>Ga0114933_10000189_pt1 | contig 75079 bp, 86 predicted proteins | sample 4SBtaG_FD_89691 | JGI IMG/M metagenome (GOLD analysis project Ga0114933, IMG submission 89691) | Deep subsurface microbial communities from Kolumbo volcano to uncover new lineages of life (NeLLi) - 4SBTROV12_W25 metaG | ecosystem: Environmental > Aquatic > Marine > Volcanic | place: Kolumbo...
TCTTTAGTTAAAACATCTATCACATAAATGGCAATTTTATTATCCCAGCTTAAATTAAAACTAGCACCTGCATTAGAAATATCTCCAAATGAAATTGTAAATGTTTCTACAGCAAAAGGTAAATCATAAAAATCACTAGAAACTCTTGCTTTTATAAGTGATTCATCAAAACTTTTTAATGATCCCCAAGCATCTGTTTTTTCATAAATTACAAGGTCTAATTTTGATTCTCTAGGAACAGAATATACGTGATATTCTCCTTTTTCTACAAGTTGATTGTTAATCTTCACATCATCAGAAAAAGAAATAGTTGTTGCCTGATTTGCTCCCGTTCTCCAAATCTGATTAAATGGAACTAAGTTTCCAAATATAGTCCTACCCTTTTTGGATGGTCTCGAATAATCTAGATTTATATTAACTAGTCCAACTTTTTGAGAAACTTTAGCTCTTGGACTTGCAACTGGAGATTGCAATTGTGCATAAGAAAATTGAAATAATAAAAATGTAAAAAATAAAGAAGTAATTTTTTTCATGATTTTTGATTTTAAGATTTACTTTTACAAATATTATGAAAATTTTTAAAATTCACACCAAACAAAAACTACCAATTTCTGTTGATGAAGCCTGGAGTTTTTTATCAAATCCTAAAAACCTAAAAACTATCACACCAAATGAAATGAATTTTAATATTATTGATTGTGATTTTAAGAAAGTTTATCCAGGTCAGATTATTATATATATTGTAACACCAATATTAAATATTCCAATTAAGTGGGTTACAGAAATTACTCATGTAGTTGATAAAAAATACTTTGTTGATGAGCAGAGATTTGGCCCTTATGAATTATGGCACCACAAACACTTTATAAGAGAAATTGAAGGTGGTATTGAAATGGAGGATATTATACATTATAAAATACCTTTCGGCCCACTTGGTGTTCTTGCAAATTACCTTTTTGTTCAAAAAAAACTTGGCTCGATATTTGTCCATAGAAGAAAAAAGTTAATTGAACTATTTGGTGATTTAAAATGAAAAATATCTTACTTATTGGTGGTTCCTACGGAATAGGTGCCTCACTTACTAAAATTATAGCAAATGATAATAATGTTATCGTAGCTTCAAGAACTAAGCCTCAAGATGAAATAAACAATGTTAAATACTTATCCTTTGATGCATTAAATGACGAAATTGATCAGAATGAACTTCCTGAAATCATTGATGGATTCGTATATTTTCCAGGCAGTATAAATTTAAGACCATTTAAAGGCTTAAGTATAGATTCATTCAAACAAGATTTAGAGATAAATGTTTTATCTCTAATTAAAGTTTTAAAATCTATTTTACCTAGACTTAGTTTATCTAATAATTCAAGTCTTGTTTTTTTAAGCACAGTTGCTGTCTCGCAAGGAATGCCATTTCATTCAAGTGTTGCAACTGCCAAAGGAGCAATTGAGGGACTTGCAAAATCTTTAGCTGCAGAATATGCTCCAAAAATGAGAGTTAATGTTATAGCTCCATCCATTGTAGACACTCCACTTGCAAACAGATTCTTAAATAATGAAATAAAAATTCAGAAGTCTGCAGAAAAACACCCACTTAACAGAGTTGGAAACAAGGAAGATATTGCTGAAATAATAAAATTTTTACTTTCTGATAAATCTTCATGGATGACTGGACAAATACTTTCAGTTGATGGTGGTTTATCTACTTTAATCAAAAATTAATTACATGGTTATCTTTTGGTTTAGGAGAGATCTCAGGATTGATGATAATCATGCGTTATTTAGAGCGTTAAAATCTGGATTCGATGTTTTACCCATTTTTATATTTGATACTGATATAACTAATAAATTGAATAAAAATGATCATCGCATAAATTATATTAATAAAGTTATAAATGAATTAAATGATAAGCTTCTAACTAAAAAAAAGAAGATTAATACTTTTACTGGAAAACCAAAAAACATCATTAAGAAACTTATAAAAAAATTAAAAATTAAGGAGATTTATGTAAATAATGATTATGAACCTTATGCACATGAAAGAGATAATGAAATAAAAGAAATTTGCGAAAAAAATAATGTTACTTATAATTCGTTTAAAGACCATGTAATTTTTGAAGAAGATGAAATAGTAAAAACGGATGGCACACCTTATGTAGTATACACCCCCTATTCTAAAAAATGGATTGAAAAATATAACTCAACTCAAACTAAGACATATAACTCAGAAAAATATCTTGAAAATTTAGTGGATTTTAATACAATTGAGATTGATAATTTTAAGAAAATTTTTAAAGAAAAAATTATTTTACCTGAGAATTATACTCTAAATAATGATTTAATCGATAAGTATGAGGATACAAGAAATTTTCCAGCGCTTGACAGTACATCAAGAATTGGTGTCAATCTAAGATTTGGCACCGTTAGCATAAGGAAAATTGTTAGAAAATCTTCTAGTAGATTAAATAATACATATTTAAAAGAGTTGATTTGGAGAGAATTTTTTATGCAAATTTTATGGCATTTTCCACATACAACTAAAAGATCATTTAAAGATAAGTATGAAAGGATTGAATGGAGAAATGATATGGAAGACTTTAAATTGTGGTGTGATGGTAAGACAGGATATCCAATAGTTGATGCAGGTATGAATCAGTTAAATGAAACTGGTTTCATGCACAATAGATTAAGAATGGTTGTTGGTAGTTTTTTATGTAAGCATTTATTAATTGACTGGAGGCTTGGTGAAAAATATTTTGCAGATAAACTTTTTGATTACGAACAAGCAAGCAATGTTGGAAATTGGCAATGGGTTGCTGGTTGTGGAGTAGACGCTGCTCCATACTTTAGGATTTTTAATCCAGAATCTCAACAAAAAAAGTTTGATAAGGATTTATTATATATTAAAAAGTGGATACCAAACTTCGAAGAAAACAATTATATTAAAAAAATTGTTGAACATAAATTTGCTAGAGAAAGATGTTTAAATACATATAAAAAGGCATTAAATAAATAATGGATATTTCAATTATTTTTCCAAACCAAATTTTTGAAAATTCTAAATTATTAGACGAATCCTCAAAAATATTTCTAATTGAAGAGTATTTATTTTTCAATCAATTTAATTTTCATAAGCAAAAAATTCTGTTTCATAGAATGACAATGAAATCTTATGAAAAATTCTTGAAAAAAAAGAAATTAGATGTTGTCTACATTGATTCCACAGAAAATATTTCTGATATAAGAGAATTTATTAGAAACTTAGACAAAAAGATCCAATCAATAAAAATTTATGATCCTGTTGATAATTGGTTGTCTCGGAGAATAAATGATTCTTGTGAAGAAAAAAATATTAAAATAGAAAATTATAATAATCCACTTTTTATAAATAATAATGAAGATTTGGAAATATTTTTTAGAAGTGATAAGAAGAAGTTTTTTCAAACATCATTTTATAAAAAACAAAGAGTAAAATTAGACATTATGATGATTGGAGATAAGCCTGAGGGCGGAAAGTGGACTTATGATGATCAAAACAGAGAAAAATATCCAAAAAACAAAATTCCACCCGAAATAGATTATCCAAAAAAAGACGATAATTATAATGAAGCCTTAAACTATTTAAATAATAATTATAAAAATAATTATGGTTTAATTGATGATGAGAATATTTATCCATATAATTTTCAGTTAGCTAAAAAATGGTTAGACGATTTTTTTATAACGAGATTTTATGAATTTGGACCCTACGAAGATGCTGTGGTTAAAGAAAAATCAATATTAAACCATAGTGTTTTATCACCACTTTTAAACACTGGATTAATCAACCCTAAAGAATTGATTAAAAGAACCATTAATTATCATTATGAAAATAAAATACCAATCAATTCAACTGAGGGATTTATAAGGCAAATTATTGGCTGGAGAGAGTTTATACGTGGCGTATATGTATGCAAAGGAACCGAGGAAAGAAATAAAAATTTTTGGAATTTCAGTAGAAAAATTCCTATTTCATTTTATAGTGCTACTACAGGTATTGATCCCGTTGATGACACAATTAATAAGATAAATAAATCTGGTTATGCAAACCACATTGAAAGACTTATGATTATTGGAAATTTTATGTTGTTATGCGAATTTGATCCAAATGAAGTGTATAGATGGTTTATGGAATTATTTATAGATTCATATGATTGGGTAATGGTTCCTAATGTTTATGGAATGAGTCAATTTGGTGATGGTGGATTGATGTCTACTAAACCATATATAAGTGGAAGTAGTTATATTTTAAAAATGAGTAATTATAAGAGAGGTGACTGGTGTATGATATGGGATTCTTTATTTTGGAATTTTATTGATAAACAAAGAGAGTTCTTTTTAACAAATCCAAGAATGAGAATGCTTGTAAGTTCATTTGACAGAATGGATATTGAAAAAAAAGAAAAATTAATTAATACAGCAAATAAATTTATATCTAATTTATGAGCTTAAATAATACTGAAATAGATAGAGTAATTGAGATGGCCTGGGAAGATAGAACAACGTTTGATGCAATAGAAAATCAATTTGGAATTACAGAAAAAGATGTAATAAAAATAATGAGAAAAAATCTCAAAAACTCAAGCTTTAAACTTTGGAGAAAAAGGGTAAGTGGAAGAAAAACAAAACATTTAAAAGTTTTAGAAAAACATAATATTAAAACTTTAAGATTTAAATGTTCTAGACAGAAAAATATATCAAATAATAAGATTACTTAAATCTTTCAATTGATGCTCCAATAGATTTGAGCCTATCATCAATATTTTCATAACCCCTATCGATTTGCTCAATATTATGTATGGTGCTTGTTCCATTTGCTGATAAAGCTGCAATTAACAATGATATACCTGCTCTTATATCTGGTGATGTCATTTTTGTTGCTTTAAGTTTGGATTTAAAAGCATGTCCAATTACAACTGCTCTATGCGGATCACATAATATGATTTTAGCACCCATATCAATTAGTTTGTCTACAAAGAATAATCTACTTTCAAACATTTTTTGATGAATCAATACACTTCCCTTAGCTTGGGTAGCTACAACTAATACAATGCTAATTAAATCAGGTGTAAAAAGAGGCCATGGACCGTCTGAAATAGTTAACACACTGCCATCTATATTATTTTGTATTTCATAACCATTATCATGAGCAGGAATTCTAATACTATTATTTTTTTTCTCAATTTGAATTCCAAGTTTAGAAAAAACATTAAGTATTTGATCCAATGATTTTAATTCAACACCTTCTATTGTAATATCACTTTTAGTTAATGCAGCTAAACCTATCCAACTGCCAATTTCAATAATATCAGGTTGAATTTTGTGATTACATCCACCTAAATCTTTTACACCATTAATTTTTAAAAGATTTGATCCTATACCGCTAATATTTCCACCCATATTATTAATCATTAGACATAATTGCTGAATATATGGTTCACAAGCAGCATTATATATGGTTGTCTCACCCTCAATTAGTGAAGCAGTCATTATAATGTTAGCAGTACCAGTTACAGAGGGTTGATCAAGTAAAATGTATGAGGCTTTTAATTTACCACTAACATTATATCTATAATTTTCTCTATCATATTGAAATTTAGCACCTAATTTAACTAAACCTTCAAAGTGCGTATCAAGCTTTCTTCTACCAATCTTATCACCACCTGGCTTAGGGACTGAAGCATTTCCAAACCTTGATAATAATGGACCAATTATCATAATAGAACCTCTAAGTCCTTGAGCCTTTTTCTCAAAGTCATTTGAATTAAGATAATTTAAGTCAATATCTTTAGCTTCAAAGGAATATTTATTTTGGTTTATTTTCTTTACAGAAACTCCTAATTCAATTAATAAATCTATTAGACGATTTACATCAATAATATCTGGTATATTATCAATTATAACTATTTTTTCAGTTAATAAAACAGCACAAATTACTTGAAGAGCTTCATTTTTAGCACCCTGAGGTTTTATTTTTCCAGATAGTTTTTTTCCACCTTTAACTTTAAAAGCTTCCATTATTTTCTTTTAAATTTTCTGAAAGGTTTTTTTCCTTTTTTTGAAGATTTAGAAAACTTTTTAGCAGAGAGAGATATAAGATCCTTTGAATCAGTTAGCGGTTTACTGTCTTTATTAATTTTAATTTTTCCATCAGAAAGCTCTAAAATATGATTAAATATAATTGAATCATCCACTGAATCTTTATTCCATTTTAAAAAACATTTCTTCATATGGTTAGCAATAACATAAATTAACTCAGTTTTCATTTCACCTTCATCCCAACCTGAAGCAACATCTATCATTTTTTTTATATTATTTCCATAAAATCTATATTTAGGATGATTCTGTGGATAATTTAATTTTTCAGGTTTTTCTTCATAAATTTCTTTAGATGGTTTAGGAAACGGAGAATCTACATCTAAATCAAATCCAGCCATTATAAAGAGCTGATCCCACAATTTATGTTGAAAGTCAGGCACATCTCTAAGATGAGGATTTAAATTCCCCATAACACCTATAATGGCTTTAGCCATTTTATTTCTTTCATTCTTATTTGGGCAATTTATAGCTTGATCAACCATTTTTTGAATATGTCTACCATACTCAGGAATAATTAAGCCTGTTCTTTCTGTATTATATTCTAAGGAATCTATCAAAATTATTTATTTGGTGCTAAAATTAAAGATTTTTTTACTACAAAGAAATTATTCCATCAATTTTAGACACATCTATATACTTATTAATTACTTCATCGGGGTTTTTCATATGTTTAATTATGGTGATACTAATATATTTTTTATTTGAAGACTCTTTTTTAGAAACCCTACACTTTTTTAAATCAAATTTTGATAATAAATCTTCTATTTTATTTAATTCATTAAGAATTATAAATTTAAAAATATAATCAGAGGGCCATTTTTGATATTTTTTGAGATCATCTCTTAATTTTTCATAGTCTTTTTTTGATGAATAATTCACATTTCAAATATACTAACAAATTATAGTTATATTTTTGTATTAATTATTTCTCTAATCAATGAAAAAAATATTAATAACTGGCGGTCCTGGAACTGGGAAAACCTCATTGGTTGACAAATTAAAAAAGAATGGATATTTATGTTCAGAGGAAATAGTTAGAGATTTAACCCTCAAGAAAAGAGATGAAGGTATTGATCAATACTTTTTAAAAGATCCATTAGCTTTCAGTATTAAATTATTTAATTTAAGGTTGAAAGAATATAATAAAAGCTTTAATTCAAATTTAATTATATACGATAGAGGACCAATCGATGTTTTAGCATATTTAAATTTTAAATCAATTGAAATACCAAAAGATTTAATTAATGATTCTAAAAAAATTAATTATGAATATTCTTTTATTTTAAATCCATGGAGAGATATTTACACTCAGGATAGTATTCGATATGAATCATATGAAGAATGTGTATTAATACATGAATTTTTAATTAAAGAATATGAAAAATTTAAAATTAAACTAATAGTTGTTCCTAACGGAACTATTATCGAAAGGGTCAGGTTCATAAAAAAATTTTTAGATTAAATGAAAAGTCCATTAAACATATTATTCATGGGAACACCTGATTTTGCAGTTGAGAGTTTAGATTCAATTTACAGATCTAAACATAATTTATGTTGTGTTGTAACTTCAGAAGATAAAAGATCTGGCAGAGGTCTAAAGTATAATTCAAGTCCAGTTAAAGATTATTGTATTAGCAATAAGATTGATTTTATACAACCAAATGATTTTAAAAGCAATAATTTTTTAAATCAAATAAAAGAATATGATCCAGATATAATTGTTGTTGTAGCTTTTAAAATCTTACCAAAGGAAGTCTGGTCAATTCCCTCAATTGGCACAGTTAACATCCATGCCTCGCTATTACCTAACTTAAGAGGAGCAGCACCAATTAATTGGGCTATAATTAATGGATTAAAAAAAACAGGTTTAACTAGTTTTTATATCAATCAAGGGATTGATACTGGAGATATAATCCTTCAAAAAGAGATTGAGATAAATGAAGATGATAATTTTGGAAGCCTTTATGAAAAGTTAAAGAAAAAAACAGGAAATTTTATTTTAACAACTTTAGAATGTATTAATAATGGGGTTAGAAAATCGCAATTAGTTACAACCAAGGTCTTAAGTGCACCAAAATTAAATAAAGAGAATACTAGAATAAATTGGTCTAATAGCGGAACTGATATTTGCAATCAAATCAAAGGATTATCCCCCATTCCAGGTGCATGGAGTACATTGAAACAATCTAAAAGGAATATTAAAATTTATGATGCTATATTTCATAAATCAGTTAATAATAAAGAGTGTGGTGAAATGTTTGTATTTGATAAAAATAAATTAATGGTCATTGTTAATGATGGATTAATTGAAATAAAAGAGTTGCAAATTGGGGGAAAGAAAAAAATTAATGCAAATGATTTTATAAACGGAATGAAAGAAAAAACTATAAAACTTATTTAGTTGAATAAAGGTAAAATACTTGTTTCAAATTTTACTTTGTTAAATGATCTTGAATTTAATAAAGCTGTAATAATTATGGTTAAAGATGACCATGAAGGATCAATTGGATTTGTTTTGAATAAAAAAACTAAATATTTACTTTCAGACTTGAATGAATCCTGTAAGGGTTTAAAAATTCCAGTCTATGAAGGTGGACCTGTTATGATGGATTCTCTACATTTTATTCATATGAAAACTAGTTTATTAAATGATAGCATTAAAATTACTGAAGATTTGTACTGGGGAATAAATTATAATAATGCTGTTAACTTATTAAAACAACAGAAAATTAAGAAAACTGAAATTAAATTTTTTATTGGATATTCAGGTTGGGAAAAAAATCAATTAAAATCCGAAATAGAGGAAAACTCATGGCTGATATCGTCTAAATTTAAAAACAAAGATATTCTAAATACTGAAAATGAATTCTGGAAATCAAAATTGAATGAATTTGGAGAGTTCTATAAAATCTGGTCAAATTCACCAGATAATCCTAACTTAAATTAATGTGATTATTTAACAGGTTTAATATTTTTAATGATATTGAATTTGAATAATATTTGTTTCTGTAATTTGTAACTGAAAATAATCCTTGAATAATATTTGTCCCAAAAATTTCGTCTGATTTAGTTAAATCAAAAGTAGAAATATCTTCCTCAAAAACTTCAAATGAATTTAGCCTTAAAATATTTATTAAATTTTTTCTCATTACTCCATTTAAACATCCTGAACTTAACTTGGGTGTATAAATTTTACCCTGATTAACAGTGAAAATATTAGAATTTATAAACTCGACAACCATTTTGTTCTTGTTCAGTAGAATACAATTTTCTAATCCGTTTTCGTTCGAATAAATAGAAGCAACTACATTAATAATTTTATTATTAGATTTTATTGATGAAATCAATTGATTATCTAAATAGAAGTCTTTAAACAAATCAACCTTGTAATCTCCATTGTTTAAAATATAGTTTGATTCTCTAACTTCTTCGGATGAAATAATAAAAGATGAAGTATTAGACTCAGGTCTATATTTTCCAGATGAATACCTAAAAACTGTAATTCTAACTCTTGAATTACCAGTTAAGGATTTTTTTTGATGGATTTTAATAATATTTTCTTTTAAAAATTCAGGCGTGTAAGTTTCAGGAATATCTAACCTAATTATCCTCATTGAAGACATTAATCTAAAATAATGGTCTTCCCAGAAAAGAATTTTATTATTAACTATTTTGAGTGTTTCAAAAACGGCATCTCCATAAAGAAATCCACGATTGTTTGAAAGTTGATCTGATTCATCTAGAATTTTTCCGTTAAAATTGATCATCATTTAATTTAGGAAGATCCAAGAACCTGTTTTAAATCAGCTATTTGGCTTTCCCATAACATTTTCGATTCATCAACTTCATCCTCATCAGAAAAATCAGTAATAATTAGAGATGCATCTTTAGTAAGTTCATCAACAACAATTCTTATTTCAAAGAAGGAGTTGTCTTCATTTTCTAACCATTTAAACTTTACAAATTGATTGTTTTTTGATGAAATTAATTCTGCTTTTTCCTCTGATCCATCCCAAAAAAATGAGAAAATTTTTCCTCTAGAGTTTACATCATCAGCAAACCATTCAGTTAAACTTGAAGCACTAGAAATATATTGATATAACATATTTGGTGAAGCTTGGATAGGAAATTCTAATTCGTATTTAACTTTATCTGACATCTCTGAGCAATATATATATTAAAATCGATCTTAAAAAGAAAAAAAATTTTTTTTTTCTTTCAAGTTTGACCCTAGTTATTTAGTTTATATATTTGACGCGCATTTTGGCGAGGTAGCTCAGGTGGTTAGAGCGTCGGATTCATAACCCGGAGGTCGGGAGTTCAAGTCTCCCCCTCGCTACTTTTTTAAAAAAATTTCTGTAAAATTCTCAATATCAAAAATCTCTTCTTTTCCAGAAACCATATTTCTAACTTTTACAATATTTTTTTCATTTTCTGACTCACCATAAATTATTACATGCTTAAAATCATTTTTATCTGAGTATGCAAATTGTTTAGAAAGTTTAATATTATCCGGATAAACAAATATCTTTCTGCCAGCTAATCTTAATTGATTAATATTCTTAGCAATATTAGAAATGTATTTACTACCAAAATTAATCACCAAAATATCATTTCCAATAGTAATGTTTTTAGGAAATAAATCATTCTTTTCAAGAATTAAATATATTCTTTCAAGGCCAAATGAAATCCCAATACCAGAATTATCTTTCAGGTTAAAAGCTTCAGTTAAATCTTCGTATCTACCGCCTGCTCCAATAGATCCAATTTCGGACATAGAATCCATTGAAACTTCATAAATTAATCCTGTATAATATTCCAATCCCCTAGCAAGAGATAAATCAAAATCTATTTCTACTAAATCTTTGTTCTTTTCAATCAAATCAATAAGTAATTCTAATTCATTAATTAAATCCTTATCATTTTCACTTAAATAATCATTTTTTAAAACTTCTAAATAATTTTGAGCTGATGATTTTTTAATTATTAATTCGAATAGTTTATCAATTTCATTATTTATTTGAAATTTAGATTTAAACTCATTTTTTACGTTCTCAATTCCAATCTTATCAATTTTATCTAAAAGAATTATAAATTCATTAAAATTATCTTTAATTCCTATTTTCTTAGCAATTGCATTTAATACTTTTCTGTGGTTAATTCGTACTCTTACATTGTCTAATTTTAACTTTTTAAAAACATCTGAAAAAAGCTGAAGCATTTCATATTCAAGTAGAATAGAATTGGAACCAACAACATCAGCATCACATTGAGTAAACTCTTGAAATCTTCCTTTTTGGGGTCGATCTGCTCTCCATACATTTTGAATTTGAAATCTTTTGAATGGAAAAGAAATTTCGTTTTGATGTTGAGAAACATACCTGGCAAGTGGAACTGTTAAATCAAATCTTAGACCTTTTTCAGAGATAGATGATATAAAATCATTAAATTTTTCATTGTTAAAAGAATTTATATCAGCTTTTCTAATCTTTTCACCAGAATTAATAATATTAAAAATGAATTTATCACCCTCTGAACCATATTTTTGATATAAAGTTGATCTTTTTTCAATTGAGGGTGTTTCTATTTCATTATAGCCATAGCTTAAAAAAACTGATCTAATAATATTGATTATGTATCTTCTTCTTTGTAATGTTAGAGGATCAAAATCTCTAGTACCTTTTGGATTTTTAGGTTTATTTGACATTGTTATATCAAATATCACCCTTTTTGAAAAAAATAAAAAATTAAGAGATTATTTTTGTTCTTTGATTACCTCAAATGGGAAATCAAAGCTAACTTCTCTGTGTAATCTTATTTTAGCAGAGTAGCTACCAGTCTTTTTAATATTTGAAGATAATTGAATATATTTTTTTTCAATTTCTATTCCATTATCACTTAAGCCTTTTGAGATATCAGAGTTAGTAATTGAACCAAAAAGTTTTTCTCCTTCAACAGATTTAGCTTTTAGTTTAAGATCTAATTTTTCTAATTTTTTAGCAATTTTATTAGCATCACTAATGGCTTCTTTTTGTTTATTTTGTGATTGTTTAATTTTTTCTGCTAAAACCTTTTTATTTGATTCAGTTGCAAGCATTGCAAGTCCATTAGGAATTAAAAAGTTTCTCCCAAAACCATTTTTAACTTTAACGACATCATCTTTAAAGCCTAAATTTTCAACATCTTCTTTTAAAATCAATTCCATAATTATTTTAATAAATCAGCCTGATAAGGTAGTAGGGCTAAATGCCTAGCTCTTTTAATTGCTGTAGATACTTTTCTTTGAAATTTTAGAGATGTTCCTGTTAGTCTTCTTGGAAGTATTTTACCCTGTTCGTTAATAAATTTTAATAAGTAATCAGGGTCTTTGTAATCAATATATTTGATACCTAATCTTTTAAATCTACAATACTTTTTTCTGTTTTTTGTAGATATATCAAGTGGTGTCAAATATCTAATCTCACCTTGATTTGAATTTAAATTTATTTCAGCCATTATGCTTTTTGCTTTTTAAGTTTATTTCTTCTTTTCACAGCCCAATTATTGGCATCTTTATCTAAAGTTACATTTAAATATCTCATAATTCTTTCATCTCTCTTCAACTCTGTCTCATATAAATCGATAACATTTAAATCAGAATCGTATTCAAAATCAATTAAAGCATAAAAACCACTGAGTTTTTTCTGAATTGAGTATGCAAGTTTTTTTAAGCCCCAATTCTCAACATCAATAATTTTACAACCGTTATCTTTTAAAAACTTTTCATACTTTTTAATAGCATCTTTGACTTGATCCTCAGATAATGCGGGGTTTAATATAAAAACTGACTCGTAGTGACTCATAAAATTAGGTGGCAAAAATACTGTTTATCTTTTAACAAACAAAAAAAAAGAAATTTAATTATATGGATCAACGTCAATTAATACTTTTACAGATCTAAAGTCAGGATAATTGTTAAATTTCTTTAAGATTTTTTTAATCAATGATTTTTGAAAAGATAAATTTGTTTTCAAGTCTATTTTTAATAAAATATTAGTGATATAAAAGTTATTTATTCTACTTACCAACGGATATTCTGGACCTAAGACATCAATATTTGAAATATTAGTTAGTGAATTTGCTAACCATTTTGAACTAATATTTAATTTTTCCTTTTTCTTACTTTTTAAAACTATCTTAATTAATCTAGTAAAAGGAGGATAATTAAAGTCTTTTCTCTGAATAAGTTGATTTTTATAAAAGTTTTCATCATCATTTTCAACTATTCTTCTATTTACATAATGATTGATATTTTTAGTTTGAATAATAACCTTTCCTCTGCTGCCTGATCTACCTGCCCTTCCTGAAACTTGTTTAATTAATTGAAAATATCTTTCATGAGATCTAAAATCAGGATAATTCAATAAAAAATCTGATTCGATAACACATACTAAAGAAACATTACCAAAGTCCAAACCTTTTGTAATCATTTGAGTTCCAACTAAAATCTGATATTCATTATTTTCAAAATCGTTTATCAAATTTTTAAAGCTTGATTTTTTTCTAGTTGAATCATAATCGAGTCTAGCAACTCTAACATCTGGAAAGATTGACTTTATTTCATTTTCAACGAGTTGAGTTCCAATACCCTTTCTTTGTAAAGCATGAAGACCACATGAATTACAAGATTTTGATTCATTTTTTGAAAATCCGCAGTAATGACATTTTAATTTTTTTTGATTTATATGCAGAGTTAAACTAACATCACAATTTGGGCACTGTTCAACACTTAAGCAAGCTGAACATTGCAGGTAAGTTGAATATCCCCTTCTATTTCTAAAAATTAAAACCTGTTTGTTTTCAGATAATGTTAATTTGATTTCTTTAATCATTAAATCAGACAAAATAACAGAATCTTCATTCTTTGAGTCAACAAAAATCAATTCAGGAGATTTAAAATCTCCAAATCTAGAGTTTAACTCAATTAAAGAATATTTATTATTTATCGCATTATTAAAGCTTTCGATACTTGGAGTTGCAGAGGCCAAAACACAGCCAGTTTGATATTGTTTTGAAACAAAAACTGCTAAATCTCTAGCATTGTAAAGTGGTCTTGACTCAAATTGCTTATATGAGACTTCATTTTCTTCATCAACTATTATTAATCCTAAGTTAGTAAGAGGTAAGAAAATTGAAGATCGAGCGCCTAATACTACTTTTGGTATTTTTGAATCAATTAAATCACTCCAAATCTCAAATCTTTTATTTGGATTTATTCCTGAATGATAAACATGTAGGTTATAAGGAAAGAATTTTTCTAATCTAGAAACAAGCTGTGTAGTTAAAGCAATTTCAGGAACAAGTAATAAAACATCTAGTTTTTTATGGATTATCTCTTTTATTAACTCAATATAAATTTCCGTTTTTCCAGATGAAGTTACTCCCTTAAATAACACAACTCTTTTTCTATCAACTTCACTTTTAATTTTATTGAAAGATATTTTTTGATTTTTTGATAATTCAATTGATTTATTAATGTCAATATTTGAATGAATAAATCTATCTATTTTTGATTTTGATTTTAATAGTATATTTTTTTTAACTAGTGTATTTAAGATAGCGTCTGATATTTTAAATTTTTCTTTTAAACTATTTTGTGATAAACTAAAGTTCTTTTTTTGGTCCTTAAAATAACTTACAATGTTCTTATGATTTTGACTTCTCAACAAAGAAAATGAATTTGAATTTTTAAAGAAAAGATGGTTTAATTCATAAATATTTTCAGTTTTGGGAATGAAGCGATCATAAATCTCTTCTTTAACTTTTAAATAATTTTTTAAAACTAATTCATCAATTAATTTAAGTGATTGTTTTCCAAATAATTTTATTATATCAATAAATGAGATTTCATTAAAACTAGAAATAGATGAAAATAAATTGCTGGCTTCTTCAGATAAATTATTCTCTGTACCTTCATTTATAACTTCGATAATAGATTCACTTTTTATTAGCAATAATTTTGGCAATGCTGTTTCATAAACCTTTCCAATGGGACTCATATAATAATTACTTATCCATTCAAAAAGTTTAATTTGATTTTTATTTACACAAGGTTTATCATCAACGATATATTCAATTTCTTTGAGTTCATAATCAAAAGTTTTATTTGAAGATTTACTTATGACAATTGCAGTGTAAAGTTTTTTCTTGCCAAAACTAACAACAACTCTTGATCCAATTGAGGTACTTTTAAACTCATTAGTTGATAATGCATAATCAAAAGTTTTATCAATAGGGAGCGGTAAAACAACTTCAATAGAATTTATTCCAGTCAAGATATAGTGTAAGTTTATTTAAATTAGCATTTTCAATTATAATGTAATTTATGGATTTAATTGTTGCAACTCAAAACGAAAATAAAGTTTTAGAATTTAAAAAGATGTTAGGAGATAAATTTTTAATTAAAAGCTTAAATGATTTAAATTTTAAAGATGAAATTCCAGAAAATGAGAATACAATCAGAAAAAATGCTGTTTACAAGTCAAATTTTATTTATAAAATCTTTAACTGTAATGTTTTTTCTGATGATACAGGGCTGGAAATTGAAGCTCTTAACAATGAGCCAGGTGTGAAATCAGCCAGATATTCAGGAGAAAATAGAGATACAAAAAAAAACATTGAATTAGTTCTAAAAAAAATGGAAGGATTAATAAAAAGAAAAGCTAGGTTCAGAACTGTTATATCCTTGATTTATTATGGTAAAGAATATTGTTTTGAAGGAATTGTAAATGGAAATATAACAGAAACACCTATTGGTGATAATGGATTTGGTTATGATTCAATTTTTAGACCTAATGGATATAAAAAAACATTTGCACAGCTATCAATGAATAAAAAAAACAAAATTAGTCATAGGGCATTAGCAATAAATAAATTAATTGATTTTCTAAAGAAAAATTAATTTAATGTAAGTTTACAGTCTAATGAAATTTAAAATCTTTTACACTTTCTTTTTTATTATTTTTTCTCAGTTAATACTTGGTCAAGAAAAAGTAATTGGTGTTATTGAAAACGATGCAGATTCCAAGCCAATTTCTAATGTTCACGTTATTAATTTAAATTCAGTAATTGGCACAATAAGTAACAATGATGGAGTTTTTGAGATTAATGCTAGTGTTAATGACACATTATTCTTCTCATATTTAGGTTTTAAATCAATTAAAGTTAGAGTTACAAATGATTTAATAAAATTTAAAAATTCTAAAATTAAATTAACTGAGCTGGCATATGCTTTAGAGGAAATTATTGTTACACCCTATAAATTAACAGGGTACCTTGAAATTGATGCTAAAAATGTTCCAATTAGTAAATCATACAGATATAATATTCCTGGACTACCATCTAAAGGATATGAAGCAGGCTCGAGAAATCCAGGTGCTCTTAGTAAAGTTTTTGGTGCAATATTTAATCCAGTTGATTTTTTATATAATCTTTTTGGAAAAAAACCAAAACAACTCAAAAAACTTCAATTAATGAAAGATGACTTTAGGATTAGAGAGTTATTAAGTTCAAAATTTGACAGAGAAACATTAGTTGAACTCTTACAAATTGAAAAGTTTGATATTGATGAAATTTTAAGAAACTGTAGTTATTCTGAGAGTTTTATTATTAATGCAAATGATTTACAAATCTTAGAAGCAATTAGTCAATGTTATGAAGAGTTTAAGTTGCTAAATAGAAAATAAACTATTATAACATTTTAACATTATCTTTGCATTTTTAAAACAATGAAAATAAACTCTATTAATGCTATCTCACCAATTGATGGAAGATATTCTAATCAAACATCTAATCTTCAAGATTTTTTCTCTGAAAAAGCATTAATAAAATACAGGCTTAAAATTGAAATTGAGTACTTTATTAAACTGACTGAAATAAAAATAGATGGATTAAAGTCTTGGAGAAAAAGTAATAATAAACTTTTAAGAAAAATCTATACTGATTTTGATGAAAAAAATGCCTTAGAAATCAAAGAAATTGAAAAAACAACAAATCACGATGTTAAAGCTGTTGAATATTTTTTAAAAAATAAATTTAAAAAATTACGTTTTGAAAAATTTTCTGAGTTTGTACACTTTGGATTAACATCACAAGACATTAACAACTCAGCAATTCCTTTATCGATTAAAGATTATATTAAATCTTATAAATTATTAGTTCAAAGCCTTTTAAAATTAATTAAACAAAAATCAAAAGAATATAAAAATATTAGCATGTTGGCAAGAACTCATGGCCAACCAGCTTCTCCAACTAGGTTAGGCAAAGAATTTAAAGTTTTTGAAGTAAGAATAAATGAACAAATTAAACAATTAAATAATATTCCATTATCAGCAAAATTTGGGGGAGCAACAGGTAATTTTAATGCTCATCATTTGACCTTTCCAAAGATTAATTGGAAAAAATTTGCTGAAGGTTTTATGAAAGATTTAGGCTTAAAATTATCATTTCCAACAACACAAATTGAACATTATGATAATTTAGCTTCACTTTTTGACAACTTAAAAAGAATAAATACAATTATAATTGATTTTAATCAGGATATGTGGTTATACATATCAATGGATTACTTTAAACAAAAAATTAAAAAAGGAGAAATTGGATCATCTGCTATGCCTCACAAGGTGAATCCCATTGATTTTGAAAATTCAGAGGGCAACTTAGGTCTAGCAAATTCAATTTTTAATCATCTTTCAACAAAACTCCCTATTTCAAGACTTCAAAGAGATTTAACAGATAGCACTGTTTTGAGAAATATTGGAGTTCCAATTGCGCACACTATTATTGGCATAAATTCAACAATTAAAGGAATTAACAAGCTTTTGGTTAATTCAGAAAAAATAAATGAGGACTTAGAAAATAATTGGATTGTAATAGCTGAAGGTATACAAAATATATTGAGAAAAGAAGGTTATCCAAATCCATATGAATTATTAAAGGATTTGACTAGAAATAACAAAAAAATAAATCAGGATACCTTTACAAAATTTATTAATTCTTTAGATATTAGTGAAAAGCTAAAAAAAGATTTGAAGAAAATAACCCCTTACAATTACACAGGAATATGAAAATATCAAAGATTCAACTAGTAATTGGAATAATAATTATTGCCGTCTTTTCTAGATTAATTCCGCATCCTCCAAATTTCACACCAATAACCGCAATTGCATTATTTTCAATAATTAATTTTAAAAATAAATATCTTGCTCTTTCTATTCCAATTATTTGTCTTTTTTTATCAGATTTAATTATTGGATTGTCATTAATTAATCTTTTTGTATACCTCTCTTTTATTGTAATAAGTGGAGTTGGTTATTTTTTTGGAAAAATAAATATTAAATCTGTTTTAAGCTCTAGCTTAATTTTCTTCTTTGTTACTAATTTTGGTGTCTGGCTTATTGGATATCCAAATACAATTGAGGGTTTTATTGCATGTTTTGTAGCAGCTTTGCCGTTTTTTGGGTGGACTATTGCGGGTGATTTGTTTTATTCCTACTCTGTGAAATTTTCTCTTAATTTTCTAGAGAAAAAATATATTTCTAATCCCTTAAGTTAGGTTTTTCTATTGATTCATTATCTAGATTTAGCTTTATTTTACCATTAGAAATTCTTGAAATATCTTTATCTATCTTTCCAAATTCATCAGAGGACTTATTGTAATGATTAACAACTGTTTTTAAAGTATTTCCTAGCTTTTCATGATACAAATGATAACTAGCTAAATGATTAGAGAGGTTTCTAACATTTTTTATTACTGTGTCTATTTCTTTCTCAAATTTTAAATTATTAAGTGCTTTCATTGTAATTTGCAGCATAGGAAATAAACTCATTGGAGAAACAATCATCACTTTCTTTAGGTAGGCATAACTTACAAGTTCATTAGAGTTAATTTTTAAACTTCCTACCCTACTGTTTAATAAATCTTGATATAATCCATCAGCAGGAATAAACATAAAAGCATAATCAAGTGTTTTTTCTTGAGGTTTTATATATTTAGCAGTTTCGTCAATTCTAGATTTAATGTCTTCCTTAAATTTTTTTTCTAATATTTTAATTTCATTTTCATCACTACTTTCAATCATTCTGTTATAATTATCTAAAGAAAACTTAGCGTCGATTGGTATAATATTTTCATTAACCATTATAATAGCGTCTACAATTTCACCACTTTTAAAAGAGTATTGCATTTTAAAAATTTCAGGAGGCAGAACATTTGAAAGTAAATTTTCAAGTTGAATCTCTCCGAAAATACCCCTTTGTTTTTGATTTCCTAAGATTTTTTCTAAAGATTTCATCTGATTTGCAAAACTTAAAACTTGTTCATTTGTTCCTTTAATTTTAGCCAACTCATTTGTAACATCTTTTATGATTTTATTAGAATCTGCAAATTGTTTTTGCATTGTTGATTTGGAGGAGGTTTGGAAATCAGAAATCTCTTTATTTATTGTTTTTAGTTTTGATTCAATTTCTACCCTACTTTTTTCAGAATTATCACTTATTTCCTTACGAATATTTTGAATTTGATTTGATAAATTATTGGAAAGCTGAATAATAACATCCGAAGCACCCGAATCCTTATTTCCTCTAAATATTAAGAAAATTAATATTCCAATTACTATAAAAAGAGATATAATAATTATTAATTCCAAAACTTACTTAGTTAAGTACATTTTTCTTCTGGAATACAATTCATAAAATTCATCATCTTTTAAATCATCAATGAATAATATGCTTTCACCTGTACTTTTCATTTCTGGACCTAAACTTTTATCAACATTAGGGAATTTACTGAATGAAAAAACAGGTTGTTTAATAGCAAATCCATCTAATTTTGGATTGAATTTGAAATCATCAATCTTATTTTTTCCTAACATAATTTTTGTTGCAAAATTTACATATGGTTGTTTATATGCTTTGGAAATAAAGGGGACCGTTCTTGATGCACGTGGATTTGCCTCAATAATGTAAACAGTATCATCTTTAATAGCGAACTGAATATTTATTAGACCAACTGTATTAAGAGCTAAAGCAATTTTATTAGTATGGTCAATAATTTGTTGCATCACAAAATCACCTAAATTAAATGGTGGAAGAGTGGCATTAGAATCTCCTGAATGAATTCCACATGGCTCGATATGTTCCATTATTCCGATGATTTGAACTTTTTCTCCATCACAAATTGCGTCAGCTTCTGCTTCGATTGCCCCATCTAAATAGTGATCAAGTAAAAGTTTATTATTTGGTATCTTTTGTAATAAATCCACTACATGAGCTTCAAGGTCTTCTTTATTAATTACAATTTTCATCCCTTGACCACCAAGAACATAAGAAGGTCTAACCAGAATTGGGAAATTTAAAGTATCTGCTAGCTTAAGAGCCTGATCTGCTGTCTCAGCTACACCAAACTCAGGATATGGTATATTATTGTTTTTAAGGAGTTCAGAAAATGATCCTCTATCTTCAGCTAAATCTAATGATTCGTATGTTGTGCCAATGATTTTTATTCCATATTTATCTAGTTTTTCAGCCAACTTTAGAGCAGTTTGACCTCCGAGCTGTACTATAACTCCAATAGGTTTTTCATGTTGAATAATGTCATAAATATGTTCCCAAAAAACTGGTTCAAAATATAACTTGTCTGCTACATCAAAATCGGTTGATACGGTTTCAGGGTTACAATTAATCATAATTGTTTCATAACCACATTCAGAAGCTGCTAAAACTCCATGGACACAACAATAATCAAATTCTATTCCCTGACCTATTCTATTTGGACCTGAACCTAATACAACTATTTTTTCACGATTGGTTGATTCACTTTCATTTTGAGTATAAGTTTTGCCATTAGGGGTTGTTATTTCTTGCTCGAACGTCGAATAATAATATGGTGTCATGGCCTTAAATTCAGCTGCACAAGTGTCAACAAGCTTATAAACCCTATTTATATTTAAATCTTTTCTTTTTTTATGAACCTGACTTTCAAGACATTTTAACATGTGAGCAATTTGTCTGTCGGCAAAACCTTTTTGTTTTGCTTCTAGAAGCAACTCTTTTGTAATATTTTTAATATTATACTTATTTATTTCATTTTCTAGGTTAGATAATTCTTCATATTGTTTTAAGAACCACATGTCAATTTTTGTTATTTCATGAATTCTTTCAATAGATATTCCAATCTTTAAGGCATCATATATAACAAAAACTCTATCCCAACTAGCATACTTTAACTTATTAATAATAGTTTGGTAGTCAGTATATCCTTTTCCATCCGCTCCTAATCCATTTCTTTTAATTTCGAGAGACTGAGTTGCTTTATGTAAAGCTTCTTGAAAAGATCTTCCAATTGCCATTACTTCACCAACTGCTTTCATCTGCAAGCCTAGAGTTCTTTCAGAACCTTCAAACTTGTCAAAATTCCATCTTGGAATTTTAACTATTACATAATCTAATGTCGGTTCAAACAAAGCAGAAGTTGATTTTGTGATTTGATTATCTAACTCATCTAAAGAATACCCTATGGCAAGTTTACTAGCAATTTTGGCTATTGGATATCCAGTAGCCTTTGAAGCTAATGCCGAGGATCTTGAAACCCGAGGATTTATCTCAATTGCAATTATATCCTCATTGTCATCAGGGCTAACAGCGAATTGGACATTACATCCTCCAGCAAAATCGCCAATACTTCTCATCATCTTTATTGCCATATCTCGCATTTTTTGATATGTTGTGTCAGAAAGAGTCATTGCTGGAGCGACAGTTATAGAATCTCCAGTATGAATACCCATAGGATCCATATTTTCAATTGTACAAATAATTACAACATTATCATTTTTATCTCTTAAAAGTTCTAATTCATATTCTTTCCAGCCTATAAGAGCTTTATCGATCATTACCTCATGAATTGGAGAAGCTTCTAATCCTCTTTTCAGAAGTGTATCAAATTTTTCTTTTTCATATACAATTGATGCACCGGTACCACCTAATGTAAAAGAAGGCCTAACACATAAAGGAAAACCAAATTCTTGTGCAATTTCTTTTCCTTTAAGAAAAGATGTTGCAGTTTCAGATGGTGCATAAGGAATATTAATTTTTTCTAATAATAATCTAAATTTTTCTCTATCCTCTGTTATTTGAATTGCATCAATATCAACTCCAATAATTTTAACATTAAATTCTTCCCATATACCTTTTTCACCAGCTTCAATACATAAATTTAAAGCTGTCTGACCACCCATTGTTGGTAAAACAGCATCAATTTTATGTTTCTTAAGAATTTTTTTAATTGATTTAGTGTTAAGCGGTAATAAATAAATGTGATCAGCCATAACGGGGTCAGTCATAATAGTGGCTGGATTTGAATTTATCAGAACTGTTTCAATACCGTCTTCTTTAAGGGATCTGAGAGCCTGAGAACCAGAATAATCAAACTCACATGCCTGACCAATAATAATTGGGCCTGAACCAATTATTAGAATACTATTTAAATCTTTTTTTAGGGGCATTTATTAATTTGCCAATATATCAAAAAAAAGGTGTTACTAAAATAGCAACACCTCTTTTTTTATTAAAATTTATTAACTCATTTCTTGTGATTAGGTTCACTTGAAACACTTAATTTTTTTCTTCCTTTTTTTCTTCTTGAAGCTAAAACTTTTCTACCTTCGACAGTAGACATCCTTTCTCTAAATCCGTGTTTATTTTTTCTTTTTCTATTTGATGGTTGAAATGTTCTTTTCATCAAGAAGATTTTTTAAATTCGGCCAAATATACAATAAAAAAAATTTAATAATTATATAAAATTCTTTTTTTAATTTTACCAAAAAAAATATGTTTAATAAACTCTTTAAACTAGTTATTTCAATATTGATATTTGGTTTTTCAATTTACCAGTTTAGTGTTGATAATATTGGAAATGGAATTGCACTAATTTTTCTTTCTCTTACTTTCTTGCTCTTGTATTTCAAAAATGAGATTTTAATCATTGCTTTTTTAAGAATGAGAAAACAGGATCTTGATGGAACTGAAAAATGGTTATTAAGAATTAAAAATCCAGAATCTTCATTAATAAAAAAACAAGTTGGATATTACAATTATTTATTTGGAATAGTTTATTCCCAAAAAAATCTAACTACCGCTGAAAAATACTTTAAAAAAGCAATTTCATTTGGATTAAACATGAATCAAGATCTAGCAATGGCTAAATTAAGTCTTGCTGGTATTTTAATGCAAAAAAGAAGAAAAAGAGAGGCTGTAATGTTACTTAATGAAGCAAAGAAGCTAGACAAACATGGTCTTCTAACTCAACAAATAAAGTTGATGCAAACACAAATGAAAAGAATTTAATTATTAGATATTATTATTGGTAAGTTTTTATTTAACCAAGATGCTTTCCTAAGGATCATAGCATGTGTACCGCCTGAAACAAATATCGCCTTTTTAATGTATATAGAAGGAAAAACTAGATCGATATTGCCATGTATGTGTATTATATCTTTTAATGGATTTTTTTGATCCCAATTTACTATTTGATGAATTGACCATTTTAAATAATTTTCGTCTCTAACTGAAAGATACTTTCTATATAACTCTATTCTATTTCTAACAATTGGACCGAATACAAATAATGCTAATGATTCAAAATCATTAATCCAATTAACATTAAAAAATTTATAAGCCTTGGTTTTCTTTCCTATTTGCATCATTAGAGGAAGTTCTTTGTTTGACTTTACGCTCGATATAATAATTACCTTACTACATTTTATAATTTTTGAAATTTCTTGAACTAAAATTCCTCCAAATGATACTCCTATTAGAACTATATTATTTCCTTTAATTTTTTTAGAAAATTTTAAAGCATAATCTTTAATAGATTCATTCTTTAGAGGCATTTCCCATTCCAAATAATGAATTACAAAATTTTTTGGCAGACTTATAAAATCAAATATTTTTGGATTTGCTGCCATTCCTGGCATCAAGAAAACATCATAAGTATTTTGGTTATTCATAATGTAAAAACTTATTCAAACTGAATTTTGTATATTTGCATCTACCAATTTAAAAATTAACGAGCTATATGTCAACTTTGAATATAAATGATAATAATTTTTTAAGACAATTTGAAGTAAATATAGACGGTCAGTTAGCTAAAGTTGAATATGCTTTACAAGAAAGAAAAATTTTCCTTACTAAAATAATTTTACCAGAAAATTCCACTGATGAATTTAAAGAAGCTTTTCTTATTGAAATTTTTGAAATTATAAAGGACAGAAAATTAAGAATGATGCCAACATCATCTGAAATTAAAACTTTTCTTAAAAGTAAAAGAGAATATATGGAACTTCTTCCAATTGGAGTTAGACTTTAAGTTTTAAATTAAAGGAATCACATTTACCATTTCGTTATTTGAAATATCAATCAACTTGCAATTAACTACTTTATCTATCAAGTTTTTTGACCATAATGCTTTAACTCGAACATAATTATCTGTATATCCAAAAATATATCCATCATTATTTTTTGACTCAAAAAGAACTGGTCTAATAATTTTTAGATTTTTTTTGTAAAAAATGTTTTTTTTCTTAGATGAAAGAACTCTAAGGGATTTACTTCTTTGTGATTTAATTGTTTTTGAAACTTTATTAGTGAGTTTGATAGATTCAGTATTGTCTCTTTCAGAGTATGAAAAAACATGCAGATATGATATATCAAGATCGCTCAAAAAATTAAAAGTTTGCATAAAATCTTCATCACTTTCACCTGGAAAACCAACTATAACATCAACTCCAATACAACAGTCAGGCATTAATTCTTTAATTTTTTTTATTCTAGATGAATATAAACTAGTCATATACCTTCTTTTCATCAAGTTTAAAATCTTATCAGATCCACTTTGTAAAGGAATGTGAAAATGATTAACAAACATGTTGCTCTTAGATACAAAACTAATTATATCATCAGTGAGTAAATTTGGTTCAATTGAGGATATCCTAACTCGATCTAACATTTTAACTTTATTAAATTCTTTAATGAGTTTAAAAAAATTTGTTTCTCTTTCATTAGAATTTGGATCATAAATTCCATAGTCACCGATATTAACACCCGTTAACACAATTTCTTTAATTCCATTACAAACAAGATATTCAGCATTTGAAATTAAATCTTCAATCTTTCCACTTCTAGATTTTCCTCTTGCAAGAGGAATAGTACAATATGTGCATTTATAATCACAACCATCTTGAACTTTTAAAAAAGATCTTGTTCTATCTCCAATTGAAAATGAGTTTTTAAAAAAATTAACAGAATTAATCTCACAAGAATGAACTTTAGTATTATCATTTTTACTGAAATCTAAATAATTTGATATTTCAAACTTTTTATCAGCTCCAACAACTAAATCAACGCCTTTAATGTTAGATATTTTATTTGGTTTCAATTGAGCATAACAACCAATAGCAATTACAGATGATTTTGGATTTTTTCTTTTTACTTTGTTTACTAAATATTTAAATTCTTTATCAGCATTTTGAGTAACAGAACAGGTATTAATTACATAAATATCTGATGATTCGTCAAATGAAACTTTTCGATGACCTTTTTTAGTAAATTCTCTTGAAATTGCTGATGTTTCTGAGTAATTTAGTTTACAACCTAAAGTTTTGAATGCAACTTTCAATTTATTTTTTTTGCAAATATAATTTTATATTGTGAATGTGATGATCAAAAAAAACATAATGCTATTAATAATTCTAATTATATTTTCTTGTAGTAAGAATAATAATGAATTAGGTTCAGTTTTTAGATATAATGAGTATTCTAATATAAGCTCGTTAGACCCTGCATTCTCATCTACTCTCAGAAATATATGGCCATGCAATCAGATTTTTAATGGACTAGTTAAAATGGATGAAAACCTTAATATAATTCCTGACTTAGCAAAAAAATGGACTATCAGCGATGATCAAAAAACATATAATTTTACAATAAAGAAAGATATATTTTTTCATGAATCAGATTTATTTGGAACAAATAAATCTAGATCTGTAAGTGCTTATGATTTTGAATTTAGCTTTAACAGACTTATTGATAAAAATTTAGCATCCCCAGGATCATGGGTTATGAATAATGTTAAAAGCTTTAAAGCATTAAATGATTCTATATTTCAAATTCAACTTAATGAGAAATTTAATTCTTTTATTGAAATTTTATCAATGAAGTATTGTTCAGTTGTTCCAAAAGAGGTTGTTAATAATCTTGGAAATTCTTTCTCAAAAAATCCAATAGGAACTGGCCCCTTTAAGTTTAAAAGATGGGATGAAAATATTAAAATGGTTCTGGTAAAAAATGATAATTATTATGAAAAAGATAGCATTGGTAATCCTCTTCCTTATTTAGATGCTATATCGATTAAATTTATTCCTGATAAGAAAAGTGAATTTATGGAATTTTTGTCTGGAAATTTTGATTTTATAAGCTCACCTGAGAATACAATAATTGATCAAATATTTGATATAAATGGAAGTTTAAATAATAATTTAAAAAATAAATACTTGCTATCAAAAAGCCCTTACTTAAATACTGAATATATTGGTTTTAACACAAAAAATAGTTTAGAAAAGGACATTCTACTAAGAAAAGCAATAAATCTTGCTATTGATAGAAAAAAGATGATGAAGTATTTAAGAAAAAACATTGGATATCCTGCAACAAGCGGAATAGTGCCAAATGGTTTAAATTATGGATTTGAAGGAGTTAGATATATTAAAAATATTAACAAAGCGAAAACACTAATAAGTGAATTTAAAAAATTAAATGGCATAGATTATTTAAGCTTAGATGTTACAACTGATGCTCAGTATCTTGATGTTCTTGAGTTTATTCAATCAGAGTTGAAAAATATTGATATTGATTTAAATATTAATATAACACCACCTTCAATTTTAAGACAAGGAAAGGCGACTGGAAAATTTAGCATGTTTAGAGCAAGTTGGATTGCTGATTATGGAAATCCTGAAAACTACTTTTCATTATTTTATTCTAAAAATCATACACCAAATGGACCTAATTATACATTTTTTTCTGATGAAAAATATGATATACTCTATGAAAAAATATTAGTTGAAAAGAATAAGGATAAATTATTATTAATTTATAGACAACTAGAAGAAATAATTTTAACTTATTCTCCCATTATACCATTATACTACGATATGAGTGTAAGATTAAAACAAAAAAATATAGTTGGACTAAAAAACAATGCATTGAACATGCTAGATCTTAAGCAAGTATATAAAAAGTAGAAAATTTATATTATTTTTCGTCAGATGCCTTTTCAGCAGCAGGTGCTTCTTCAACAACAGGTGCCTCTTCAGCAACAGGTGCTTCTTCAACAACAGGTGCTTCTTCAGAAGGTGCCTCTTCAACAACAGGTGCTTCTTCAACAACAGGTGCTTCTTCAGCAGCAGGTGCCTCTTCAACAGCAGGTTTATCATTTTTCTTTAATGATACACTAGCATATCTACTTTTAAACTTATCTATTCTTCCTGCAGTATCAACAAGTTTTGTTTTTCCTGTGTAATATGGATGTGAAGTTCTAGAAATCTCTAGCTTAATAAGAGGATAGTCAACACCATCAACATTTATAGAATCTTTTGTATCTACAGCAGACTTAGTAATGAAAACATCATTATTAGACATATCTTTGAAAGCCACTAGTCTATAGTTTTCTGGATGTATACCTTTTTTCATTAGTTAAATAATGGGCACAAATTTAGTTTTTTTTTATTATTATGCAATGAATATTTAGAATAGATAAATTCTAACTAAATTTACAAATAAAAATGAAAAATATATCTGCTAGAAATCAAATAATAAATTTTGGTCTAATTACTTCTTTTTTTGGAGTTTCTTTTTCTTTAATGCAGTTTTTTTTAGGAACTCATTATGAGAATGACCCAATTTCATTAGTTATTAGTTTTATTATCCTTTTTTCAGGGATTGCTGCCTGTATTTTAAATTTCAAAAAGAAAAATAATGGCATAATTAAATTAAATACAATTTTAAAATTAGGAACTGGTCTTTCAAGTGTATATGTTGTTGTATCAATAATTTATTTTTTATTACTAATTAATATTTTTGAGCCTACATATTGGGATACAGTTTGGCAAATGTCTTATGAGATAGCTATTGCTGAAAATCCTGAACAAATGACAAATCCTCAAACAAATAGTTTTTGGACCTTTGAAGAGTTCAGAAGTTATATTGAATGGACTGAAAATATAGTTTATCCATTTATCATTGGAGTAAATTTATTTATTGGATTTATGTTTAGCCTGGTAATAGGTGTTTTTGTTCAAAAATCTGAATAGTTAATATGGATTTATCTATAGTTATTCCCCTTTACAACGAAAGTGAATCAATTGTTGAACTAAATTCATCAATTAATAATGTTTTATCAAATTCAAAAATAAATTATGAGATAATTTATATTGATGATGGCAGTAAGGACAACTCTTGGGATAAAATATTGGAAATTTCAACTAATAATTCAAAAATACAAGGTTATAAATTTTTAAAAAACTATGGAAAATCAATGGCACTTTCTGCAGGATTTTCTAGTGCCAAAGGAAATATTGTTATAACAATGGATGCAGATCTTCAAGATGATCCAAATGAAATAATTCCTTTATATAATTTAATTTATGAAAATGATTTTGATCTCGTTTCTGGATGGAAAAAAAAGAGATATGACTCAATTATTTTTAAAAATATACCATCAAAATTATTTAACTGGGCTGCCAGAAATGCATCTGGGATTAAGCTGAATGATTTTAATTGTGGAATTAAATCCTACAAAAAATCTGTAATAAAAGAAATTGAATTAACCGATGGTATGCATAGGTATATACCGGTTCTTGCAAAAAGCTGTGGCTTTAATAAAATTTCGGAGAAAATTGTTAAGCATCATCCAAGAAAACATGGAAAAACAAAATATGGAGCTGACAGATTCATCAAAGGATTTTTAGATTTATTAACGCTTTCTTTTGTACAAAGATTTGGTAAAAGACCAATGCATTTTTTTGGCTTATTCGGAACAATAATATTGTTAATTGGCTTTATTTTTTCAATTTATTTAGGCATTGATAAATTATTTATTAATAAATCTGGAAGATTAATAACTGAAAGACCTGAGTTTTTTATTTCATTAGCAACAATGGTTATTGGTCTACAATTCTTTTTAGCTGGATTTTTAGGAGAACTTATTTTAAGAACAAGAAAAAGAAAAGATAAGTATACAATTATAGATAGAAGTTAAAAAAACTTTATGAGTATTATTTTAAAGAATTATGAATTATGGACCTCAAGTGTTTTTGATAAAAAAACGATTTCAAATGTAATTGATTTAAAAGAAAAAAATCCAGTAGATTTCGAAGATTCATTTTATAAGGAATTAGAATTTGGCACTGGTGGTATGAGAGGAATTATGGGTGAGGGTCCAAATAGAGTTAATAAATACACTTTTGGAAAAACAACACAAGGAATTTGTAATTTCTTAAAAAAAGAATCAAATGAAAAAAATATATCTGTTGTTATTGGATATGATTGTAGAAATAATGGTAAAGAACTTCAACAAACAGTAAGTAATATATTTTCATCTAATGGAATTAAAATTTATACATTTGATTCAATTCAACCCACCCCTTTAATTTCGTTTGCTGTCAGAGAATTAAATTGTAATTGTGGTATTGTTTTGACTGCATCTCATAACCCTCCAGAATATAACGGATATAAAGTTTATTGGAAAGATGGAGGTCAAATTGTCCCTCCAATTGATAAAAAATTAATCTCAGAAATTAATAAAATCAAATATTCAGAAATTCAATTTGAAAAAGAAGAGTCCTTGATCGAGATTCTAGATAAAGGAGTTGAAAAAAATTATTTAAAAAAATCTCTTTTATATAATAATTCCATTATTTCAAATTCAAATCCAAAAAAACTAAATATCGTTTTTACTTCCTTGCATGGTACATCCTACAAATTACTACCAAAACTTTTAAAAAAATCTGGTTTTTCTAATATAAAATATGTTAAAGAACAAATGATTCCTGATGGAAACTTCTCAAATGTAAACTCATCAAATCCCGAAGATGAAAGTTCTTTAAAAGAAGCAATTGAAATTGCAAAAAATAATAATTCTGACCTAGTTTTAGGTACAGACCCTGATGCTGATAGATTTGGAATTGCAGTAAAAAATTATAATGGGAAATTTGTACATATTAATGGTAATCAAACAATGGTAGTTTTAACAGATTATTTATTGTCAAAACTTAGTAAAGAAAAAGCTAAATCATTTATAGCAAGCACAGTGGTTTCAACTCCAATGATGAGTAAAATTGCTAAAAAAAATTCTATTAAAATAATGCTATCATTAACAGGCTTCAAATGGATTGGAAAAATGATTAATGATTATCCTGAATTAGAGTATATATGTGGAGGAGAAGAAAGTTTTGGGTTTTTAGCAGGAAATCATGTTAGAGATAAAGATGCAATAACATCAGCTTTAATTTTATCAGAATTGTGCAACGAATTAAAAAATAAAAATTCTTCATTTTATGATAGATTAATTGAGTGTTATATTAATTATGGATTTTTTAAGGAAAAACTAATAACTGAAATAGCAAAAGGAAAAAAAGGAGCAAAAGAAATAGATGATAAAATAAATTCATTTAGAAAAAATCCTCCAAAGCTACTAGATAATAGTTCAGTTGTAAAAATATATGATTATAAAAAGTCATTATTAACCAAAATAAAGAACAATAATTTAAGTCAAATTAAATTACCAAAATCTAATCTTTTAATTTTTGAATCATCCGATGGAACAAGAGTTGCAGTAAGACCAAGTGGAACTGAACCTAAAATAAAATATTACTTTAGTGTAAATACTAAATTAAATTCTAAGGGAGACTTTAATTTTAAAAATGATTTTTTAAATAAAAAAATTAATTCATTAATCAAACAATTTATTTAAATGTATTTTAAACGTGTACTAAAAATTGTCTTTACTTTCAAAAAGTATTTTATGTTAAATATTTTGTTTAGCGTATTATATGCTTTTTTTAGTGCTGTTGCTTTTCTCTCTCTAATGCCAATGTTAGAGGTTTTATTTAATGGAATAAATAAAATAAATGAAAAACCAACTCTAGAATTATCTTCAAACCTTGGAGACTTTATTGAAAATTGGCTTAATTATCAAGTGAGTAGTTTTGCAGCTGATGATAATCAAAAGGCTATATTATTTGTTGTTGGTATTGTGGTTATTTTATTTTTCTTAAAAAATATTTCAAACTATTTTGCTTTATTTTTTTCAACCCTAATAAGAAACGGAGTTATTATGAACTTGAAAAAAAGTATTTACAATAAAATAATTATACTGCCATTAAAATATTTTTCAAAAAATAAAAAAGGGGATCTCATTTCTAGAATGACATCTGATGTGAGTGAAGTACAAAATTCTTTTCTTTCAATAATTGAAATTTTTATTCGTGATCCATTAACCATATTTTTTACACTTGGAGCAATGTTTATTATAAGCTTTAAGCTTACAATTTTTGTGATATTATTTATTCCATTATCTGGATTTATAATTTCTTTTATTGGAAAATCATTAAAAAGAAAATCTTTATTGGTTCAAAAGGAACAAGCTGAACTTACCTCAATAACAGAGGAAACAATCAATGGTATTAAAATAATTAAGAGTTTTTTAGCAGAAAGTTTTTTTAAATCAAAATTTGATCATACTAATATTAGATTTTTAAACTTTTCTAATAAATTAATAAATAGACAAAATATTGCCGCTCCTCTAAGTGAGTTTTTAGGAATTCTTGTAATTGGAGTTTTGCTTTGGTATGGTGGAAAGCTAGTTCTTATTGAAATGGAATTAAAACCAGCAGCATTTATAACATACATGGGCTTAGCTTATGGGGTTTTAACCCCAGCAAAATCAATTAGTAAGGCTTTTTACTCTCTAAAAAAAGGAAATGCAGCGGCTGAAAGAGTTTTTGAAATAATTGATATGACAAGTGAATATTATAATGATTTAAATAAAAATAAATTAAAATCATTTAATGAATGTATTGAATTTAAAAATGTAAGTTTTAAATACGACAAATCTAGTGTCTTAAAAAATATCTCATTAAAAATAAATAAAGGAGAAATGATTGCAATAGTAGGTGCGTCTGGAAGCGGAAAATCCACATTAGTAAATTTAATTCCAAGATTTTATGATCAAATTTCGGGTAAGATAACTATCGATGGAATTGATATTAGTAATTTATCAAGATTAAATATAAGGTCGTTAATTGGAATTGTAAGCCAAGAGTCAATTCTCTTTAATTCTTCTATCAAAGAAAATATTGTATTAGGTAATAGTGACTCCGGATCTAACGATAAACTTCTAAACTCATTAAGTATTGCAAATGCAAATGAATTCATAAATGAATTTCAAGAAAATATTAATTATAATGTTGGGGATAATGGATCAAATTTGTCTGGCGGACAAAAACAAAGAATAGCTATTGCCAGAGCAGTTTATTCAAGTTCTCCAATTTTGATTCTAGATGAGGCAACTTCATCACTTGACTCAAAATCTGAAAAACTAGTTCAAAACGCGATTGATAAGTTAATGATTAATAAAACTTCAATTGTAATTGCACATAGGCTATCAACTATACAAAATGCAGATAAAATTATTGTTCTTGATAAAGGAGAAATTATAGAAGAAGGTTCACATAATGAATTGATAAAAAACAATAGTATTTATAAAAAATTAATATCCCTTCAATCTTTTAGCTAAAAATTTGTTGATAAATTCTTTAAAAGGTTAAAAAACATTAATAATTATCTTCAAAAAACTTGATTTTTTTAACATAAATTTGATGCTAACAAATGGTATCCTTTTTTAAATCAAAAAGTAATGAAATTTATGCTGTAAATGCAAGTACAAAACTCAATGATAATGAATTAGAAAAACTTGTTTGGTTATTTTCAAATGCAGAATATTTAAATTCAAAAAAAATTCAAAAAAAATATATTGGACCAAGAAAGACTATGGTTACACCATGGTCAACAAATGCAGTAGAAATTACTCAAAACATGGGTTTTTCAAATATCACAAGAATTGAAAAATTTAAGCCATTTAAAGAAGGTTTTAGTTTTGATAAAATGACAAATGAGTTATATAATGAACTAGATCAAAGCCTTTTTAATATTGATATAAAACCTGAAACAGTAAAAGAAATAATAAACATTGAAGATTATAACCAAAAAGAAGGTCTTGCTCTAAGCAATGAGGAAGTAAAATATTTAGAAAATTTATCTAAAAAAATAAATAGAAACTTAACAGACTCTGAGGTTTTCGGTTTTTCACAAGTCAATTCAGAACATTGTAGACATAAAATATTTAATGGAAAATTTATTATAAATAATCAAGAAATGTCTGAGTCACTTTTTGACTTAATTAAGAAGACTACAAAATTAAACCCAAATAATGTCGTTTCTGCATATAAGGATAATGTTGCTTTTATTAATGGACCTTTAATTCAACAATTTGCTCCTGAGTTTGGAAATAAACCATCTATTTATAGAGAATCAAAATTTAAATCAATAATATCATTAAAAGCTGAAACACATAATTTTCCGACTACAGTTGAACCTTTTAGTGGTGCTGCAACTGGTTCGGGAGGTGAGATTAGAGATAGATTAGCAGGAGGACAAGGATCTTTACCTTTAGCTGGGACAGCAGTCTACATGACTCCATATCCTAGGTTTGATGATTTGATAATTGGATTCAAAGATAGAGATTGGTTGTATCAGAAACCTAAGGAAATTTTAATTAAGGCTTCTAATGGTGCTTCAGATTTTGGAAACAAATTTGGTCAACCATTAATTTCTGGCTCATTATTAACATTTGAACATCAAGAAAAAGATAAATCTTTAGGCTTTGACAAAGTTATTATGCTTGCAGGAGGCATTGGTTTTGCTAAGCTTGTTCACTCTAAAAAAGAGAAAATTAAAGAAGGAGATTTAATTATTGTATTAGGTGGTGATAATTATAGAATTGGAATGGGAGGTGCTGCTGTATCTTCAACTGAAACTGGTAAATATAGCTCTGGAATTGAGCTGAACGCCGTTCAAAGATCAAATCCTGAAATGCAAAAAAGAGTATCAAATGCAATAAGAGCTGTTGTAGAGTCTGAAAACAACTTTATAAAATCAATACATGATCATGGAGCTGGTGGACATTTAAATTGTATTTCAGAATTAGTTGAAGACACAGGTGGTATTTTAAATGTAGATGATTTACCTGTAGGAGACAAAACTTTATCTGCCAAAGAAATAATTGGAAATGAGTCTCAAGAAAGAATGGGGCTTGTTATTCATCCCAAGGACTTGAATAAGTTAAAAGAAATTTGTGAAAGAGAAAATGCTCCAATCTATGTTGTAGGAAAAGTAAAAGAAAATAAAAGATTTTTAGTTAAATCAAAAAAAGAAAATGAAAATATAATTGATCTTAACCTGTCTGATTTTTTTGGAAATTCTCCAAAAACAATTCTAAAAGATATTAAACAAAAAGTTAATTATACAGATCTTGTTTATAAAGAAAGTTTAATTGAAGAATATCTTGAGAAAGTTTTAAACCTTGAATCAGTTGCTTGTAAAGATTGGTTAACAAATAAAGTAGACAGATGTGTGACAGGAAAAGTTGCTCTTCAACAATGCACTGGTCCATTACAAATTCCTCTAAATAATTGTGGAGTTATGGCTCTAGATTTTAATTCCATGGAGGGTATCGCAACATCAATAGGACATTCTCCACTGACAAGCTTAATCGACCCTACATGTGGCTCAAGAAACTCAATTGGTGAAGCTCTAACTAATTTGATATGGTCTCCATTAAAAAACGAATTAAAATCTGTTTCACTTTCAGCAAATTGGATGTGGCCAGCTAATAATGAGGGTGAAAACTCTAGACTTTATGATGCAGTTAAAGCATGTTCTGATTTTTGCATTGAATTAGGAATTAATGTACCAACTGGAAAGGACTCAATGTCGATGAAACAAAAATACCCTAGAGAAGAGGTAGTTTCCCCAGGCACTGTAATTATTTCAGCAACAGCTCACAGTGACAACTTTAGAAAAACAGTGGAACCTTATTTAAAAGAGAAGAATTCCAATCTTTACTATATAAACATGTCTTCTTGTGAATATAATCTTGGAGGTTCTGCCCTTTTTCAAAGCAATAATAAAGTTGGAAAAAAATGTAATGACATTAAATCAACAAAATATTTTAAAAAAATATTTGATTCAATTCAAATTGCCATAAAAAAAGACTTGATATATTCAGGTCATGATATCAGCTCAGGTGGTTTGATAACATGTTTATTAGAAATGTGTTTTGTCAGCGATGATCTAGGTTTAAATGTTAATCTTTCTAATGTTAATGAAAAAGATATAATAAAACTTTTATTTAGTGAGAATCATGGTATAATATTTCAAGCAAATAAAGAAATTGAAAAACATCTAAGTTCAGAAGATATCAGATTTATTAATATAGGATCATGTGAAAAAAGTGATTATTTAATGATTTCCAAAAATGATTTCAAATTAAATTTAGATATAAATTATTATAGAAAAATATGGTTTAAAAAATCTTATTTATTTGACAAATTACAAAGTGGAAAAACTAAAGCAAAAGAAAGATTCGATAATATCTCTTCCTCTAAACTAAATTTTAAATTTCCTAAATGGTTTGAATCCAAATTTAATTTCAAAGCAAATAAAAAAATTAAAGCAGCTATAATTAGAGATAAAGGAAGTAATTCAGAGCGAGAAATGGCTTATGCTATGCATATTTCTGGTTTCGAAGTCAGAGATGTACATATGACAGATTTAATCTCAGGAAGAGAGACGTTAGAAGATATAAGTTTTTTAGTTGCTGTAGGTGGGTTTTCAAATTCAGATGTTCTCGGATCTGCTAAAGGATGGGCAGGATCTTTTATATATAATGAACAAGCAAATAAAACTTTAAAAAGATTTTACAATAGAAAAGACACATTATCCTTAGGTGTTTGTAATGGCTGTCAATTGTTTATAGAATTAGGTTTATTACACCCAGATCATGAGCAAAAACCAAAAATGGATTATAATGAAAGTAATAAATTTGAATGTGTATTTACAAGTGTTAAGATTTCTAAAAATAACTCTGTAATGTTTAACAATTTTGGTGATAGCGAGTTGGGTATTTGGTCTGCTCACGGAGAGGGAAGATTTAGATTGCCAAAATCTGAAAGTGAATATAATATTATTGCTAAATATTCAAACTCCTCCTTCCCTACCAATCCGAATGGATCTGATTATGACACCGCTATTATTTCTAATGAAGATGGAAGGCATATTGCAATGATGCCTCATCTTGAAAGATCGACATTTCCATGGAATTGGGGCTATTACCCAAAACCAAAAGAAACAGATCAAATATCTCCTTGGATATATGCTTTTATCAATGCATATAATTGGTTAAAATAAATTTAAATATACTATGCATGCATAGTATATTTTTTGTATATTTAATTCTATGTCAAAATACACCATTGATCATGAACTGAGAAATACATGGCAGTCTGTTTCTAAGATGTATAATGAAGAGGCTTCAAAAGTAGGTGGATCAATGGCTATTGGTTTTGCTCTTTTAAGTTTAAACCCAAAAAAAGGATTACCATCAACTTCATTGGGTCCTAAAATGGGAATGGAATCGACAAGTTTGTCTCGTACTCTCAAAAGTATGGAGGAATATAATCTAATTAAAAGAATTCCTAACCCTGATGATGGAAGAGGTGTTTTAATTGAGTTAACAGATTTAGGAATTGAAATGAGAGATGCATCAAAAGATGTGGTAATGAAGTTTAATAGTGTAATTATTAAAAAAATAGGAAAAAAAAATATGGAAGTTTTTTTTAATGTAATGCACGAAATAAACAAAACAATAAAGAATAAAGAAATATTTTAAATGAATAGAAAAATATCTAAAGTTGCTGTATTAGGATCAGGAATCATGGGATCTGGAATTGCTTGTCATTTTGCCAATATAGGGGTTGAAGTTTTACTGCTTGACATATGTCCCAAAGAATTAAATGAAATTGAAAAAAAGAAAAAACTATCAATTGAAAGCAAAGAGGTTAAAAATCGTATTGTAAATGAAATGTTTAATAAATGTATTAAATCAAAACCTTCTCCTATTTACAATAAAAAATTTCTTAAAAGAATTAAGCTTGGAAATTTTGAAGACGATATAAAAAAAATTAATGAAGTTGATTGGATTATTGAAGTTGTTGTTGAAAAACTTGAAATTAAGAAATCTGTTTTTGATTTAGTTGAAAAACATAGAAAAAAAGGAACACTTATTACATCTAATACCTCAGGAATTCCGATCAAACTTATGAATGAAGGAAGATCAGATGATTTTAAGAAGTGTTTTGCAATAACTCACTTTTTTAATCCTCCAAGATATTTAAATCTATTCGAAGTAGTCCCTGGCCCAAATTGTGATAAATCTGTTCTAGATTTCTTACTTGAGTACGGAGAAAAATTTTTAGGTAAAACCTCTGTTTTGGCAAAAGATACTCCTGCTTTTATTGGAAATAGAATTGGAATATTTGGCATCATGAGTTTGTTTCACCAAATTAAAAATGGAGAGTTTTCAATAGAGGAAGTTGACACATTAACTGGACCAGCAATTGGTAGACCTAAATCAGCTACATTTAGAACTGCTGATATTGCTGGATTAGACACTATGTGTCATGTAGCAAATGGAGTTTTTGATAAATGTCCAAATGATGAATCCAGGAATGTATTTAAGTTACCTGAATTCCTCAATAAAATGCTTAATAAAAACATGCTTGGTAGTAAAACTAATCAAGGTTTTTATAAAAAGACTAAGGATAAAAATGGAAAAACAAAAATTCTATCTCTTGACTTAAAGACTTTTAATTATAATGATCAAAAAAAAGTAAAGTATGAAACCCTTAGCATTGCAAGAAAGTGTAAAAAAAGAGATGAAAAATTTAAAATTTTAATAAATGGAAATGATAAAGCGTCTGAATTTTATAGAGAAAATTTTGCTAGAATGTTTGGGTATGTACAAAATAGAATTCCTGAAATTTCAGATGATATTGTAAGTATCGACGCGGCACTCAAAACTGGATTTGGTTGGAAAGAAGGTCCATTTGAAATTTGGAATTATATAGGTATTAAAGAGGGTGTTGAATTAATGAAGCAATTTGATTTAAAACCAGCTGACTGGATTAAAGAGATTATTACTAAAGAAATAAATAGTTTTTATCAAGTTAAAAACGGATTCATTGAATATTATAACATTGAGTCCAAATCTTTTAACAAAATGCCAGGTCAAGATGGATTTATTATACTTAAAAATGTTCCTGAAAATCAAGTAATATGGTCAAATAAAGAAGCTAGACTAATTGATATTGGAGACAATATTTTAAATCTTGAGTTTGGTTCAAAAATGAATGCCATAAATCAAAACATAATACAAGCTTTAGATAAGTCAGTTGATATAGCAGAAAAAGATTTTAAGGGACTTGTTCTTGGAAATGAATCAAGTCATTTTTCAGCAGGAGCTGATTTGAGTGTTATTTTCTTAGCAGCTATTGAACAAGAATATGATGAACTTAATTTTTTCATGAAGATGTTTCAAAATACTATGATGAAATTAAGGTATTCATCGATACCAGTTATTGGTGCTCCTCATGGATACACTTTAGGAGGTGGTTGTGAAGTTTGTCTGCACTGTGATAAATTAATAGCATATAGTGAAACTTACATTGGTCTTGTTGAAGTCGGTGTTGGACTTATTCCAGGTGGCGGTGGACTTAAAGAAATGACACTTAGAGCATCTGATCAATTTAGAGCAAATGATGTGGAAGTGAATTTACTACAGGAATATTTTATAAATATTGGGATGGCAAAAACAGCTACATCTGGCTTTGAAGGATTTGATTTAGACTATTTAGTTAAAGGAAGAGATCATGTAATAATGAATAAAAAAAATCAAATTTCAATAGCTAAAAAAACTGCTCTAAATATGTATGACATGGGTTATACTAGCCCTATCAGAAGAAATGATATCAAAGTTTTAGGAAAACAAGCTTTAGGAATGATGTACGTCGGAGCTGATTCCATGTTAGCCGGTGGCTATATATCAGAACATGATAAAAAAATAGCTAATAAAGTTGCTAATGTTCTATGTGGAGGTGAACTTTCACAGGCTACTAGAGTTTCAGAACAATACTTGTTAGATTTAGAAAGAGAAGCGTTTTTATCTCTTTGTGGAGAAAGAAAAACTTTAGAAAGAATCCAGTTTATGTTGAAAAATGGAAAACCACTAAGAAACTAATATGAAAGAAGCATATATAATTAAAGCATATAGAACTGCAGTTGGCAAAGCACCAAGGGGGTTTTTTAAATTTAAAAGACCAGATGAATTAGCTGCAGAAACAATTGAATATTTAATTTCACAAATACCTGATTTTGATAAAAAACTAATTGATGACTTAATTGTTGGAAATGCAATGCCTGAAGCTGAGCAAGGTTTTAATGTAGCTAGATTAATCTCACTAATGGGGTTAAAAGTTGATGATGTACCAGGCGTCACAATTAACAGATTTTGTGCATCTGGTCTGGAAACTATTGCTATTGCAACTGCAAAAATTAAATCAGGAATGTCAGATTGTATAATTGCTGGAGGTGTTGAAAGTATGAGTTATATACCTATGACAGGTTTTAAACCAGTTCCAAATTACAATACTGTATCAAAAGGAAAAGAAGATTACTATTGGGGAATGGGATTAACAGCAGAACAAGTTGCAAAAGAATATAAAATTTCGAGAGAAAGTCAAGATGTTTTTGCTTATGAATCACATCAAAAAGCAATAAAAGCTTTGGAAGATGAAAAATTTAAATCTCAGATTGCACCGATTAGCGTAAAGGAAATTTATTTAGATGAAAATTTAAAAAGAAATGAAAGAGAAATGGTTTTTGACAAGGATCAAGGTCCGCGAAAAGACACAAGCGTTGAAGCTTTATCTAACTTAAGACCTGTTTTTTCAGCAACTGGATCTGTAACTGCAGGGAATTCATCTCAAATGAGTGATGGTGCTGCATTTGTAATGATTGTTAGTGAAAAAATGCTAAAAGTACTTAATGTTGAACCAATTGCTAAGTTAGTTGGATATAGTGTAGCTGGTTTACCTCCTAAAATAATGGGAATGGGTCCAGTAAGAGCTGTTCCAAAAGTTTTAGATCAAGTTGGTATGAAAATAAATGATATTGAACTTATAGAACTTAATGAAGCTTTTGCATCTCAATCTATCGCTGTTATCAATGAATTAAAACTTGAAAAAAATATTGTAAATGTAAATGGAGGAGCAATTGCATTAGGTCATCCACTTGGATGCTCTGGTGCAAAACTTTCTGTTCAACTATTTGAAGAAATGAAAAATAGAAAATTAAAATATGGTATGGTAACCATGTGTGTTGGTACTGGACAAGGTGCTGCAGGAATTTTTGAAAAATTATAATTATGGAAACTTTAGAGAAAAAAATAACAAGGGGAGCTGAATTTATAATCAAACAAACAGATTGTAAAGACGTATTCACACCTGAGGATTTCACAGATGAGCAAAAAATGATGAAGGAGGCAGTTCATGATTTTGCTGAAAAAGAAATTTGGAGTAAAAAAAGTGAATTTGAAAAACACAACTATGATTTAACATTTGATGTTATTAAGAAAGCCGGAGAACTTGGTTTTCTTGGTATAGGTGTGCCAGAGGAATATGGAGGTTTAGGGATGTCTTTTACCTCTTCTATGTTAGTTTGTGATTATATTTCTGGAAGTTCTGGTTCAACATCAACAGCGTATGGGGCTCATACTGGTATTGGAACTTTCCCAATTTTACTTTATGGAAATGAAGAACAAAAGAAAAAATATGTACCAAAATTAGCTTCAGGAGAACATATTGGTGCATACTGTTTGACTGAGCCAAGTGCAGGATCTGATGCAAATAATGGGAAAACAAAAGCAGTTCTTTCGGAAGACAAGAAATATTATTTAATTACGGGTCAAAAAATGTGGATTTCAAACGCAGGATATGCTGATATATTTACAGTTTTTGCTAGAATTGAAGATGACAAGAACATTACGGCTTTTATTGTTCCAAACGATCCAAAAAATGGTATTAAGTTGGGAAATGAAGAATCTAAACTTGGTATTCATTCCTCATCAACCAGACAAGTTTTTTTTAGTGAAACAAAAGTACCTGTTGAAAATATGATTTCTAAGAGAGGAAATGGATTTAAAATTGCCTTAAATGCTTTGAATATTGGAAGAATAAAGTTGGCAGCCGCAGCGCTTGATGGAGAAAGAAGAGTAACTAGTTCTGCAATTCAATATGCTAATCAAAGAGAACAATTTAATTCTAAAATAATTGAGTTTGGTGCTGTAAAGGAAATGCTAGTTAAAATGGCTATGGAAACATATGTTGATGAATCAGCAACCTACAGAGCATCTAAAAATATTGAAGATAGAATTTCTATTCTCAAGTCAAATGGTAAAACACATCAAGAAGCTGAACTTAAAGGCGTAGAAGAATATGTAGTAGAATGTTCTATTTTAAAGGTAGCGGTTTCTGAGCATCTTCAAAATTGTACAGACTTAGGAATTCAAATCTATGGTGGAATGGGTTATTCAACTGAAACTCCAATGGAATCTGCCTGGAGAGACGCAAGAATTGCAAGAATTTATGAGGGTACAAATGAAATAAACAGGTTGCTAATAATTGGAATGATAATTAAAAAAGCACTAAAAGGTCATTTAAATTTAATTGAAAAAGCAGAAGAAGTTGCTAATGAACTTACAGAGATTCCAAGTTTTGATGTTCCAGAATTTAATGAACTTTTCTCTGAAGAAAAATATCTTATTCAAAATCTTAAAAAAGTGTTCTTAATGCTGGCTGGGGCTGGTATGAAAAAATTTGGAATGGATTTAGAAAAAGAGCAAGAGGTTTTGTTAAGAATATCTGATATAATAATTGAAATTTATATGTCTGAATCTGCAATTTTGAGGACTGAAAAAAACTCGTCAAGATATGGTATAGATAAAGTTTCAAGTCAAATTGCTATGAGTAAGCTTTATCTATATCAAGCTTGCGATATAATTATTTCTAAAGCAAAAGAGTTGATAGTCTCATTATCTGAAGGAACAGAGCAAAAGTTTTTATTAGCTGGTTTGAAAAGATTTACTAAATACTTTAATTATCCAAATACAATTGAATTAAAAAGACAAATTGCTGATTTTTTGGAAAAAGAGAATAAATATCCTTTTTAAATCTAATGAAACTAAGAATAGCTTTAGTTTTATTTAGCTTTTTAATTTTTTCTCAAAATAAAAAGGATGAATTGATTTATGATATTATATCTAATGTATCCCAAGAACGATTAAAAAGTGATGTTCAAAAACTTGTTGATTTTGGCACAAGACATACCTTAAGCGACACTATATCAAAAACAAGAGGTATTGGAGCAGCTAGAAGGTGGATTAAAAATAGTTTTGATTTAATTTCTGAGGATTGTAATAACTGTTTAGATGTTTTCTTTCAAAAAAATTACTTTGAAAAAAATAATTTAAGACTTATTAAGAATGTTTGGATTAACAATGTTGTTGCCATCCAAAAAGGATTAAAATACCCAAATAGATTTATTATAATGAGTGGAGATATTGATAGTAGAGTATCTGATCCTAATAACTATTTATCTGACTCACCAGGGGCAAATGATAATGCAAGTGGAATGGCTGGAACGATAGAAGCTGCTCGTATTTTATCAAAATATAAATTTGATAATTCTATAATATATGTTGGTCTCGCTGGGGAGGAACAAGGTTTATATGGGGGTAAAGGGTTTGCTGGTTATGCAAAAAAAAATAACTGGGATATTATTGGAATTCTTAATAATGATATGATTGGAAATATTGAAGGCACAACTGGAATAGTTGATAGTCTCAGTTTTAGGATTTTTTCAGAGCCAGTACCTGCTAATGAAGAAGATAGGGAAAGATACATGAGAAGGTTTTACGGAGGAGAAGTTGATGGAAACTCAAGACAACTTGCACGATTTATTTATAATTCAACAAAAAAATATATGCCAAATTTAAAACCTGATTTAATTTATAGGTTAGATAGATTTGGAAGAGGTGGTCACCATCGTCCATTTAATGAATTAGGTTTTGCTGGGGTAAGAATAATGGAAACTAATGAAAACTATAATAGACAACATCAAGATCTAAGAATTGAAGATGGGATTAAATATGGTGATGTGATTGAAGGCGTTAATTTTGAATATGTACAAAAGTTAACATCCGTAAATGCAATTAATTTAGCTCTTTTAGCTTCTTCTCCTCTACCACCAAAAAACTTAAAAATTGGAGGAATTGTTGAACCTTCCGTAAGATTTAAGTGGGATAATAATAATGATGATAATATCATTAACTATAAAGTTTATTGGAGAAAAACATCTTCTCCAAATTGGGAGTTCAGCAAGAAAATTAATAATGTAAATGAATATACACTAGAGGGTGTTATAATTGATAATTTTTTATTTTCAATTGTTTCAGTCAACAAAGAGGGATTCGAAAGTATATATCAATTTCCAAGTGAGACTTATAGATAATTAGTCTAATCTAAAACCATTAGATTTCATCCATTCATCATTATATATTTTTCCAACATATCTACTGCCTGAGTCATGAAGTAATACAACAACTACATCGTCTTTAGAAAAATGTTTTTTAAGCTGGATTACACCTTTTACAGCAGCTCCACAGGAATTTCCTGCAAATATTCCTTCTTCTTTAGCAAGTTTTCTAGTAAACCTAGCTGCATCTTCATCAGTAACCTTTTCAAAGTGATCAATTAAATCAAAATCAACATTTTCTGGAATAATATCCTCACCTATTCCCTCCGTTATATAAGGGTATACTTCATTTTTATCAAAAACACCTGTTTCATGAAATTTTTTAAATACAGAACCATATGTGTCTATCCCCCATACTTTAATATTACTATTTTTTTCTTTTAAAAATTTTGCGACACCAGAAATTGTGCCTCCAGTTCCAACTCCAACAACAAAATGAGTGATTTTTCCATCTGTTTGATCCCATATTTCTGGTCCCGTAGAAAGGTAATGAGCTTCCCTGTTTGATAAATTATTATACTGATTTACATACCATGAGTTTTCAGTTTCATCTCCAATTCTTTTAGCTGTAGAATAATAAGATTTGGGATCATCAGGCTCAACATTGGTTGGACAAATAATAACCTTGGCTCCTACGGCTTTCAAGATATCTATTTTCTCTTTTGATTGTTTATCTGTGGTTACACAAATAAGTTTATAACCCTTAACAATTGCAGCTAAAGCTAAACCCATTCCAGTATTACCGGATGTTCCTTCAACAATTGTTCCTCCTGGTTTTAATCTTCCATCTTTTTCAGCATCCTCGACCATTTTAACTGCCATTCTATCTTTTACTGAGTTACCAGGATTAAAGTATTCAACTTTTGCTAAAACTAAGGCTTCTATATCATTTGTTATGCTATTTAACTTAATTAGGGGAGTATTACCAATTGTTTCTAAAATATTATTATTGTAGACCATTTATAATCAATACAAATTTAACTTATTAACTCAATTTGAATGTTGAATTTGGTTTTATTTTTGAAATAACATTTGAGGGAATTATAAGCATAGCTAAAGAAATAACAACTACAATTAAGTTTGTTAGAAACAAATTGAAAGGATCTATTTCAATTGGAACATAATCAGAATAATAAGTATTTGGATCAAGTTTTATAATCATAAAATATTTTTGAAGAAACATTAAACTTAAAGAAATTAAATTTCCCAAGATCACTCCTCTTAAAATCAGATAAAATCCGTTAATCATAAATATTTTTTTTATTGAATTATTATTTGAACCTAAAACTTTTAGAGATGCAATTAGTTTTGTTTTATCCAGAACAGTTACCAACAAAGCAGTTATCATATTTATTCCTCCAACAATAATCATTAAGGTGATTATTAAGTAAATATTGGTATCAAATAAATTAATCCAACTATATATTTCAGGAAATCGATCAGAGGATTGTTGTATATGATAACTAGATGGAATTGATGAATATAGTAGATCAATACTTTTCATAGAATCATTTATGTTATTTAATGATAATTCAAGTGCACCAACATAATTATTATCCCATTTATTAATTGAAAGAGACTGTTCAATATTTCCAATTACAACTCGTGAATCAAATTCTGAAATTGAGGAGTTATATAAGCCTACAACATTAAATTTTCTAACAATTGGAATTTTACTATTTTCATTTTTAAAAAAAAGAAACTTTACATTATCCTGTAAATTGATATTCAATTTATTTGATAATTTTTCTGATATAATTATTTCATTATTTTTAATTTGAATTTTACCAGAATCTTTAATAAATGAGTTTAAAAAGTTAATATTAGAGCTTTCTATACCTTTAAAAACAACTTCTTGAAAATTATTTTTAATGGGAATTATTCCAGGATTGTAAATAACTTTATTTACATAATCAAAGTTGTTTTTTAATTTTAAAAAATTTATTTCATTTAAATCAATAGGGTAAAAAGTTGAAAAATTTTCATTCTTGAAATTACTTACATAAAAATCACCTGAAATTAATGAAAACTTATTCTTTATTTCATTTTGAATTCCAAAACCAATTGAAACAGAAAAGTTTATTACAGTAACAGCAATTATAATTGAAAAAATAGAAATTTTTATTATTGGCGATGAAACACTATTCTTATATCTTTTATAACTTAGTATTCTTGATGCTAAAAAATTTTCAAATTTCAAAATATTGTATAATTCTAATTATCAAAATTAAATTTTTTTTAATTGTTCCTATTATTCTTTATGGACAAAATGAATTGAAAATTGGAATAGAAAAAACTGAAGCATATCTTCCTCTAATTAATGATAAAAATGTAGCAATTGTTTCAAATCATACTTCAAAGTTTTATAATAGTAATAAAAGTATCCATCTTGTTGATTCACTTTTAAAATTAAACGTTAATATAATAAAGGTCTTTGCACCAGAACACGGATTTAGAGGAAACTCGGATGCAGGTGAGAAAATAGTAAATACTGTTGATTTAAAAACAGGATTACCAATTATATCACTCTATGGAGATAAAAAAAAACCTGATAAAAATGATTTAAAAAATATTGACGTAATAATATTTGATATTCAGGATGTTGGAGCAAGATTTTACACATACTTATCCACTCTACATTACATAATGGAAGGTTGTGCAGAAAATAATATTGATCTAATCATTTTAGATAGACCAAATCCAAATGGTCATTATATTGATGGTCCTGTTATGAAGAAAGAATCAATGAGTTTTGTAGGATTGCACCCTGTTCCTATTGTTTATGGAATGAGTATAGGAGAATATGCTAAAATGATTAACGGAGAAAATTGGCTTAACAATAGCTATTTGAAGGCAACAACTAATAATTCTAAATGTAAATTAACAATTATTGAAATGTCAGGTTATAACAGGCTAGAAAAATATAAATTACCAGAAAAACCATCTCCTAATTTACCTAATCAAAAGTCCATTAACCTATATCCCTCTCTATGTTTTTTTGAACAAACTCCAATAAGTGTTGGAAGAGGAACTAACAAACAGTTTCAAATTATTGGTTCTAGTGATTGGGAGGTTACTAATTTTAATTTTAAACCTAAGTCAATGAAAGGAGCAAAGTATCCGAAATTTGAAAATATTCTCTGTAATGGATATAACCTTGAAAATGAGAAATACTTATCTAAAATAAATTTAAGATGGTTGATACTTGCTTATAAAAAAGAAAAAAATAAAGAAACTTTTTTTAGGTCAGGTTTTCATCGTTTAGCAGGAAATAAAGAGCTTGAAAATCAAATTAAAAATCAAATTTCAGAATCAGAAATCAAAAAATCATGGGAAAAAGATTTAAATGATTTTAAAGAGATTAGAGAAAAGTATTTGATTTATAATTAATCTATATTCAAGAATTTATGAATTTGAAGTGATATTTGCCATTCTGGATTTTCTTTAACAAAATCAACAATAAAAGTTTTGTTTTTTTCAAATTTCCCCCATTCAGGTTGAAGATAAAGCTCACAATCTTTTGAAACTTTTTTAGATTCTTGTAATGCAAATTTTAAATCATTTTTATTATGAATAATAATTTTTAATTCATTTGCTAACTCATAAATTTCATTTTCAGGAAGTTTTTGTTTTTTTGGAGATAAACAAATCCAGTCCCATTTTCCTGAAATTTTATAGGCTCCTGAAGTTTCCAGGTGCACTTTCATTTTATTCTCTTTTAGTTTTTTGTTAAAATATTCATATTCCACATTAAAGGCTCGCCACCAGTAATAATTACTAAGTTAGTTCCAATGACATTTGAAATAATTTCATCAACGCTTTTAATCTCATGATCGCCATGATCCCAACTTTCTTTAACATCACACCAATGACATCCAACATCGCACCCTCCTACTCTTATAAAAAATGCTGGTTTTCCAGAATAAAAACCTTCACCTTGAACAGAATAAAAGGTTTCCATAATTGGCAAATTATTAGAGTCAATCCTCATTTATTACAAATATATTATAGATTATAAATAACTTACATTAAATCATTAATTTTAATCTATGGAAAAAAATAAACTACTCCCTTTTCATTTAGCAATTCCAGTCCATGATTTAGAAAAATCAAGAAATTTTTATAAGAATGTTTTAGGTTGTGAAGAAGGTAGAAGCAGCGATCATTGGGTTGATTTTAATCTTTTTGGTCATCAATTAGTAATACACTACAAAGAAAAATCCGATGAGATCGTCAAAACAAATCCTGTTGATGGAAAGAATGTTCCAATTCCTCATTTTGGTGTAATACTTGAGTGGGATCAATTTCAAAAGTTTTCTACTAATCTTATTGAAAAGAATATTTCATTTATTATTGATCCATACATTCGTTTTAAAGGTCTTCCAGGTGAACAAGCAACAATGTTTTTTACAGATCCTTGTGGAAATGCTTTAGAATTTAAATCTTTTAAAGATTTCAATCAAATTTTTGCTAAATAATCATCCTTTGTAGGATTGTAAAGTATTTTTTAAAAGCATTGCAATTGTCATGGGTCCAACTCCACCAGGCACAGGAGTTATAAAAGATGCTTTTTTTGAAACATTTTCATAGTCAACATCTCCAATAATTTTATACCCTTTTTCTGAATTATCTTTGACTCTTGTTATTCCAACATCAATAACTACAACTCCATCTTTAACCATATCTTCTTTAACAAAATTAGGAATACCTAATGCAGAAATAATAATATCAGCTTGCTTTATTAAATCCTTAATATTTTTTGTTCTACTGTGAACCATTGTCACAGTTGAATTACCTGGATTAGTTTTTAAGCCCATTAACAAACTTATAGGCTTACCTACAATGTCAGATCTTCCAATAACAACTGTATGTTTTCCCTCAGTCTGCACATCATATCTTTTAAGTAATTCCATTATGCCATAAGGGGTGGCAGAAATAAATGTTGGTAAATTTAGAGCCATCCTTCCAAAATTTGTTGGGTGAAAACCATCAACATCTTTTTCAGGATCAACCGACATTAAAATTTTTTGAGAATCAATATGTTTTGGTAATGGTAATTGAACAATATATCCATCAATATTATCATCATTATTTAATTGGTTTACTTTATCAAGAAGTTCATTTTCATTGATTGATTCACTTAAGCTTATTAGACTTGAATCAAAGCCAACTCTTTCGCAAGCTCTAACCTTACTTCCAACATATGTAAGACTAGCACCATCATTACCAACTATTATAGCAGCGAGATGTGGCGGCCTATTACCTTTAGCAGTCATTGATTTAACTTCTAAAGCAATCTCATTTTTAATATCATTACTTATTTTTTTTCCATCAAGTATTACCATTCTACTGTTTAAAATTTTGCATCATATTCATTAGCTTAGAGGCGCCACCAGATTGAACCATCTTCATCATTTTTGACATTTGTTCAAACTGTTTCAATAATGAATTAATTTCTTGAATATCTCTACCAGCACCCTTTGCTATTCTTTTTTTTCTATTATGATCAATAATTTTTGGGTTTGATCTTTCTTTTGGCGTCATTGACTGAATTAGAGCTTCAATGTGCTTAAAAGAATCATTATCAATGTCGACATCTTTCATTTGACCCATTCCAGGGATCATACTAACTGTGTCCTTAATATTTCCCATTTTTTTAATTTGATTAATTTGATTTAGAAAGTCATCAAAACCAAATTTGTTTTTAGCAATTTTTTTACTTAACTCCCTAGCCTTCTTTTCATCGTATACATCTTGAGCTCTTTCAACTAATGAAACAACATCCCCCATGCCTAAAATTCTATCGGCCATCCTTTCTGGATAAAAAATATCAATTGCATCTAGTTTTTCACCATTTCCAATAAATTTAATTGGCTTATTAACAATAGACTTTATAGTTAGAGCGGCTCCTCCTCTTGTATCTCCATCTAATTTAGTTAAAACAACCCCATTAAAATCTAATAAATCATTGAACGCTTTTGCTGTATTTACTGCATCTTGTCCTGTCATGGAATCAACAACAAATAATATTTCACTTGGATTTGTAGCATTCTTAATATTTCCAATCTCTTTCATCAATATTTCATCAATTGCTAACCTACCTGCCGTATCGATAATTATTACATTATTTTTATTTTGCTTAGCAAATTTTAATGAGTTTTTTGAAATTAAAACTGGATCTTTATTTCCTTCTTCTGTATAAACTTCAACCTTAATTTGTTCACCAAGTAATTTTAATTGATCAATTGCGGCTGGTCTATATACATCACAAGCAACAAGTAAAGGGTTTTTTCCTTTTTTCTTCTTTAGATAATTTGCAAGCTTACCACCAAATGTTGTTTTTCCAGAACCTTGCAAACCTGACAAAAGGATAATTGAAGGAGTGTCTGAAAGATTTATTCCTTCATGTTCACCACCCATCAGTTTAGTTAATTCATCTTTAACAATCTTGACCATTAACTGACCCGGTCTGAGATCAGTCAAAACATTTTTTCCTAATGATTTTTCTTTAACCCTTTGAGTAAATTCTTTAGCAATCTTAAAACTAACATCAGCATCAAGTAGAGCGCGTCTAACTTCCTTTAGGGTCTCAGCTACATTAATTTCAGTAATTTTACCGTGTCCCTTAAGTACATGAAATGCAGAATTTAATTTTTCAGTAAGATTATTAAACATTACAAAACAAATTTAATTTTTTCTAGTGATTTCTTTCATTTTATATATAACTAAAACATGAGGAAAAGTAATTGCAGCCAAAAAGGAAAAAAACACACCTAAACTAAAATCAATTTTATCCTTAACAACAAAATAAAGAATAGCCAAAAATATAATCGCAACAAGCCAATAAGCAAAACCTTTAAAAATAAATTTTTTAAAAGTTTTAGCAGAGCTGTCCTCAAATAAATATTCAGCTTGTTCAATTATAGATGGAATACTGTGAAAAAACACAAAATATACTGCAAAAGCAGGTAAAAGATCAAATATTGAAAAAACAATTAACATTACAATAAATAATATTAATTGATGAAAAAGCTGAGCTTTTAATGTTTTATAATTTAAAAACAAGAAAAAAACATTTATCAACAATAAAATAGACAAGGACAATCCATATGCACTTTCAGGAATATAAAAAGAGGTAATATCATAAATAACATCAGAAACCTCAAAAGAATTAATTGTAAATAAAATCATAAAAATCAGAGAGCCAAAAAAGAAATAGAACAAAGTTAAAGAGTTCGAGTTGTTATTTTCAAAAATTGTCCACTGTTGTTCACCAAAATGATATGCACTAAATAGTATAAAAAACAATAATGAAATAATAGGAAGATTAAAAAATATCAAACATATTAAGACAACTACAAAAAAGTATTTTAGTGTTTTATCAATAATTGTGTTCGTATTAACTTCTTTTCCTTTTAAAAGTATTAAAACATCATTAGCGCCGTGAATAATTCCAAAAGTTAAGATTAAAGCATAACAAGCAAAATAAAAAAAATCACCATATAGGTTATTACTAAGAAAAATAGTAAATAAACTCAAAAAAACTATAATTCTAAAAGTTATGTTATTTGTAAACTTGTGATTCAACTTGATTAATATAGATACAAATTTAAAGAATCATATTTGTAATAATACAGATTTGTAAAAAATTAATCTATTATTGAAATTATGTGATAACACATAAATAGTTGATAATTATGTGTTTAAACCTGTTATATGCTGTGATTTTGTCAACAATTACCGTTTTTTTTACGATTAAAGTAGTTATTCGCTTAATTTTTACTAATTTGTGCCTCATAAAAACCAATTAATTAATTATTATGGAAAATTTTTTAAACATTTTCTTATTAGGTGACGTTCCTAACGACCTAGTAAGTTTTACGTTTTTCATTGGAACCATGGCCATGATGGCTGCTTCAGTATTTTTCTTTTTATCGTTAGATGCTGGTGGTGGAAAATGGAGAACATCAATGTTAGTCTCAGGACTAATTACATTTATAGCTGCTGTACACTATTATTACATGAGAGATGCTAGTGTATCTGGTGGTGACGTTACATTCTTTAGATATGTAGATTGGATTTTAACTGTACCACTAATGTGTGTTGAATTTTATTTAATATTAGCTAAAGCTGGTGCGAAAAAAAGTTTAATGTGGAAACTTATCTTTTGGTCAACTGTAATGCTTGTATTTGGATATGTTGGTGAAGCAATAGATCGAGACAATGCATGGCTTTGGGGATTAGTTTCAGGTGCAGCATATTTTTATGTAGCATACATGATATGGCTAGGTGAAGCTAAAGCATTAGCAGAAAAAGCTGGTGGTGCTGTTTTAGAAGCTCATAATGCTCTATGTTGGTTCGTACTTGTTGGTTGGTCTATATATCCTATTGGGTATATGATTGGTACTGACGGATGGTATGACTTTATTGACGTAATTCCATTAGATATGGATGTAGTTTACAACGTAGGTGACGCTATAAACAAAATCGGATTCGGTCTTGTTATATATAATTTAGCAGTATCTAAGTAAGAATAGTACAACTAACCTAAATTAAAAAAGCTACTTTATTTATTTAAAGTGGCTTTTTTTACATTCTTTCTGGAACATCAATACCTAAAAGCGACATTGATTTCTTAATATAACTCCCAACTTTTTTGGAAAGTAAAATTCTAAAGCTGTTAATTTCATCATTCCCAAGAACTGAAAATGACTGATAAAATGAATTATATAATTTCACTAAATCATAAACATAATTAGCAATTAAAGCAGGGTTTAAAGTCTTATATGAGTTTAATATTACATTTGGAAAATCATTCAAATGAATAATTAAATTTTTTTCTTTTTCAGATAATATAACATCAGAAAAAGAACTATTGTTTTTATTCTTTTTCAACAAAGACTTAATTCTTGCATAAGTATATTGAATAAATGGTCCTGTATTACCATTAAAGTCAATTGATTCATTTGGGTCAAATAATATTCTTTTTTTTGGGTCCACTTTTAAAATATGGTATTTTAAGGCACCTAAAGCAATTTGGTTATATAATTTAGATTGTTCAGTTTTAGATAAATCATTAATTTTTCCAAGAGATTCGGAAATAATCTTAGCCTTCAAGTTCATGTCAGCTATTAATTCATCGGCATCTACTACTAATCCCTCTCTACTTTTCATCTTTCCGGTTGGTAAGTCAACCATGCCATAGCTTAAATGCTTAAGCTTATTAGACCATGGATAGCCTAATATATTCATTAATTCAAATAAGACTTTAAAATGATAATCTTGTTCATTTCCTGTTGTATAAATCATTCCGTCCATTTTTGGATGGTCTTTATATCTTAAAAATGCTGTACCTATATCTTGAGTTATATAAACAGATGTTCCGTCAGATCTAAGCAATATCTTTTCATCTAAGCCTTTTGATGATAAATCAACCCAAATTGAGTTATCCTCTTTTTTATAAAATAATTTATTTTTTAATCCATCTAAAACAATATTTTTTCCTTTTAAATATGTATCACTCTCATAATATTCAGAGTCAAATTTTACATTTAAATTATCATATGTTTTTGAAAAACCATCGTATACCCAGGAATTCATTCTTTTCCATAGATTTATAACATCTTTATCGCCGTTTTCCCACTTTCTTAATAATTCTTGTGCTTCAATAAAAATTTTAGAGTTCTTTTTAGCATCGTCTTCGTTTTGACCTTGAGAAATTAAATCTTTAACTTGTTTTTCATATTCATTATTATATTTTACATAAAAATTACCAACAAAAATATCACCTTTAATGTTTTCACTTTTAGGGGTTACATTATTTGCAAATTTTAACCAAGATATCATAGATTTACAAATATGAATTCCTCTATCATTTATTATCTGAGTTTTATGAACTTTATTACCAACCTCCTTAAAAATATTTGAAATTGAATCTCCAAGAAGAATATTTCTAATATGACCCAAATGAAGAGGTTTATTGGTATTAGGAGAAGAAAATTCAATTAAATAAAATTCTTTTTTAATATCTAATTTATAATTCAAGTTAAAACCTTTTAACAGATCTGTTAAAAAACGATCTGAAAATGTAAGGTTTAAAAAACCCTGAATTACATTGAATTCTTGAATATATTTCTCCTTTTCTTGAAGAAATAATCCAATCTCATTGCCAATTTCAATAGGGGGTTTTTTAAGAATTGGCAATAATGGAAATAATACAATAGTATAATGACCTTGAAATTCTTTTCTAGTTTTTGAAATTTCAATAAGATCATTTGAGATTGAATATTTAAATAATAAATATTCTTTGACTTTTTTCTTTAGAATATTTTCTATATCCATTTTTAGTTAAAAAACTATCTTTTTTTTAATGAAATAAAATCTCGATGATTTTCTCCAGTATATATTTGTCTTGGTCTACCTATGGGATCATTATTCATTCTCATTTCTCTCCAATGAGCAATCCAACCAGGTAATCTACCTAAAGCAAACATAACAGTAAACATTTCTTTTGGAATCTTAAGAGCTTTATAAATAATACCTGAATAAAAGTCAACGTTTGGATAGAGCTTTCTTGATGTAAAATAAGGATCATCTAATCCTTCTATTTCAAGAGATTTAGCTATATCAAGAATTGGATCATCAATTCCAAGATCTTTAAGTACTTCGTGAGCTGCAACTTTGATAATTTTAGCTCTAGGATCAAAGTTTTTATAAACCCTATGTCCAAAGCCCATTAATCTAAAAGGATCAGATTTATCTTTAGCTTTTAACATGAATTTTTTTGTGTCACCGCCATCATTTTTAATTGCTTCAAGCATTTCTAAGACCGCTTGATTAGCTCCACCATGTAATCTTCCCCATAAAGCAGAGATTCCAGCTGATACAGAAGCAAATAAACTAGCTTCTGATGAACCAACTATTCTAACTGTTGATGTTGAGCAATTTTGTTCATGATCAGCGTGAAGTATTAATAATTTGTTCATAGCATTAACAATAATATCATTTTCAGAATATTCCTGATTAGGGAGCTGGAACATCATTTTTGTTATATTTTGAACATATCCTAGAGAATAATCACCATAGTCAAGTGATAATCCTTTTCTTCTTCTATGAACCCAAGCAATTAAGATTGGAATTTTAGCTAAAAGTTTAACAATTGAATTATACATGTAGTCATTTTCATCTCCGTTGTTATTATTATTAAGACTTATCTTTTTTTCAGGATTAAAGGCGATAAGAGCACTAGTCAGAGATGAAAGAATACCCATTGGGTGAGCAGATTTTGGGAAACCTTCAAGAATTTTTTTTAAATCTTCATCAATTATTGCATTTTCATTTATATCAAAGATTAATTTATCGAGCTGAGATTTATTTGGAAGCTCACCATAAATTAACAGAAATGCTACTTCTAAAAAATTAGCATTTTTTGCTAAATCTTCAATTGAATATCCTCTGTATCTCAGTATTCCTTTTTCTCCGTCAAGAAATGTAATAGAGCTTTTACAAGATCCTGTATTTTTAAAACCAGGGTCAAGTGTAATTAAATTTGCACTGTTCCTAAGACTTGAAATATCGATGCCATTTTCATTTTCAGAACCCTTAACTAAATCAAGTTCAAAATTCTGATCATTATAATTTATACTAACTTTTTTACTCATTCAAGTCTAATTTAACTATAAAAATAAGGAATAAATATCTTAGAAACTAAAAGCTCCCTTTTTTGGATAAAATGCCTTTTTCCCTAATTCTTCTTCAATTCTTAAAAGTTGATTGTATTTAGACATTCTATCAGATCTAGACAATGATCCTGTTTTAATTTGACCAGCATTTAGAGCGACAGCTAAGTCAGCAATAATATTATCTTCTGTTTCCCCTGATCTATGAGAAATTACTGTTGTAAATGAATTGTTTTTTGCAAGGTTAACAGCATTTATTGTTTCAGATAATGTGCCAATTTGATTTACTTTTATTAAAATGGAGTTAGCAGCACTTTGATCAATTCCTCTCTGTAATATTTTTGAATTTGTAACAAAAAGATCATCTCCAACTAACTGAACTTTATTGCCAGAAATCTGAGTTAAATATTTCCAACCTTCCCAATCATTTTGATCCATACCATCTTCAATTGAAATTATAGGAAATGAGTCAACAAGAGAAGATAAGTATTCAGCTTGTTCTTCAGATGACAGAACTCTACCCTTATCACCCTCAAACTTTTTGTAGTCGTATTTATTATTTACATAAAATTCTGAAGCAGCACAGTCAAGAGCAATCATGACATCATCTCCAGGTGAATATCCTGCAGAAATTATTGAATTTGAAATTGTTTCAAGAGCATCTTCTGTACCATTTAATTTTGGGGCAAAACCTCCTTCATCACCAACTGACGTAGTAAGACCTCTATCTGAGAGATTTTTTTTAAGGTTATGGAATATTTCTGACCCAATCTTCATAGCTTCAGTAAAACTTGAAGCATTTACTGGTACAATCATAAATTCTTGAAAAGCAATTGGAGCATCAGAATGAGAACCACCATTTATAATATTCATCATTGGAACTGGTAAAGTTATTGCAGATTCTCCACCAATATATTTGTAAAGTGACATGCCTTTACTTTTTGAAGCAGCTTGAGCTAAGGCAAGGGAAACGCCCAAGATAGCATTTGCTCCTAAAATACATTTGTTCTCAGTACCATCTAATTCAATCATTAAATTATCAAGTTCTTCTTGATTGAAAACTGATTTTCCAATTAAGCTTTCAGCAATTATAGTATTAACATTATTAACTGCCATTAAAACACCTTTACCCATGTAGTTTTTTCCACCATCTCTTAATTCAACTGCTTCATTTTCACCAGTTGAAGCACCAGATGGTACAGCAGCTCTCCCAACTATTCCATTTTCAGTAATTACATCAACTTCAACCGTGGGATTTCCTCTAGAATCGAAGATTTGTCGAGCTTTAATTTTTTTAATTTTTGTCATAGCTACTTATTTATTAACTCAATAAATTCATCAAACAAATATGATGAATCATGCGGACCAGCACTAGCTTCAGGGTGAAATTGAACAGAAAAGCATTTTTTATCCTTTATTTTTATACCAGCAATTGTTTGATCATTCAAATGCATGTGTGTTATTTCAATATTTTTATTTTTTTCAGTATCAGCTTTATCAATAGCAAAGCCATGATTTTGAGATGTAATTTCTCCTTTGCCTGTTTTTAGATTAATTACAGGATGATTTATTCCCCTATGTCCATTATGCATTTTATATGTCTTTATGCCATTTGCCAATGCAATAACTTGATGACCCAAACATATACCAAAAAGGGGTTTCTTAGACTCTAAAATTTTTTTAGTAAGATTAATTGCATTTAAAAGCGGTTCTGGATCACCAGGTCCGTTCGATATAAAATAAGCATCTGGATTCCATTTTTTGATATCTTCAAATTTAGAATTGTGAGGGAAAATTTTTAAATATGCATCTCTCTCTGATAAATTATTTAAAATATTTCTCTTTACACCTAAATCAAGGACTGCAATTCTGTATTTAGCCTTTTCATTTCCAAAATAATAAGGTTTTTCAGTTGAAACTTTTGAAGCTAATTCCAAACCATTCATCGATGGGGTTTTTAAAAGCTTAGCTTTAATTTTATCAATTGATTTAATAGATTCAGTGGTTATTACAGCATTCATAGCACCATTATCTCTTATGTAACTAACAAGAGCTCTTGTATCAACATCAGAAATACTAACAATATTATTAGATGATAAAAATTCATATAAAGATATAGATTCTCTGTGTCTCGAGAAATTATAACTAAAATTCTTACAAATTAAACCAGCTATTTTGATAGAGTCTGATTCAACTTCCTTGAAATTTGCTCCGTAATTACCAATATGAGCATTGGTCATGACCATCAATTGACCATTATATGAGGGATCTGTAAAGATTTCTTGGTAGCCAGTCATTCCAGTATTAAAGCATAATTCTCCATATGCTGTACCATCAAGACCTATAGACTTACCATGAAAAATTGTTCCGTCCTCAAGTAAAACAAAAGCTTTTTTTTTGGATATATATTGACTCAAGAGAAAAAAATTATTGACAAAATTATAATAAAAAAAAAAGATAAACACCTAGTTTATCTTTAAAGTTATCAAGAATTAAAAAAAACTTTTTATTATTCTTTTTTATCGTCTTTAGACTCTGTTTTATCATCAGTATCTGTTCCTTCATCATCACCATCTTCAACAGCAGGTGCCTCCTCAACAGCAGGTGCTTCTTCAACAACAGGTGCCTCTTCAGCAGCTGGTGCTTCTTCAACAACAGGTGCCTCTTCAGTAGCAGGTGCCTCTTCAGCAGCTGGTGCTTCTTCAACAGCAGGTGCTTCTTCAGCAGCAGGTTGAATTGATTGTGATGTTGAAACTATAGAATTCTCATCTGAAGATTTTTTTCTTCTTCTTCTTCTTTTTCTATCAGGTTTTGAAGTCGAATACAATTCATTATAGTCAACAAGTTCTATTAGGGCCATATCAGCATTGTCCCCTAATCGATTACCTAATTTTATCACTCGGGTGTAACCTCCAGGTCTATCTCCAATCTTTACAGAGATATCTCTAAATAATTCGGTAACAGCATTTTTATCTCTTAAATATCTAAAAGCAATTCTCCTGTTATGAGTAGAGTCATTCTTAGATTTAGTTATAATTGGTTCAATAAATAACTTAAGAGCTTTAGCTTTTGCTAAAGTTGTATTAATAGATTTGTGTTCAATTAAAGAACATGCCATATTTGCTAGCATATACTTTCTATGTGCTGTTTTTCTTCCTAAATGAGGAATTTTTTTACCGTGTCTCATTACTATTTATTCCTTATCTAATTTATATTTTGATAAATCCATTCCAAAATTCAATCCTTTAACTAGAACTAATTCTTCAAGCTCAGTTAATGATTTCTTTCCAAAATTTCTAAATTTCATCAAATCTGATTTATTAAAAGATACAAGATCACCAAGTGTATCAACTTCTGCAGCTTTCAAACAATTAAGAGCTCTAACTGAGAGATCCATATCAATCAACCTTGTTTTTAATAATTGTCTCATGTGTAAAGACTCTTCATCGTAAGTCTCAGTTTGCGCAATTTCGTCAGCTTCCAAAGTGATTCTTTCATCAGAGAATAGCATAAAATGATGAATTAAAACTTTAGCTCCTTCAGTCAATGCATTTTTTGGATCAATTGATCCGTCAGTAACTATTTCAAAAACTAACTTTTCATAGTCAGTTTTTTGCTCAACTCGAAAGTCTTCAATCGTATACTTTACATTTTTAATAGGTGTGAAAACTGAATCCATAAAAATAGTTCCTATTGGAGCTCCTACTTTTTTATTTTCTTCAGCAGAAACATATCCTCTTCCTTTATCAATATTAAGTTCAAAATTTAACTTAACATTTTTTTCCATATTACAAATAACTGTTTCAGGATTTAGAATTTGAAACCCAGAAATAAATTTTTGTAAATCACCAGCTTTTAATTGATTTTGAGCAATTAAAGAAACTGAAACAGTTTCATTGTCTACAGATTCAATTTGCCTTTTAAGTCTTACTTGTTTAAGATTTAAAATAATTTCTGTAACATCTTCAACAATGCCAGGTAAAGAGGTAAATTCATGCTCTACATTATCAATTTTAATTGATGTAAAAGCAAAACCTTCTAAAGATGAAAGTAATACTCTTCTTAATGCATTTCCAATGGTCAACCCGTATCCAGGTTCTAAAGGTCTAAATTCAAACTTACCCTCAGATTCTGTTGAATCAATCATTATTACTTTATCTGGTTTTTGAAATGTAAATATTGCCATAATTTTATTATTATTATTTCGAATATAATTCGACGATTAATTGTTCTTTAATATTTTCGGGAATTTGTTCTCTTTCAGGAAGCACATTGTATGTTCCTTCAAGCTTACTACTATCCCATGAAATCCATTCATATACTGAGTCTTTATTCGAAAGTGATTCTTCGATAATAGATAATGATTTGGATTTTTCTCTTACTCCAACTTTTTCACTTATTTTAATTATTCTAGAAGGTATATTACAAACACTCCCATTTACAACGATATGCTCATGACTAACTAACTGTCTAGCTGCACTTCTAGTCGGAGCAATACCCATTCGGTAAACTAAATTATCTAATCTTGATTCACAAAGTTGTAATAAAACCTCACCTGTAATACCTTTACTTTTATTAGCCTTTTCAAATAAATTTCTAAATTGTCTTTCAAGAATTCCATATAAATACTTAGCCTTTTGTTTTTCCATCAATTGAATAGCATATTCTGACTTCTTTTGTCTTCTTTTATTGGGTCCATGTTGACCAGGTGGATAATTCTTTTTATCAAAAGACTTATCAGGTCCAAATAATGGCTCGCCAAATTTTCTAGATATTTTTGTTTTAGGTCCTGTGTATCTTGCCATAATTAAATATTTTAAACTCTTCTTCTTTTAGGTGGTCTACAACCATTATGAGGAATAGGAGTAACATCAAAAATCTCAGTAACTTCAATTCCAGCATTATGAATACTTCTAATTGCTGATTCTCTTCCATTTCCTGGCCCCTTAACATATACTTTAACTTTTCTCATACCAGAGTCATGGGCAACTTTTACAGCATCTTCAGCAGCAAGTTGTGCAGCATAAGGTGTATTTTTTTTGGATCCTCTAAAACCCATTTTTCCAGCTGATGACCACGAAACAACTTCTCCTTTAGTATTTGTAAAGGAAATAATTATGTTATTGAAGGAAGCATTAATATGAACTTCACCAAAAGATTCAACAACAACTTTTCTTTTTTTATTTACAACTTTAGCCATATTTTAACTATTTAGTTACTTTCTTTTTGTTAGCAACAGTTTTTCTTTTTCCTTTTCTAGTTCTAGAATTATTTTTAGTTTTTTGTCCTCTTAGTGGTAAACCTAACCTATGTCTTATACCACGATAAGAACCAATATCCATTAACCTTTTAATATTAATTTGATTCTCAGCTCTCAATTCACCTTCAATAACCAATTGTGATACTGCAGATCTAACTTTTGCAGTATCATCATCAGACCACTCTGAAACTTTCTTGTCTGGACTTACATTAGCGCTATCTAAAATCATTTTAGCTCTGCTGCTACCAATACCATAAATGTAAGTTAATGATACTACACCTCTTTTTTCTTTTGGAATATCTATACCTGAAATTCTTGCCATAATTAACCTTGTCTTTGTTTAAATCTTGGATTTTTCTTGTTTATAACATAAAGTCTTCCTTTTCTTCTAACAATTTTACACTCTGGACTTCTTTTTTTAACTGACGCTCTAACTTTCATAATTTAATGTCTAAATGTTATTCGTGCTTTACTTAAATCATATGGACTCATTTGTAACTTTACTTTATCTCCTGGTAAAAGTTTAATGTAATGCATCCTCATTTTACCAGAAATATGGGCTGTAACGACATGACCATTATTTAGTTCTACCCTAAACATAGCATTTGAAAGTGCTTCAACTATTACCCCATCCTGTTCTATTGCCTCTTGTTTTGCCATTTATGCTACCCTTCTGGTTTTACCTGTTTTCATCAATCCATCATAATGTCTATTTAATAAATAAGCATTAATTTGTTGAATTGTGTCTATTGCTACACCAACCATTATTAAAAGTGATGTACCACCATAAAATAACGCCCAACCCTGTTGAATATTCATTAATGCAACAATAACAGCCGGTAAGACTGAAATTGCGGCAAGAAAAATTGAACCGGGAAAAGTAATTAAGGACATTATTTTGTCAAGAAAGTCTGCAGTTTCACCACCAGGTTTAATTCCAGGTATAAAACCACCACTTCTTTTTAAATCATCAGCCATCTTATTCGTTGGAACAGTTATAGCTGTATAAAAATATGTGAAAAGGATTATTAATAATCCAAATAAAATATTGTAAGCAAGTCCAAACATATTTGAAAATGCTGTTTGCATCCATTGACCGAATGAACCACCAATTATTTGACCAAGATATGCTGGTGCAAACATTATTGCCTGAGCAAATATTATAGGCATAACTCCTGATGCATTCAATCTTAATGGTATGTATTGTCTTTTTGAATAAACTCCACTTGGACCTGAACCAGCAACCGACCTTCTTGCATATTGAACTGGAATTTGTCTGACAGCAAGAACTAAAAGAATACATAATGCTATAACGATTATCCATATTACAAATTCAATAGCTACCATAATTAAACCACCAGATCCTGAAAGTTGTGAAATAACTTCTTGTGTAAATGATAATGGTAATGAAGCTATAATACCAACTGTAATCAATAAAGAAATTCCATTTCCTATTCCTCTATCTGTAATCTTTTCACCCAACCACATGGCAAATACACAACCTGTAACTAAAATAATAACAGAGGGTATTAGGAATGAGGGACCTTTACCTAATATAAATGCTGTATCTGGAACACCAAGTGCACCTAAACCATAAATGTATGCAGGTGCTTGAACTACACAAATGGCTATAGTCAACCATCTAGTGATTTGAGTAATTTTTTTTCTTCCACTTTCACCTTCCTTTTGAAGCTTTTGTAAATAAGGTAATGCAACACCCATTAATTGAACTACAATTGATGCAGATATGTAGGGCATTATCCCAAGTGCAAAAACTGATGCATTAGCAAATGCACCTCCTGTAAAAGCATTTAATAAACCAAGTAAGCCACCATCACCTGCAATCTGAGCATTTGCAATAATATTATAATCAACACCAGGAAGAACTACCTGAGCACCTAAACGATAGACAGCTAAAAATAAAAGAGTAATAAGAATTCTATTTCTTAACTCCTCAATAGTCCAAATATTTTTTAATGTTTCTATAAATTTTAACATTTAAACAATTTTAATTTCACCACCAGCTTTTTCAATCATTTTTTTAGCCGACTCAGAAAAACTATGAGCTTCAACTTTAACTGCAGATTTTAGTTCTCCTCTTCCTAAAATTTTAACAAGATCTTTCTTTTTAACAAATCCATTATTAATTAATGTTTCAATATCAATAGTTTTTTTCTTTACTTTTTTATTATCAATCAATAATTGTATTGAGTCAAGATTTACAGGTTTGTATTCTACTCTATTAATATTTGTAAAACCAAATTTTGGTATTCTTCTTTGCAATGGCATTTGACCACCTTCGAATCCAAGTTTTTTTGAATATCCTGACCTGGATTTAGCACCATTATGTCCTCTTGTTGATGTACCTCCTTTTCCTGAGCCTTGACCCCTGCCAATTCTCTTCTTTTTACTTGTAACCGATCCCTTTTGGGGGCTTAAATTTGATAAATCCATTTTATTCAATAACTGTAATTAAATGACTGACTTTTGCTATCATTCCTTCAATTGAAGGAGTTTTCTTATGCTCAACAATATGACCAATTTTTCTTAAACCAAGGGCTTCAAGAGTTTTCTTTTGATCTTTTGGCCTTCTAATTTTACTTCTAATTTGTTTAATTTTAATTGTACTCATAATATTAACCATTAAATACTTTATCTAAAGAGATTCCTCTTTCTTGCGCAACTTTATTAGCATCTCTTAATTTAAAAAGAGCATCAAATGTAGCTTTAACAACATTGTGAGGATTAGAAGACCCTTGTGATTTTGACAAAACGTCTTGTACTCCTACTGCTTCTAAAACAGCTCTAACTGCACCACCAGCAATAACACCAGTACCCTGAGATGCAGGTTGAATATACACTCTTGCACCACCATGCTTACCTTTTTGTTCATGAGGAATTGTTGAATTAAAAAGAGGGATTTTAACTAAATTCTTTTTTGCATCTTCAACTGCCTTTGATATAGCTATTGATACCTCCTTAGCTTTACCTAAACCATGACCAACTACACCTTCCTCATTACCAACAATTACAATTGCTGAAAAACCAAATGCACGTCCACCTTTTGTAACTTTTGTTACCCTTTGAATACTTACTAATCTATCTTTTAGATCTAGTCCTCCAGGCTTAACAAATTCCATATTTTTTTTCTTCATACTAATTAAAAATTTAATCCAGCTTCTCTAGCACCTTCAGCTAAAGATTTTACTCTACCATGATATAAATATCCATTTCTATCAAAGGATATTTTTTTAATACCAGCCTTAAGAGCTTTCTTTCCTATTGAATCACCAACAATTTTAGAAATTTCTGTTTTATTTGTTGTTTTTAATTTTAAATCCTTGTCAGTTGATGATGCTGCAACAATTGTGTTAGCACTTACATCATCAATGATTTGAGCATAAATTTCTTTATTACTTCTAAAAACAGTTAATCTTGGTTTATCCTTAGTTCCAAAAACTATTTTTCTAATTCTCTTTTTAATTTTATTTCTCTTTAATGTTGTTTTCTTAGTCATTTTAGTTTTATTATGCAGATTTACCTGCCTTTCTTCTTATTTGTTCACCAACATATCTTACTCCTTTACCTTTATATGGCTCAGGTTTTCTGAATGATCTAATTTTTGCAGCAACCATACCTACTAGTTGTTTATCATGAGAAGTAAGTTTTATAATTGGATTAGCCCCTTTTTCACTAATAGTTTGGACTTTTACTTCATCAGCTAACTTAATAACAATGTTGTGAGAAAAACCTAAGGCTATTTGTAAATTCTGACCTGAGTTAGAGGCTCTGTAACCAACACCAACTAATTCTAAGTCTATGGTATATCCTTCAATAACACCTGTAATCATATTTGCAAATAACGACCTATACAATCCATGCTTAGATTTATGTTCATTATTATTCTTTTCTCTTGAAACTAAAAGTTGATTTTCTTTCTTTTCAACGGAGATAGTATCGTAAGTTTGAGTCAAAGAACCTAATTTTCCAGATATTATAACATCTTTAGGATTAATTTGAACATTAACACCTTCAGGAATCAAAATTGGACTGTTACCTACTCTAGACATAATTATTAATTAATAAACATTACAAATTATTTCACCACCAAGGTTTTCACTTTTAGCTTTTTTTCCAGTCATCAAACCTTTAGATGTGGAAACTATACTTATACCTAATCCATTCAATACTCTAGGAATAGTCTTACTATTGGAATATTTTCTTAATCCAGGCTTACTAACTCTTTGAAGATTTTTAATGACAGGCTCACTAGTAATCTTGTCATATTTTAATGCAATTTTGATAATACCTTGCAGATTATCATCAATAATTTTATAATTAAGAATAAAACCTTGGTCTACCAATATTTTAGTAATTTCTTTCTTGATATTTGAACTAGGAATTTCAACAGTTTTTAAACCTGCTTGATTTGCATTTCTAATTCTAGTTAAATAATCTGCTACTGGATCTGTATTCATTTCTTATTTTTTTACTACCAACTTGCTTTTCTTACTCCTGGAATTAAACCTTTATTGGCCATTTCCCTAAACATTACTCTCGAAATTCCAAATTGTCTCATATAGCCCTTTGGTCTTCCTGTAATTTTACATCTATTATGCGCTCTAACAGGCGATGAGTTTTTTGGCAGTTTTTGTAAACCAACATAATCACCAGCAGCTTTCAAAGCTTTCCTTTTATCTGCGTACTTTGCACACATTTTTGCTCTTTTTACTTCACGAGCTTTCATTGATTCTTTTGCCATATACTAATTCTTTTTAAATGGTAATCCCAATTCTTTTAATAAACTTTTTGCTAAACTATCATCATTTGTTGATGTAACAAACGTGATATCCATTCCTGAAATATTATTTATTTTATCAATATCAATTTCTGGAAAAATTATTTGCTCAGTAACTCCTAAAGTGTAGTTACCTCTGCCATCAAAGCCAGAGTTTTTAATCCCTTGGAATTCTCTAACTCTTGGCAAAGCTGCTGTTATTAGTCTATCTAAAAACTCATACATTATATTTCCTCTTAAAGTTACTTTAGCTCCAATAGGCATACCTTTTCTAAGTTTAAAAGTTGCAACATCTTTCTTAGATTTTGTTGCAATAGCTTTTTGACCAGAAATTGATGTTAATTCTTCAACAGCATATTCAATAAGTTTTTTGTCAGAAACAGCTCCTCCCTCTCCTCTACTTATAACAATCTTTTTTAGCTTAGGAACCTCCATAATGTTCTTTAAACCATGAGCTTCTTTAATAGCATTAGTTGCATTTTCCTTATAATCTTTCTTTAATCTAGGTATGTAAGACATAATTATATAATTTCTTTAGTTTTAATTGCAACTCTTACTTTTTTGCCATCTTCAACTTTATAAGTAACTCTAGTTGATTTACCATCTTTAGTTACAAAAGATAAATTTGAAACATGGATCGGAGCTTCTTTTTCTACAATACCACCTTTAGGGTTATTAGCATTAGGCTTATTATGCTTTTTAACCATATTCATACCTTCAACTAAAGCCTTATTTTTTGATCTAAAAATCTTTATAATCTTACCCGATGAACCCTTTTGGTCTCCGGCAATTATTTTTACGTTATCTCCAATTTTAAATTTCATAATTATAAAACTTCAGGTGCTAATGATACAATTTTCATAAAATTTTTATCTCTAAGCTCTCTAGCAACAGGCCCAAAAACTCTAGTTCCTCTCATCTCACCCGCTGCATCTAATAAAACACATGCATTATCATCAAATCTAATGTAAGAACCATCCTTTCTCCTTACTTCTTTTTGAGTTCTTACAACAACAGCCGTTGAAACTTGTCCTTTTTTAACAGTACCATTTGGTGTTGCTTGTTTAATTGTTACAACAATCTTATCTCCTAATGAAGCATACCTTTTTTTTGTTCCACCAAGAACTCTAATGGTCAAAACTTGTTTTGCTCCTGTGTTGTCTGCGACTAATAATCTACTTTCTTGCTGTAACATATATTATTTAGCTTTTTCAATTATTTCAAGCAATCTCCATCTTTTATTTTTACTAATTGGCTTAGTTTCCATGATTTTTACAACATCACCTTCTCCACATTCATTTTTTTCATCATGAACTTGATATTTTTTTGTTTTTAAAACGAACTTCCCATACATTGGATGTTTAACTTTACCAACTTCAGAAACAACTATAGATTTTTGCATTTTATTACTAGTAACTATGCCAATTCTTTCTTTTCTTAAATTTCTCTTTTCCATAATTATTTATTAGTTCTTTTAAAAACTTCTGTTTTTAATCTAGCTATCGTTCTTCTTAAATTTCTGATCTGAAGAGGGTTCTCAATAGGTGAAACTACATGAGTAAGTTTTATATCATGTAAGCTCTTTTTTAAAGCATCAAGCTTATCATTAAGCTCATCATCAGATAATATTATAATTTCTTTTTGTTTCATCATTTATACAAGTTCATAATCATTAGCAATAATAAACTTAGTTTTTACAGGTAATTTTTGAGCAGCTAATCTTAAAGCTTCTTTAGCAGTATCTATATCAACACCAGCAACTTCAAACATAATTCTACCGGGCTTAACAACAGCAACAAAATACTCTGGAGCACCTTTACCTTTACCCATTCTAACTTCTAGTGGCTTCTTAGTTATAGGTTTATCTGGAAAAATTTTAATCCAAAGCTGACCTTCTCTTTTCATATATCTAGTTGCAGCAATCCTTGCAGCTTCAATCTGTCTGGATGTAATAAACTTAGACTGAAGAGATTTGATACCAAACATACCATTGGATAATCTGTGACCTCTTTGAGAGACACCCTTCATCCTGCCTTTTTGCATTTTTCTAAATTTCTGTCTTTTTGGTGATAACATATCTTAATTTATCTTCTTCTTTGTTTATTATTTTTCTTTTTCTTAACCATTCTTAAACCAACAAGTGGAGAAAGTTCTCTTTTTCCATAAACTTCTCCTTTCATAATCCATACCTTCACTCCAAGTCTACCATAAGTTGTATGCGCTTCAACTAATGCATAGTCAATGTCAGCTCTAAATGTTGAAAGTGGAATTCTTCCCTCTTTATAAGATTCTGTTCTAGCCATTTCGGCACCATTTAATCTTCCAGAAATCTGTACTTTTATTCCTTCAGCATTCATTCTCATTGTTGCAGCAATTGACATTTTAATAGCTCTTCTAAATGAAATTCTATTTTCAATTTGACGAGCAATAGATGATGCTACTAATTGAGCTTCAAGTTCTGGTCTTTTAATTTCAACGATATTTAGTTGAATATCTTTACCAGATAATTTTTTTAATTCTTCTTTTAATTTATCAACTTCCTGTCCCGCTTTTCCAATAATAATCCCAGGTCTAGCAGTCGTAATTGTTATAGTTACTAACTTTAATGTTCTTTCAATGATAACTCTTGAAACACTCGCTTTAGCAAGACGAGTGAAAATATATTTTCTTATTTTATCATCTTCTGCAATCATATTTCCAAAACTCTTACCACCATACCAGTTAGATTCCCAACCTCTTATGATTCCTAGTCTATTTCCTATTGGATTAGTTTTTTGTCCCATAATTAATCTTGAGTTTGATTTAAATTATCTAAAACTAAAGTAACATGATTGGATCTCTTTCTAATTCTATGAGCCCTTCCTTGAGGAGCAGGTCTTAATCTCTTTAACATTCCAGCACTATCAACTTTTATTTCACTTATATATAAATTTTCTTTTTCAATATCTGAATCAGGATTCTTTTGTTGCCAATTATTGATGGCTGATAATAAAAGCTTCTCCAATCTTAGAGAAGGTTGTTTTTGACTAAATTTTAAAATAGATAAAGCTTTCTCAACTTTCTTACCCCTTACCTGATCAGCAACTAAGCGCATTTTTCTTGGTGAAGTAGGACAATTATTAAGCTTAGCAAAAACTCTGTTTTTATTAAGCTCTTTTAATTCTTCTGCTTTATTTCTTTTTCTTGAACCCATATTATTTATTTTCTTCCACCCCCATGTCCTCTAAAAGATCTCGTAGGTGAAAACTCACCTAATTTATGTCCAACCATGTTTTCAGTGATGTAAACAGGAACGAATTGTCTACCATTATAGACTGCAATAGTCTGTCCTACAAAATCAGGGATAATCATAGAAGATCTAGACCATGTCTTAATAACACTTTTTTTGTTTGAATCAAGATTAGCTTGAACTTTTTTCAACAAACTTAGTTTTACGTATGGTCCTTTTTTAAGTGATCTTGGCATAATTATTTTCTTTTTTCAATAATGAACTTATTACTAAATTTTTTCTTATTTCTTGTTCGGTATCCTTTAGCAGGTATACCTTTTTTAGATCTTGGGTGACCTCCAGATGCTTTACCTTCACCACCCCCCATTGGATGATCAACAGGATTCATAACTACGGCTCTTGTTCTAGGTCTTCTTCCTAGCCATCTTGATCTACCAGCTTTTCCAGAAACAACTAATTGATGGTCAGAATTAGAAACTAAACCGATCATTGCATAGCAATTAACAAGAATTAATCTAGTCTCACCTGATGGTAACTTGATAGTTGCAAACTTCCCATCTCTTGCCATTAATTGAGCAAATGAACCCGCACTTCTAGCAAGGACAGCACCTCTACCTGGTGTCATTTCAATACAACATATCGTAGTACCAAGAGGTATAGATGAAAGTGGCATACAATTACCTATTTGAGGAGAGACATTATCTCCTGAAACAACTTTTTGTCCAACTTTTAAACCTTTTGGAGCAACAATATATCTCTTCTCGCCATCTTCAAACTTGATTAGTCCTATAAAAGCAGATCGATTTGGATCATATTCAATACTGAGTACCTCAGCATTTTCATCTTTTCTATCTCTTTTGAAATCAATAAGTCTATATTTTTTCTTATGACCACCACCTCTATACTTCATGGTCATTTTACCCTGACTATTTCGTCCTCCAGACCTTTTAGCTGGAACTAATAAAGATTTTTCAGGCTTATTAGTAGTAATAGCATCAAAACCATTCACGGTTCTTCCTCGTTGTCCTGGTGTTATCGGTTTTAATGATTTAATTGGCATAATAAATATTTATAGATTACTGTAAAAATCAATTGTATCTCCTTCAGCAAGTTGAACTATAGCTTTCTTTATAATCTTTGACTTAGTATTCTGAATACCTTTCTTAGTGTATTTAGTACTTCTTTCAGGACCATATATTTGAGTCCTAACTTTTTCAACACTTACACTATATTTTTCCTGAATAGCTTTTTTAATTTGAATTTTATTAACAAACCTACTTACAACAAATGTGTAGCGATTTCTAAGTTCACTATCATTTGTAGCTTTTTCTGTAATAATTGGTTTTAAAATAATTTCCATTTTACTATCCTAAATTTGATTCAATTTTTTCAATTACATTTTCTTCAATAACTAAATGCTGAGCATTCATTATTTTATACGTTGAAATTTCTGAATCAGTAATTACCTCTGATTTATTTAAATTTCGCGCGGATAAATATACATTTTTATTAAGTCCATTAGTTACGAATAAGGTTTTTTTAGTATCCAGTCCAATTGCAGATAAAACATCAATAAAAGACTTAGTTTTTGGATTTTTAAAGTTTAAACTTTCAATAACAGATATAGACTTAGCTTTTAACTTGATTGATAATGCAGATTTTCTAGCTAATCTTTTTACATTTTTATTAAGTTTTATTCCATAATCTCTTGTTCTCGGTCCAAAAACAGTTCCTCCACCTCTAAATAATGGATTTTTGATGCTTCCTGCCCTTGCAGTACCAGTACCCTTTTGTTTCTTAATTTTTCTTGTACTACCCTTAATTTCACTTCTTTCTTTTGTTTTTGCATTACCCTGTCTTTGATTTGCAAGAAACTGTTTTACATCAAGATACACAGCATGTTCATTTGGATCAATTCCAAAAATATTTTTTGAAAGCTCAATTTCTCTTCCAGTTGTTTTACCTTTTATGTTTAAAACGGGTACTTTCATTACTTTCTTATTACAATAAATGAGTTTTTATGACCAGGGATTGCCCCTTTTAATACTAACAAGTTTTTTTCAGGAACAACTTTTAATACTTTTAAATTTTGAACAGTTACTTTAGAATTCCCAGTTTGACCAGCCATTCTCATTCCTTTGAATACTCTTGCTGGGTAAGATGCAGCACCAATTGAACCAGGAGCTCTTAATCTGTTATGCTGACCGTGAGTAGCCTGACCAACTCCAGCAAATCCATGTCTTTTAACTACACCCTGAAAACCTTTTCCTTTTGAAATACCTGAAACATCAACATACTCACCTTCAACAAAGTGGTCTACGTTAACTACATCGCCAATGTTTAATTCTTTCTCAAAATCTTTAAACTCAACAAGTTTTCTTTTAGGATCTGTTTTTGCTTTTTTAAAGTGTCCAGTTTCAGCCTTGTTAAATTTATTTTCTTTTTTATCAAGAAAACCTAGCTGAACAGAGCTATATCCATCTTTTTCTTCATTTTTAACCTGAGTTACAACACATGGGCCAGCCTGAATAATAGTGCAGGCTAAATTTTTACCCTCATTATCATAGAGGCTAGTCATTCCAATTTTTTTTCCAATTAGTCCAGACATATTATTATTCTTTATACTTTAATCTCAACTTCAACTCCACTAGGTAATTCCAATTTCATTAGAGCATCAATTGTTTTAGATGATGAACTATATATATCCAGCAACCTTTTATATGAGGATAACTGAAATTGTTCACGAGCTTTTTTATTTACGTGAGGAGATTTTAATACTGTAAATATTTTCTTATTAGTTGGAAGAGGAATTGGACCAGTAACAATTGCACCAGTTGTTTTGACAGTTTTTACAATCTTCTCAGCTGATTTATCAACCAGGTTAAAGTCATATGATTTTAGCTTTATTCTAATTTTCTGACTCATAATTATTCTTGATTAACTCCTTTAATTGATGCTATTACTTCATCTGAAATGTTTCTTGGCGTTTCAGAATAGTGCGAAAACTCCATTGTAGATGTAGCTCTTCCTGAACTCAAAGTTCTAAGAGCTGTTACATATCCAAACATTTCTGATAATGGAACCATAGCTTTCACTACTTTAGATCCAGCTCTATCATCCATGTTATTAACTTGACCTCTTCTTCTATTCAAATCCCCAACAATATCACCCATATTTTCTTCAGGAGTTAGAGCTTCTAGTTTCATCATTGGCTCCATAATAACTGATTTAGCTAATCTTGCAGCTTCTTTGAAACCTAATTTAGCAGCTAATTCAAATGAAAGAGAATCTGAATCAACAGGGTGGAATGATCCATCTGTTAATGTTACTTTAAGAGAATCAATTTCAAATCCAGCAAGGGGTCCATTTTTCATAGCATCTTTAAATCCTTTTTCAACCGATGGAATATATTCTTTTGGAATATTACCACCTTTTATCTTATTAATAAATTCTAATCCCTCTTTCTCTTCTTCACCCGGCTCCATAGTAAATACTATATCGGCAAATTTACCTCTACCACCAGTTTGTTTTTTGTAAACCTCTCTGTGTTGAGCTGAAGCGGTAATTGCTTCTTTATATTCCACCTGAGGTTTACCTTGATTAACCTCGACTTTAAATTCTCTTCTTAATCTATCAACAAGGATGTCTAAGTGTAACTCACCCATTCCAGAAATAATTGTTTGACCTGATGCTTCATCAGTTCTGACTTGGAATGTTGGATCTTCCTCTGCTAATTTTGATAATGCAATACCTAACTTATCTACATCAGCCTTAGTTTTAGGTTCAACCGCAATACCAATAACAGGATCTGGAAAAATCATACTTTCTAGAATAATTGGATGTTTTTCTGAACTTAGAGTATCTCCTGTTTTAATATCCTTAAAGCCTACCGCAGCACCAATATCACCAGCTTCAATAAAATCAATAGCATTTTGTTTGTCAGCATGCATTTGATATATTCTAGAAATTCTTTCTTTTGATTCAGATCTATTATTAAATACATATGACCCGGCATCAAGTCTTCCAGAGTATACTCTAAAAAATGCTAGTCTACCCACATATGGATCAGTTGCTATTTTAAAAGCTAAAGCAGAAAAAGGTTCTGAAACAGATGGCTTTCTTAAAATTTCACTATCATTATCTGGGTCAGTACCAACAATAGCTTCTTTATCAATAGGAGATGGTAAATATCTACAAACACAATCTAAAAGAAATTGTACTCCTTTATTTTTAAATGCAGATCCACAAACCATTGGAATAATGCTCATATCCTGAGCTGCCTTTCTTAATGCTTCATGAATTTCATCTTCTGATATCGATTCAGGATCTTCAAAGAATTTTTCTAATAAATTATCGTCATATTCAGCAACAGCTTCTATTAGATTTGCCCTATATTTTTCAACTTCATCCTTCATATCTTCAGGTATATCAACAACATCGAAAGTTGATCCTTTATTTTCCTCATGCCAAACAATTCCACGATTCTTAACTAGGTCTATAATACCTTTAAAATCTTCTTCATTTCCAATTGGTAGAACAATAGGAACTGCATTAGATTTTAACATAGTTTTTATTTGGTTGCAAACTTTAAGGAAGTCTGAACCTTGTCTGTCCATTTTATTTACAAAGCCCATTCTTGGAACTTTATAATTATCTGCAAGTCTCCAGTTTGTTTCAGATTGTGGTTCTACACCATCAACAGCACTAAATAAAAAAACTAGACCATCTAAAACTCTCAATGATCTATTAACTTCAACAGTAAAGTCGACGTGGCCTGGTGTATCAATTATATTAAAATGATAAGGCTTAGATCCTTCAACTTTTTTACCTTGATCTGTAGGAAAATTCCATGTACATGTTGTAGCAGCTGAAGTAATTGTAATTCCTCTTTCTTGTTCTTGCTCCATCCAATCCATGGTAGCAGCTCCATCATGAACTTCACCAATTTTATGACTCACACCTGTATAATATAGAATTCTTTCTGTAGTGGTAGTTTTACCAGCATCAATGTGCGCAGCAATTCCAATATTTCTAGTATATTTTAAATCTCTTGCCATTGTTTTAGAATCTAAAGTGTGAAAATGCTTTATTTGCCTCAGCCATTTTGTGAGTATCTGTTCTCTTTTTTACCGCAGCGCCTTCTTCTTTTTGAGCAGCAAGAATTTCAGAAGCTAATTTTTGTGCCATAGATTTTTCATTTCTTTTTCTTGCAAAACTTATTAGCCATTTCATACCAAGAGAGATTTTTCTGTCAGCTCTTATTTGCATTGGAATTTGAAATGTAGCTCCACCAACTCTTCTACTTCTTACTTCAACTTGGGGCATTACGTTAGACAAACCTTCTTTCCAAATTTCAAGTGATGATTTTTCAGAATCTTGCTTTTTACCCTCAACTATATCAAGAGCATCATAAAATATTTTAAGGGAAATAGATTTTTTTCCGTCTAACATTAACATGTTGACAAATCTGGTTACTAGTTTATCGTTAAATTTCGGATCTGGAAGTAGAGGACGTTTTTTTGCTTTTCTTTTTCTCATTTTATTTTAATTGAGCGGTTCATTAAAAATTGAACATCACTTTTTTGCCTTTGCTTTTTTTGCACCATACTTTGATCTTCTCTGTAATCTTCCTTCAACCCCAGCAGTATCAAGTGCTCCTCTTACAATGTGATAACGCACACCTGGTAAATCTTTTACACGTCCACCTCTAACCAAAACTATTGAGTGTTCTTGTAAATTATGACCTTCACCTGGTATGTATGCATTAACTTCAATACCATTAGTTAATCTAACTCTAGCTACTTTTCTCATGGCAGAGTTTGGTTTTTTAGGAGTAGTTGTATAAACCCTAGTACAGACACCTCTTTTCTGAGGACAACCTACTAAAGAAGCAGACTTGCTTTTCTTAACAATTTTTTTTCTTCCTTTTCTAACTAATTGTGATATAGTTGGCATATTCTTATATTTTCCCTCTTAAAAGGGCTGCAAATGTATAATAATTTTACAACTATTCAAACCAATGGAAAAAAAAAACCAATAAATATTAATTGATGTTTTAAAATGTATATATATATAATGTATAATATCAATATTTTTGTTTTTATGGAATTATCAATAAA
>Ga0114933_10000190_pt1 | contig 74308 bp, 74 predicted proteins | sample 4SBtaG_FD_89691 | JGI IMG/M metagenome (GOLD analysis project Ga0114933, IMG submission 89691) | Deep subsurface microbial communities from Kolumbo volcano to uncover new lineages of life (NeLLi) - 4SBTROV12_W25 metaG | ecosystem: Environmental > Aquatic > Marine > Volcanic | place: Kolumbo...
AACATTTTGGAATGAGATGCTATTCTAAACAAGCTGTTTTTATTTAATTCTATCTTTTTTTTCAAATTTTGATATCCAAAAGATTTTAAATATATAGGATTGCCATTATGAGCAATACATATGTTTACTCCAGGAACATTGGAGTATTGAATTTTTAATGGTATCCACACATCTAATATTTCACATACGGATTTTATGTTGAATTTTGTTTTGTCATTCATATTTTCTCCTTTGATTATGAGCCGGGAGGGATTCGAACCCTCGACCTAATGATTAAGAGTCATTTGCTCTACCTCTGAGCTACCGGCCCATGTTTCCTTCAGTAGTATTTAAATCTTAGACCATAGTTATACCCGATATGGCACACCATATGGCACATTAGGTTTATTTTAACTGAATCTTTTATTGCTGTAACTATAGAAGTCGGTGCCGATTGAGGTTCTGTCTAGTATATTATTAGTGTATGACACTTCGGGAGAGTTATGTTTCTTTTTGTGGTGGTAGGTTGCTAGCAGGCAGGGGGTATGGCTTAGGTTTTGTTGGTGCAGGCTGTACATACCCGTGACAAACTTTTTTTTTAAAAAAGAAGGTCTTATAATAATCATATGGATAAACATATACCTTGTTATAAATGTGGACAGGAAGTATCAGTAACTTCTAGACACTGTGATAAATGTGGATATGAAATACAAATGATGGATATATTTACTCACGAAATGACACAATTAGAAGAACAAGATAGTGAAACAAAAAAAGATTCTTTGAGTTTATCTGGCAAGTTTTTGCAAAAAGTTCAAGATATATTAAGAAAAAATTAGATTGTTCAGAAATTTAAATATGAGTAGACGTATATATGCAAAAAAATCGTTAGGACAAAACTTTCTTATAGATAAGCGAGTTAAAACTAAAATTGTAAAAAATTTGTATTTGAACGATAAGGATATTGTCGTTGAAGTTGGTCCTGGGAAAGGAGCTTTAACAGAAATTATTTATAACAAAGTTAACAACTTAATTGCTGTTGAATATGATGATTATTTATATTCAGATTTAAAATCAAGGTATAATAATCCAAATATTAAAATTGTAAATGCTGATGCAAAATTAATTGATATTAGTAATTACTTGGAGAATGGGACTAGTTACAAATTTGTTGGGAATTTACCCTATAATGTGGCAAATAAAATAATTTTGAATTTTTTAAAATCAGTTTGCAAGCCCGAATTTATGATAGTTATGTTGCAACTTGAAGTTGCGAAAAGAATAGCTGGACATGATAAATTTGGAGGTTATTTAACGGTAATAATAGGTATTTATTGTGCGTCTGAAATATTATTTACTGTTAAGCCAAGCTCATTTAAACCCAAGCCAAAAATTAATTCTGCTGTAATGAAATTAACACCTTACAAAAAACCTAAAATCGATCAAAGTAATATTGAGAAATTTTCTGCATTTGTTTCTAAGAGTTTTATAAGTAGAAGAAAAACAATATTGAACAACTTATCATCAGGAAATCAGATATCAAAAGATTTGGCTATTAAAATATTAGAAGATGCAAATATATACTCGAAAATAAGACCACAAAATTTAAGCGTTGATGATTGGGTAAAATTATATTTTTCAATAATAAAAAATAAATGAATAACAGTATTGTTTTAAAATCCCCTGCCAAATTGAATTTAACTTTAGAAATTCTGGATAAATACAAAGATAATTTTCATGAAATTAATTCAGTGGTTTTAAACGTGAATTTATTCGATGAAATAAAAATTGAAAAATCAAATCGTTTTGAAATTTATACTAACGCTGAAATTGATGCTAAAGAAAACTTGATTTATAAAGCTTACCAATTATTATTTGAACAATACGGAAAATTACCAACAAGAGTAAATTTAACTAAAAATATTCCTTTGGACTCGGGATTAGGTGGAGGAAGTAGCAATGCGGCTAATTTTTTACAAGGTATGAATAAACTTTGGAGTCTTGATTTAACTAAAAATGATTTGAAATTAATCGGAAATGAACTAGGAATGGATGTTAATTTATTTTATGACCCAGGCGTTAATTTTTTAAAAGGCAAAGGAAATTTGATTGATCCTATTGCAACTATTCCAAAGGGTGGATTGATAATATTTTATGATGATTACAGGATACCTAAAAAAACATTTAGAGCTTATAATATGATACGGAATTCTGATTTTTCCAATGGCAAAATATCAGAACAGCTAATTGATTGTATTAAAGATCGTTCTTTTAATCTTGGTGCGATTAAATGTTTTAATGTTTTTGACAAATATATTAATGACTTATATCCTTTAACCTCGGAATTCAAAAAATATTTGAATTCACAAATAGATAATAATATTCATTTAGCTGGAAGTGGGAATTCTCTATTTTGTTTGTTTGATGATATACAAGAAGCGAGATATATATATGACAATATTAAAATTAATAAATTCAAAAAAATTTTGGCTTGTCCTTGGGAGGAATAATTGGGAGTAGTATTAGTACCAAGTTTGTTTAGTGGAATTATTTTAGCTTTTTTATATGCTAATTTATTTCTTGCATCATCATTTATCAATTTGAAAAAGGCAACTCCCGGTTCTATAAAAGTTAATCCTAAAATTATTTTTTTAAGCGTTATGCTTACATACCCTGTTTGCGCAGGATTATCTTTTTTAATTGGTTCGATTTACGTTTTGTTAGATAACGGGATTGTTTATAACTTACTTATTATTATTTTAGGATTGATTTTATCATTAGGTAGTTATTTAATATTCAAACTCTTAAAGATAGTTATTATTGGGTATATAGGATTTTTGATTTTGAACGTATTGTTATTACCTTTTATGATTAATGCTTAGGATTTTTTTTGATTTTAGATTTACATTTACATACAGTTTTAGGAAGTAGTGATAGTAGTTTAACTATAGAAGATGCTGCGAAACAATTGATAAAAAGAGGACTTGATGGAGCATGCTTAACTGAGCATAGTAGTATTTGGGAAAAAAACAAGGATCAAATTGAAGATGTGTTTTCGCATTATTCGTTGAAGGTATTTAGATGCATAGAGATCAGTACTAATTACGGACATGTTATTGGTATAGGATTTGATAAATACATTCCTGGATCTCATGATATAAATTTATTAAGTCAATTTGCAAAAGATAATGATGCATTTTTGATTTCAGCCCACCCAGCAAGAAGATTATTTGGGAAGGAAAAATTTCAGCATAATTTATTATACAAAGGACAAGAATACACTCCGGATATTGTAGAATTTTCTTCAAATAAATTGTTTGAATTTATACATGGAGTAGAAGTTTTAAATGGCGGAAATAATTCAGAAGAAAATGAATATGCTTTTGAGGCTGCTAAAATAAATCAAAAAATCATGACAGGAGGTAGTGACGCTCACTCAGAATCAGGAGTAGGTACATTTGCCACCAAATTTACTTTTGATACCGATTCAATAGAAGATATTGTTACGCAACTTTATAATAATCAGGTTTGTCCAGTTTATAAGAAAGATGATAATTGGATTGATTTAGATTCAAATTATTTTCAAAATTAATATGTATGAAACTGAATAACAGATTGAAATTCACCAAATCGATTATTTCTATAGATCTTGAAACAACAGGGCTTTCTCAGGACAAGGATAAAATTATTGAAATTGGGGCTATTAAATTTGATGAGAATGCCAATAAGTTGTCTGAGTTTGAAACTTATATAAATCCAGAGATTGGTATAAATTCTTTTGTTCAAAATTTAACAGGGATCTCGAATGAAAATGTAAGTAAGGCTCCTTTATTTTTGGATATTTCTCAAGACTTGGAACTTTTCTTGTCAGACTCAATATTAATAGGACATAATGTAGGATTTGACAAAGGTTTCTTGAATAGTAATGGAATGGATTTAAGTAATATTTTTATAGATACTTGGAGATTTGCTCAAATTATTTTACCTGAATTACACGATTTATCTTTAGGTTCAATATGTAAATATATTGGCGTAGAACAACTGAATGCACACAGAGCAAAATCTGATGCGCATAACACTATGGAAGTATTTGTGTATTTATTGAATAGATTTTACAATTTAGACCCTAGACTTAAATCAACAGTTAAAAATCTTATTTTAGATAAAGATAATGAACTATATTTTTTGTTTAACTCATTGATTTCTGATTATCAGTATACTGATGAACCTTTTTCTTTAAAAGAATTGACTGTCAACTCAAATGATGAATTTCAGTCAACTTCTAGTTTCAAGTTAACTGACGCATTGATTGATGATGTTTTTAATGAAAAAAGTGAAATTTTAAATTCTATTTTAGATAATTTTTCATACAGGCCGCAGCAGCATGAGATGTCTAATTTAATTTTAAAGTCTTTAAATGAAAATAGTAAAATTGCTGTTGAAGCCGGAACAGGAGTTGGGAAATCTTTAGCTTATTTATTACCTGCCGCTATCTATTCTTTAAACACATCAAAAAAAGTTGTTATTTCAACAAATACGATTAATCTACAAGAACAACTATATTCTAAAGATTTACCAATTATAAATAAAATCCTAGAAAATGAAGAGCACTTTATTAAATTTTGTACTTTGAAAGGGAGAGACAATTATTTGTGTATCAACACTTTGTCAAATCAATTAATTGAACAGACTGATGATATAGAATATTCTCGTTTTTTAGCTAAAATTCTTGTATGGATTAGTACTACTATTTATGGAGATAAATCTGAGTTGGGATTAAGTAGTTATGTAGATAGAAATTACTGGGTTAGATTAACACATAAAAACACAAATTGTTTTGGAAAAAATAACGGATGCTTCTTGTACGAATCAAAAATTAGAGCAGAAAATAGTAATATAATTATTGTTAATCATGCTCTTTTAATGAGTGATCTTAAATCTGCAAATAATCTTATCCCAAAACACGAAATATTAATGATTGATGAAGCTCATAATCTTGAAGATGTGGCTTCGAACCATTTAGGGTGGAAAGTTGACGAAAGAGAAATAAGAGATTTGTCACGATTAGATTTAGGTAAAATGAATATCATTGATATTGTTGAAAAAATTATTTCTAAAGAATTTAGTTCTAAAGAAGAAAGAATTGAATTTGAATCGGATTACGAATTGCACAAAAACAGATTAAGAAGTTTGTCAAAAGAATCTGAGTTAAAATTAAAAGATTTTTTAAATTTATTAAATGGAATTATAAATTCAAATGCAGTTAGAAATGCAGGAATTAAAACATTAAGAATATTTGATGAAGAAGATTTTGGAAATAAAAGTAAAATCAGCACTGAGTGGAATGGATACAAACTCCATTCAGATAATTTGTCACTGGAAATTTCTAAATTTTACAAGTTTATTAAAAATGTTATCAAGAAAAATAAATCTTTAATTGAAAACCTGAACGATATAATTTTTGATTGGAATGAGAATTATACTTTAATTAAATCTCAACTAGATGATATGTTTGTAAATCGAAATGGAGAAAATGTTTTTTGGATTGAAAACAATGAACGATTTAATAACAATGAATTTTTCAGTGCTCCAGTTGATGTTTCTCGTATATTAAATGAATATTTGTTTGATAATTTAGATAGCATGATATTAACAAGTGCCACATTGAATTCTAATGATGATTTTAGTCATCTGAAGAATACTTTAGGTTTGAATTTTGATGCAGCCAAAGTATTTGGCTCTCCGTTTGATTATGATAATTCAGTTGAAATAATTATTCCACATTCTGTCCCAGAACCAAATTCAGAAAATTATTTAAATGAAATGAATAAGACTATTTATGACTATGTTGTAGATATGGGAGGTAAATCAATGGCGTTATTTACTTCTCACAAATCACTAAGAAATTCTAATAAAGTTTTAAAAGAAAAATTAGCAGAACATAATATAAATGTTTTAGCTCAAGGAGTTGATGGGGCTCCACATCAAATAATAAAAAGATTTAAAAAAAATTCAAATTCTTTAATACTTGGAACCTCGAGTTTTTGGGAAGGTGTTGATATTGATGATGGATCTTTAAATTTATTGATTATTACCAAATTACCTTTTGATGTTCCCACGCATCCGTTATTTAGTGCTAGATCAGAAAAATATCAAACACCGTTTTTCGAGTATTCAATTCCAAGAGCCGTAATTAAATTCAAACAGGGATTTGGAAGATTGATTCGTAGCGAGGATGATACAGGAAAAGTTTTGTTATTAGATTCTAGAATAGTAACAAAAAAATACGGGAAAATTTTTGTTGAATCCTTACCAGGAGGAAAAATAGATTATAAACAAGATTATGATTTTATAAATTAGATGTATGAAATTAAAGTAAATAATAAATTAGACTTAGATAGCACTTTATTTAGCGGACAGGCTTTTCGTTGGTATAAGAAAGAAGACTGGTATTATGGATATATCAACAATGTATTTTTACGGATAAGAGAAAAAAATAATTATATTGAATATGAAAATTCTAAAAAAACAATTTTCGAATCAGAGATAAAAAATTATTTTGATCTTGATAATGATTACACTAATATTTTTTTAGAACTAAATGATAAAAATGCGTCTTTAGCTTTTCAACATTTTGATGGAATGAAAGTCTTAAATCAAGATCCCTGGGAATGTTTAATCTCATTTATCATTTCAGCTTGGTCAAATGTTCCCAAAATTTCCAAGTCAATTAATGATTTATGCTTGGAATTAGGAGATAAACAAGCTGTTGGTGCTGAGATAGGATATTCTTTTCCTTCTCCAAATATTATTTCAAATGTAAATGAAAATTATTTAAGAAAATTTGCACTAGGTTATAGATCTAAGTATGTTTTAGCTACTTCTCAAATGTTAAAAAATAATTTGAATCTAATATATGATTTGTTCAATTGTGAATATGATATTGCTTTAAATGAATTATTAAAATTCCCCGGAGTAGGTGATAAGGTTGCAAATTGTGTGCTTATTTATTCTTTAAAAAAACATTTTGCTTTTCCTGTAGATTTGTGGGTTGATAGAATATTAGTCGAAGATTATAAATTAGAAAAAAAAGTATCATTAGTAAAAAAAAGGCAATGGGCTCAAAATTACTTTGGTAAATATTCAGGAATTATTCAACACTTTCTTTTTCACCATAAAAGGAAGTATAATCACTAAAATATATTTTAGAGGCTTTGATTATGGTAAGAATTGAAGATTTGTACACTTTTATTAATGGTGAATATGTTTCAGATAAAGATGCTGTTATCCCAATACATGACGGAGGATTTACACGAGGTGATGCTGTTTTTGACACGTGTCGTACTTTTAGAGGAGAAATATATAAATTAGAAGAGCATATTGATAGATTGTTTATGTCATTAAACTATATGCAGATTAAATCGCCTTATACAAAAAATGAATTAATTAAGGCCACACATAAATTATTAGAATTAAATAATCATTTACTAACTGAAAAAGACGATTATTGGGTCTTTTTACGAATCACCAGAGGACCAAGCAATGGATCCCCGAATGTTATTATTCATTGCGTACCGTTACCATTAAAAGAAAGAAGTGAATATTATCGATCAGGTTTGCCGTTAATGATTTCTTCTGTAAGACGAACTTCTCATGAGGCATTAAGTCCTCGCGCAAAAGTTAACCAATATATAAATTTTAATTTAGCTGATTTAGAAGCACAAAATTATCAAGAAGGAGCAAAAGCAATTTTACTTGATCAAAACGGGAATTTAACTGAAGGATCAGGTACAAATATATTCATAGTGAAAAACAATAAGATTTTTACTCCCCAGGAAAAATTTGTACTTGCAGGGATAGGAAGATCAGATGCTATGGATCTTGCTAGAGGATTAGGAATGCCTGTTATAGAAAAAGATTTAGATTCTTATGACGCTTATACATCTGACGAAATGTTTGTAACGTCTACAAGTTTTTGTATCGTACCAGTTCAATCAATAAATGGAAGACAGATAGGAGACGGAGATATTCCTGGAAAGATTACAAAAAGATTGCAAGAAGCATTTATCGACTCTATAGGATTTGATTATGTTTCACAATATTTAAGTAATTTGTCAGCTTAATATTTTTATTAATTTATCAGCTACAATCTCAGCTTCGTTATTGTGAAAATTTGAAGTGATAATTTTTATCCCTTTATATTCAAAACTATTTCTAACACGAATTGAAGGATTTCCTTCTGCTAGTTTTTCTTCTAATTCTTGGTCAGAAAATTTGCTAGATGAAATAATAACGGAAGGATGAGTTGAGTCTTCATCCTCAATATCATTAAGATTTTCAGGAGATTTTATGTATCTTATGTTTATATTTTTAACATTATCATTTATTGAATTTATTATTAATTCACAATCTTTTTCCCATTTTTTCATTATCGCGGCATGATCACGGTCAATGAAAAGTTCTAAAGCTGTGATTAGTCCAATAATTTCTTCTTTTGAAACTTTTGAAACTCTTCCTATACCTTCATTATTGGGCGCTGAATTTAAATAAGCAGCATTTATTAATTCTTTTTTACCACATAATATGCCTGTAGATTGCGGACCTCTTAAACCTTTGCCTCCACTAAATGCTACCAAATCTGCTCCTAAATTTGTAAATTTCATTAAATTTTCAATTGGAGGTAATAAAGCTGCAGCATCAACTATCACAGGCAAGTTGTTTTTGTGAGCTATTTCAATTACTTGTTCTATACTGATGGCTCCATTTTGTTTTGGCCCATACACGTAAATTATTCCCGCAGTGTTTTCATTAATATTTGATTCTAACTCCCAAGTATAGGTTCCTCCGGTATTTCCTATTTCGATTAGTTTTGCACCTGCATTTCGATAGTTGTGATCATAATTTGTTTTGTGGGATCTGTGTATTATAAACTCATTTTTCAATCCTTTTGTGTCTGGAAGTTGATCTATTTTTTGTGGATCAGTTCCAGTCATACAAGCGGCTGTTTGAAGCATTAAACCTGAAGCTGCTCCTGCGGTTACTAATCCTGCTTCAGCGCCGGTGAATTTTGCAATCACCTCTCCTGCAGCTATATTTAATTCTTTCATATCAACAAACCATTCAGATGCTTTATCCATTGCTTCTAGTACTTCGGTTGGCATTATACTTCCTCCTAACATGGTCAGATATGAAGCACAGTTTATTACTCTGCGAACCCCTAGTTTATTGTAGTATTCGTTATTTAATAAATTATCCATAATTATTAATTTATTTTTTATTTAAATATACTTAATATTCTACGTTTACGATAATAAAAAACAAGGGCAAATATGTACTTGAAAATATTTAATTTGTCCAAGAATGGTACCTTTGATTTGTAAATTATATTGTCTGTCATTACAGTCGCATTATTATGGTATTCAAAAATATGTGTATGTTCCCAAATAGTAAATGGACCTTCTAGTTGAATATCAGTGAAAATTTTGTTTTGCTCATAATTACGAATTGATATTTTCCATTTATTTTTTAGTACAAAAAAAACATTTATTTCAATTACGAATACTGCATTAGGAGTTAATTTTTTTTCTGGAATAGCTTTAACTTTTGCAAACCAAGGTGTCAATTTGTTAATATTTTTAGGATCACTATAAAAATCAAAAACATCATTCAGTGGTCTTTGTATAGATGTGATGTATGTAAATTTTTTATTGTTTGTAGATGTCATTTAGCGCGCCATAAAGTGAAGGATATTTGAATTTGAATTTGGTTTTATTTAATACATCCGGGCTGATTTTTTTACTATGCAATAATTCGGTTGCAAATTTACCCAGAACAATTTGTAAAACAAACCCAGGAGTAAACATAAAATTGGGTCTTTTAAGAACTTTGCCAAGCATTTTTGCAAAATCCTTTTGTCTTTCAGGAATTGGCGAAGTTATATTTATTGGACCCTCTAATTTGTTTTTAATAATATGAATTATTGCACTTACCAAATCGTCTATATGAATCCATGACCACCATTGATTGCCGTTTCCAATCTTACCCCCCAGACCTAGGTTATAAATTAGTTTTAAATATGAAAGAGATCCTCCTTTTTCACTTAAAACTATACCAAATCTTAAACTTACATTCTTTGCATTATTCAATGAATGATGTTTCTCTTCTAATTTTTTAGACATTTGTGACACAAATGATTGATCAGAAGTTTTAGATTTTTCAGACTGTAGTTCTGAAAAATTATTTTCATATATACCGATTCCACTAGCAGAAATGATACTAGAAGTTTTCAAGTTGTATTTTGTTATGATTTCATTAGATTTATTTATCCCGTCAAATCTGCTGTTTAATACTCTTTTTCTTTTATTTTTAGTCCATATTCCTATTAATGGTTCGCCAGACAGATTTATAAAAATAAAATTATTGCTTGGGTTTTCAAATGTACTAGATTGAATATTATTTGTATCTAGTAATTCATTTAAGAAAGATAACTTTTTGTTAGTGCTTGCTCTATTTCTAGTTATGCCAATAATATATTCGCCTGATTGATTTAATATTTTGGCTAACTGAGTGCCTATTAACCCACTTACACCAAATATTACAAATATATTTTTTTTCATTATTGATTTCAAATTTAAATTAATTTAGTTATAGAGGTATATTCCAAATCAAGTGAGTCTGCAACAGCTTTTGTAGTAAGTTTGTTGTTATAGGTATTAACGCCATTAGCTATATCGTTATTGTTTTTTATTGCATTATTTATTCCATGATTTGCAATATATTCGATATATGGAAATGTAGCTTCATTAAGTGCCTTACTAGCCGTTCTTGGAACTACTCCTGGCATATTAGGCACAGCGTATCCGTAGATTTGTTTAATTTGAATTAATGGTTCATCATGACTAGTTGGGTGAAGATACTCAACACTTCCTCCTTGATCTATAGCTACATCAATAATTAAACAATTGTTTTTTAATTTATCTATTAGCGAAGCATTGATTATTTTTGGTGCTGACGCCCCTGGGATGTAAATTCCATTTATGATTACATCCATGTCAGGAAGATATTTATCAAGATTTGACGATGATGAGAAAACAGTATTTATTTTATGATTGTCATTCTTTAATGTTTTTAATTTTTCTTCATCAATATCAAATACATACACGTCTGCTTGCATTCCATAAGCCATGATGGCTGCATTATACCCAACACTCCCAGCTCCTATGACTCCTATTTTAATAGGAGGCACTTCTGAAGTACCACCTATCAGTACTCCTAATCCACCATTTTGTTTTTGTAAAAAGTTAGCTGCTATTTGAGGAGCTAACTTCCCAGCAATTTCAGACATTGGTTTTAGCAAAGGAAAGTTTTTATTATCTTTTGATACTCCTTCGTATGCTATGGATAGAGTGCCTGAATTAATTAATGCTGAAGTAAGATTTTTATTTGCTGCCAAGTGTAAATATGTAAATAAAGTTGCTTTGTTATTTAAAAGTGAGTATTCAGATTCTAATGGTTCTTTTACTTTAAGGACAAGCTCGGCATATTCAAAGATTGATTTGGGATCATTAATAATTTCACATCCTACATTTGTGTAATCTGCATCAGAGTATCCAGAACCAATCCCAGCTTGTGTTTCGATTAAAAGACGATGCCCATTTTTGATAAGTAACTTGGCTTTTTCTGGTATAAGAGCTACTCTGTTTTCATTATTTTTAATTTCTTTTAGTGTTCCAATTATCATTGCAATTAAATAATTAAATTAATCAAAATATAATGATATCAAATCTTATTAACTTATTCTTTATCATTAAACTGAAAAAAATAAGTTTGATATTATTTTCATATTTCTATATAATTTTTATTATATTTACTAACCTTTAAATTGGTACAGAGATACTAGAAAGGATATTAATAATGAACTATACACGCTTGTATATCTATAATCTTTTTGAATTGAATCGGAACCTTAAAGTTATTGGATCTGTTGGGTAAATTAATTATAGATTCTAATAGTTTTTCGAGAATGTTAAAAAGAATTTCCCATGAAATTTTGGAAAAAAATTCTGGACCACAAAAATTAGTTTTAATTGGATTACATACTAGAGGCGTGCCAATTGCAAATCGCATCGCCAAATTTATAAGAGATTTTGAAGGTTTAGATGTTCCTGTAGCTCAGTTAGATGTTTCGTTTTATAGAGATGATACGGAAACAAAAATTAAAACAAATATTAATCCAACTATTATTGAAATTAACATAAATGATTGTAATGTAATTTTAGTTGACGATGTGCTGTATACAGGACGAAGTATAAGAGCAGCTATGGACGCGTTGATGGATTACGGTCGCCCATCCAGCATACAACTTTCTGTATTAATCGATAGAGGTCATCGAGAGCTTCCGATATCTCCAGATTATATTGGCAAAAATATACCAACTTCACGTGATGAAAAAATAAACGTATTAGTAAGCGAAATTGACGGATCAGATGGAGTGGAAATAGAATGAAAAATCAAAGCAAACCTTTGAAAGATTTCAATAACTTGTTAGATATTGATCAATTAAACAAAGAAGATATCAAATATATTTTTGAATATGCTGAAAAACTTGAAACTATTTCAAAAGGTTCTGTTAGGAAGATTCCAGCTTTAAGAGGCAAAACAATTTTAAATTACTTTGCAGAACCTAGCACCCGAACAAGAGTTTCATTTGAAAATGCAGGTAAAATATTGTCTGCTGATGTTATTAATATGTCATCCAGTGGAAGTAGTGACGAAAAAGGAGAGTCTCTTTTTAATAGTGTTCAAACTTTAGAGTCAATTGGTGCAAATTTGTTGGTTATTAGACATTATGATTCGGGAGCTCCATATTTTGTTTCCAGAAATATAGATATTCCAGTTATAAATGCAGGAGATGGATCTCATGCACATCCCACTCAAAACCTGATTGATTTATACACGGTTTACAAAAATTTAGGAAATATAGAAGGAATTAATTTAACTATATTAGGTGATAACGTTCATAGCAGGGTGGCACGATCAACAATTTTGGGTTTTTCTATATTAGGAGCAAATATAACCATTTGTGCCCCAACAACAATGAATGCTCAATTTTTAAGTGATAATTCAAGTAAGAAAAGCGAGATATTCTGGCCCGAAGTAAATTATAGTGATGATTTAGAAGCTAGTTTAAAAAGTGCTGACTTAGTGATGGCTTTAAGAACTCAGTTTGAAAGAAAGTCTGAATTTGTAATTCCTAATATAAATGAATACACCAGGTTGTTTAAACTAAGTGAAGAGTCATTCCGGAATGTATCCAAAGATATAAAAATTTTACACCCTGGGCCAATGAATCTGGGAATAGAAATAGACGGGTATGTTTCCAATTCTGATAAATCATTAATAAATGAGCAAGTGCAAAATAGTGTGTCTATGAGAATGGCAGTCTTATTGTTATTAATTGGCGACTATTCATTAGACTCAATATAAGAGGAGAAGATATGAGAAAATTAATTAAAAACGGGCAAGTTTATGATGGGAAATCAGATTCTTTAAAAAATTTGGATGTTTTAATAAATGGGACATATATTGAAGATATAGGCAAATTTGATCTTTCTGAAGATGAGGTAGAAATCATAGATGCAAATAATCAAATTGTTAGTCCAGGATTTATTGATATCCATTCACATTTAAGAGAGCCAGGTTACGAATATAAAGAAACTATATCTACCGGCACTATGGCTGCTGCCAAAGGAGGGTTTACAACTTTATGTGCGATGCCTACTACTATTCCTGCACTTGATTCACATGATTCTATTGAATATTTAAAAGATTTATGTGAGATAAAAGCTAAAGTAAAAGTATTACCCATAGCGTCTGTTACTGAAGGAAGAAAAGGTAAAAAAATTGTTGAGATGCAAATATTGGCAGATTCTGGTGCGATAGGATTTAGCGACGATGGAGAACCTGTATCAAATAATAATATTATGAAAACAGCTTTGGAATATAGCAGAATGGTTTCAAGACCTATTATGAATCATTGTGATGATAGGGAAATAAATTTAGAAGGGAGGGGCGTGATGAATGAAGGTTACTTGGCACAACGCTTAGGGTGTCATGGTATTCCAAATGCAGCAGAGGCATCAATGTTGTCACGTGATATATTATTAACAGAATTAACTAATGGTAATTATCACGCTTGTCATATTTCTGCTTCCCAATCATTAGATGTTTTAAGTATGGCAAAAAAAAGAGGGATTCCATTTACTGCTGAAGTAACTCCTCATCATTTAACACTAACTGAAAAATATATATTAGGTTCATCAGATAAAGACCAAGGTAAAATAGGTGATAATGCTTATAATACAAATGCTAAAGTATTTCCTCCTTTACGGAAAGAAGCAGATATAGAATCAATGATAAAAGGAGTTAATAATGATTTGATTACAATTATAGCTACTGATCATGCTCCTCATGGTTTTGAAGATAAAATGACCACACTTAATCAAGCAGCTTTTGGAATAAGTAATTTTGAAACATCACTGGGATCTGTTTTAGAAACTGTACACACTAACCAGATAAAATTAACAAAATTATTAAAATGTATGACATCTAATCCTGCGGCTTTTTTAAATTTAAAAATTGGACAAATCAAGAAAAACTATCCAGCCGATATAACAATTTTTGATTTGAATAAAAAATGGACAGTTGATACGGATAACTTTGTATCGAAAGGAAAGAACACACCTATTGTTGGAAAAGAATTAAAAGGAAAAGTAACAATCACTATGGTTGATGGAGAAATAATTTATTCATGTATTGGAGAGTAAAATGAGTTCGGGTTATCTAATTTTATCAGACGGGTCAATTTTTAAAGGTAAAATTTTTGGAGACGAGAGTATGTCTTATGGAGAAGTTGTATTTAATACATCGATGACAGGATATCAGGAAATATTAACTGATCCTTCTTATAGAGGACAAATAGTAATACAAACTTATCCGCTTATTGGTAATTATGGAATTAATAATTTGATTAGTGAATCAAATAAAGTACAAGTAGCCGGGTACGTTGTTAGACACTATGAATCTATTCCAAGTCATATATCTTCTGAATTAACAATTGACGAATTTTTGAAAAGAGAAAAAATAATTGGAATATCTGACTTAGACACTCGTGCAGTAGTAAAAAAAATCAGATCTAAAGGTGTTATGAATGGAGTTATATTCAAAGGAGAAAACCCAGAAGAAGGTATTGAATATTTAAATTCAGCTCCTTCATATGATTCCTTAAATCTTGCAGAAGGTGTCTCAAATATTGAAATGTTAAATAAAAAATACGGAGAATCAAATTCAAAATATAAAATTGCTGTGATTGATTGTGGAGTGAAAGAAAATATTTTGAAACTTTTAAGTAAACGAGATTGTTCGGTAAAAATATTTTCTTCTGATTTTGAATTGGATGATTTAAATAAATTTAATCCAGATGGAATATTAATATCACCGGGGCCCGGAGATCCTAAAAATATGGATTATTTAGTTATAAAAATTAAAAAACTGGTCCAATCTTATCCGATGTTTGGAATTTGTTTAGGACATCAAATATTAGCGAGGGCTTTTGAAGCAGATACTTTTAAATTGAAATTTGGCCACAGAGGTGGCAATCAGCCAGTAAAAGATTTGATTTCTGGAAAGGTATATATAACAGCGCAAAATCACGGATACGCTGTTGAATCCAAAAATGTATCAGAAGATATTGAGATAACGCACATAAATTTAAATGATAGTACGGTATCAGGATTCAAACATAAAAGATTACCAATCATGGGAATTCAATATCACTCTGAAGCATCCCCTGGCCCATATGATAATGAATACATATTTGATGAATTCATTTCTTTAATAAATTTAAAATAAAGGAAAATAATTGAAAGTACTAGTACTAGGATCAGGCCCAATAATTATAGGGCAGGCAGCCGAATTTGATTATGCAGGTACACAAGCTTGCAGATCTTTGAAAGAAGAAGGAGTAGAAACAATATTATTGAATTCAAATCCTGCCACGATAATGACTGACATGGATATTGCTGATGTGGTTTACATAGAACCTATGACAGTAGAAACTATTGAAAAAATTATTAATCAAGAAAATCCTGATGCAATATTGCCAACCTTGGGAGGGCAGACAGGATTGAATTTAGCTATGGACTTACATAAAGCAAATATATACAACAAATATGATCTCAAATTATTAGGCTCACCCATTGATACTATAGAAAAAGCAGAAGACAGAGAAGGATTTAAAAAATTAATGAAAAGCATTCAGGAACCTGTTCCAAATAGTGCTGTTGCAGAAACTATACAAGAATCAAAAGAAATTGCTTTATCGATAGGATTGCCGGTAGTAGTTCGTCCAGCTTACACTTTGGGAGGAACAGGAGGAGGGATGGCTGAAACACTAGAAGAATTAGAAAAAATTGCTGAATCAGGTATCAAATCCAGTCCAATCAATCAAATTTTAATTGAAAAATCTCTTGTAGGATGGAAGGAAATTGAATTTGAAGTGATGAGAGATTCTAATGATAATTGCATAACAGTGTGTAACATGGAAAACATTGACCCAATGGGAGTTCATACTGGTGATAGCATAGTAGTAGCGCCTAGCCAAACTTTAACAGATAAAGAATATCAAATGTTGAGATCATCGAGCTTAAAAATAATAAGACATCTTGGTGTAGAAGGTGGCTGCAATGTCCAATTTGCAATTAAGCCAAATAATCCTGATGAACAGTCTGTTGAAGATGATTATTATGTAATTAAAGTTAATCCAAGAGTCAGTAGAAGTTCTGCGCTAGCAAGTAAAGCGACTGGTTATCCAATAGCCAGAGTGGCAGCAAAAATTGCAATTGGAAAAACACTGGATGAAATTGATAATGCAATCACTAAAAAAACTAAAGCTGTTTTTGAACCTGCATTAGACTACTGTGTTGTGAAAATTCCTAGATGGCCATTTGATAAATTCATTTATGGAGATAGAAATTTAGGAACCCAAATGAAAGCCACTGGTGAAGTTATGGCTATTGACAGAACATTTGAGTCAGCTTTTTTGAAAGCTATCAGAGGATTAGAGATTACTGGAAAATCGTTATTTTGGCAGAGTGAAAAATGGACTGTGAACAATTTAAATAAAAAAGAATTTTACAGTCCTACAGACGAAAGATTGTGGGCGTTACTGTATGCGATCCGAGAGGGAGTAGATATTGATTATATTAATCAAATCACAGGAGTTGATTTTTGGTTTCTTAATGCTTTTAAATCAATAGTAGATACAGAGAATAATATTAGAGAATCCGAATATAATTCTGAGACAATGTTAAATTATAAACGGAAAGGTTTTAGTGACAAAATGATCGCTGAGTTATCAAGTAAAACTGAAGAACAGGTTAGGCAATATAGAAAAGACCATGAAATTTTACCTGTATATAAAATGGTAGATACTTGTGCGGCTGAATTTGAAGCTATTACTCCGTATTTTTACAGCACTTATGAAACAGAAAACGAAGCTTTGCCATTGAATGGAAGTAAAGCAGCAGTTTTTGGAAGTGGTCCAATAAGAATTGGACAAGGAATAGAGTTTGATTATTGTTCTGTGCATGCTGCGTGGGCTCTCAACGATATTAATTATAAAAGCATCATGATTAACTCAAATCCAGAAACTGTTTCAACTGATTTTGATACTAGTGATAGATTGTATTTTGAACCTTTAGATTTTGAATCTGTTGCAAATATAATTGATAATGAAAACATTGAAGAGGATACTAAAACAATTGTTCAATTTGGAGGGCAAACTGCAATCAATTTGTCCTCTCAAATTAACGATAATAATTATAGTATTTTAGGATCTCCTGTAGACTCTATAACCACAGCATCAGACAGAGGATTGTTTGAGAATTTTTTGAAAACAATTGATATCCCAAACCCACCCGGATCAACTGCTTCTAACGAAAATGAGGCAAAAAAAATTGCTGAAGAATTAGGCTATCCTGTTTTAGTACGACCTAGTTTTGTTTTAGGTGGCAGGGCAATGGATATTGCTTACAAAGAAAATGAATTAGATTCATTATTAAAAGATGCATTTGAGGCAGGAGAAGGTCGCCCCGTACTTATAGATAAATATATAGTTGGAACAGAAATTGAAGTTGACGCGGTATGTGACGGAGAAGAAGTATTTATTCCTGGAATAATGGAACATATTGAAAAAGCAGGAGTACATAGTGGTGACTCTATGGCAGTTTATCCACCAATTAGTATTTCAGACAAACATATTAATCAAATTGTTGATTACACTACTAAAATAGCTTTGAATTTAGGAGTTAAAGGTCTTTTAAATATTCAATATGTTATAAGCCAGGATACCCAAGATGTATTGGTTTTGGAAGTAAATCCTAGAGCTAGTAGAACGATACCATTTATTTCTAAAGTAACAAATGTACCTATGGTTAAACTTGCAGTAAAAGTAATGGCGGGACAAACTCTTAAAAGTCTTGGATATTCAAGTGGGCTTAATGCGAGTAAAAACTTATATGCTATTAAGGCCCCAGTTTTTTCAATGTCAAAATTAACTGGAGTTGATACAACCTTGGGTCCGGAAATGAAATCCACAGGCGAAGTTATGGGTATAGATCTAGAATTTAATGCTGCAATGTATAAGGCTTTAATTTCTTCGGGAATGGCTATACCTGAAACAGGAACTATCCTAGTCAGCATAGCAGACAGGGATAAAGATGATTTTAAAAAAATAGTTTCAGAGTTAAATGACAAAGGATTTAATTTGCTAGCTACTGAAGGAACTGCAACCCTTATTAAAGATATGGGGATAGAAGTTAATTCAATACCAAAAGTATTTACAGGGAATCACCCAAATGTGGTTGATGTGATTAATCACGGGTTGGTTGACGCAGTTATTAATACAGTAACTGGAGAGAGCGAAATGATTAAAGATGGATTTGATATTAGAAGAGCAGCAGCAGAAAAAAACATTCCTTGTTTCACTTCATTAGATGGGGCTTATGCTTCTATAGTTAGTGTTAACCGAAAGAATTTTGAGTATAATGTTAGTCCTTTATCAAAATATATTGAGGATAGTGATGGCTCAAACTAATGATAATGAAATAAATGAAAAAATTGGTATTCTATTAAGAAGAGAAATAGAGGCAAAATTAATAATTAAATTTAAAGATTTTTTATCTTCTGAAATAGGTGCAAGCAAAACTAAGCATGTTATAAGAGAAGTTATAAAAGGAATAGCTATTGAACAAGGACATGAGCTTACTAAGCTCAATGGAGATTCATTAGAAGCTTTTATACAAAGACAAGAACCTTGGACACGAGACGGATCTCTAGAAACTTCGATCATCAAAAAAGATAAAAGTAGCTACCATTATAATGTGATCAGATGTAAGTATGCAGAAATGTATAAATCTATGGGACTCGAAGAATTAGGATTTGATCTTTCTTGTAATCGAGATTTTAATTTAGTAAAAGGATTTAATAAAAATATCAGATTGACTAGAACAAAAACACTAATGCAAGGTGATGATCATTGCAATTTTAAATATGATGTATTGAATTAAAGACAATGATTCCTTCTAAGTTGAAATTAAACAATTTTATGTCTTATAGGGGAGAAACTGATATTTTAGATTTTGACGATTGGAGCGTGGCGTGTATTACCGGTGACAACGGTAACGGGAAATCAGCAATATTAGAAGCTATTACTTGGGTTTTATGGGGGAAGACCAGAGTTCAAAGATCAAAAGATTTGATATCCAAGGGTGAAGAAGGAATGTTTGCTGAATTTGAGTTTAATATAGATTATTTAACAAGTGATTCCTTAGCAAATACAAAGTACAGAATCTTAAGATCGATTAAATCAAAAGGATCTCAAAGATTGAATTTTGAAAAATTTAACGGATCAGATTTCACTTCAATATCTGGGAATACAGTTTCGGAAACACAAAATATTATAGAAAAAATAGTGAATATGAATTACGAAACTTTTGTGAATACTTCTTACTTGATGCAAGGAAATGCTGACAGATTTTCAACTTCTCAGCCTACTAAAAGAAAAGAAATTTTATCTGAAATATTAAACCTGAATCAATGGCAAAAATTATCTGATTTTAGCAGAAAAAAATTAAATGACTCACAAAGACAAACTGATCTTAACAATATGATGAATAATAGCACATCTACTGAATTATTAGAGTTAGATCCTGATCAAAAAGGAATTAAATATTATAAAAATGAATTTGATGACATAGAAAAAAATTTAAACGAAAAGCAAAAAATTAAAACTGAAAATCAATCAAAATTAAACAATTTAAATAATTTAAAAAATAATCTGAAAAGAGAAGAAGATAAGAAGATACTTTTAGAAAGACAATTATTATCAAAAAAAGAAGATATTGAATTAGTTTCACAACATCTCCGCAATGATAAATTATTAATAACAAAATCGGACAAAATAAAATCTGAATATGAAAAAATATCAAAGGATTATGATGAATTAAACATTTTGACTAAATCTTTTGTGAAATATCAGGAGTTAAATTCTGATATTGACAGGCATAAAATTTCCTTGCAATCTTTAGATCAAACATTTGAATTGGAATTAAAAAATAACAATTCTAAGTTGATTGAGTTAAAAGAGAATTTGAATTTGGAAAAAAGTACTTATATCAGTAATCAAAATGAAATTAACAAACTTGAAGCTGAAAAAACTGAGAGTTATGAAAACTATAATAAATCAGATGAAAGCATAATGAAACAAGATTCTGAAATGCAATTATTAAATAATGAGATATTGAAAAACAAGAATCATACCGAAGATTTACTTACAAAAATTGACCTACTAAATTCAGGTACTAATACTTGTCCAATTTGCGAATCAGAAATAGATGAAATTTCTAAAAACAAGCTAGTTTCAAACTACAAAGTAGAGATCTCCAAATACGAATCTCAAATTATTAAGCAGAATATTGAATTAAAAGAATTAATCTCCTCAAGAGAAAAAAATCATAATTTGTTTCAAGAATCAAACAAACAAATTATAAATTGTGAAAACAAAATATCCTTCCTTGGCTCTGAGAATGTAAAGATAAAAAAATCTGGAGAATCCCATAGTGAACAGATTGCAGAGTTGGTTAATATTATAGAAAATTTAAAAAATTATAAGGAAACTGATAAGAAATATAAAGAAGTTTATGCGGAAGAACAAAAAATACAAAAAGAATTGATTTCATTGAATTTTGATTTGGACAGATATAATTATTTAAATTCTACTGTCACTGAAATGAAAACAGAACTAGAAAAAGAAAAAATTTATTTAGAACAAGCTGAAATTAGAATCTCCGAAAACAACAACAAATTAATATTTAATGAGCAAGAAAAAGCTAAACTTGAAGCTGAAATTAAAACAATTAACGATAATATTAATTTAATAAAGTCTGAGATTGAATCTTATGATTTTGATATTAACATTATTGATTCACTTGAAGCTGAAATTAATGATCTGGTAAGCCAAAAGCATGCCAAATTGAGTTTTATTGACAATTTAGAATCTAAAATTAAACTAATGAATGAAATTAAATCAAAAAATAAACATTTGTATAACCAACAAGAAAACCTCGAAATTTTAGTAAAAAGTTTTGGAACAAATGGGATCCCATCACAAATTATTGAATATTCTCTCCCTGAATTGAGTAGAGAAACTAATAAATTACTTTCATCCTTAACCGAGAATAATTTAACTGTTGAATTTAGAAAAATTGATGGGAAAAAAATAAGTGGCTCCGAATCTTATTCACAAGAAATTGAAATATTTATTGGCGATCATGATGGAGTGATAAGAGATTATGAAACATATAGCGGAGGTGAATCTTTTAGAATAGATTTTGCTATAAGAATTGCATTGTCTAGATTGATATCATTAAGATCTGGTGTCAGATCACCTATTTTGTTTATAGATGAAGGATTTGGATCGCAAGATCAGGAAGGACAAGATAGATTAAGAGAAGCTATTCAAACAGTAAGTATTTCGGATGATTATAAATTTAAAAAAATAATTGTGATAACTCATTTGGAAACTCTAAAAGAATCTTTTGACAGAGCTGTTGAGGTTGTTAAGAAAAATGGAGTATCATCGTTCACTCTTAATTAAAACTTAACGATCTATATTTAAAATTGACAGGAATGCTTCTTGAGGAATTTCAACTCTACCTAATTTTTTAAGTCTTTTTTTACCTTCAGCTTGTTTTGCTAATAGTTTTTTCTTTCTTGTAATATCTCCACCATAGCACTTTGCAGTAACATTTTTCCTTAATGCTTTAACATTATCTCTAGCAATCACCTTGGAACCAATTGCTGCTTGAATAGGGACTTCAAATAGTTGTCTTGGAATCAATTCCTTTAATTTTGAAACTAGTTCCCTTCCATAATAATATGATTTTTCTTTTGATATGAATGTACTGAGTGAATCTACTTTGTCTTGGTTAATAAGGATATCTACTTTTGCCAAATTAGATTTTTTAAATCCAATAATTTCGTAATCAATAGATCCGTATCCTTGTGTAACAGATTTTAATTGGTCATAAAATCCAACCAATATTTCACCAAGAGGCATTTCAAATGATATTAGAACTCTACTAATATTAGATTCATTACCGGTGCTGTTAAGATATTCTATATTCGAAGAAGTTCCTCTTCGAGATGTTATTAAATCCATTATTTTACCAATAAATTTATCTGGGCAAATTATTGTTGATTTAATCCAAGGTTCTTCGATATATTCTATTTCAGACAAATCCACCGCTGAAGGATTGTTAATTAATATTGTCTCCTTGTTTTTAAGTTTTATTTTGTACTCAACACTTGGGGCAGTCATAATGATGTCAATTCCATATTCTCGTTCAACTCGCTCCTGAATAATCTCCATATGTAATACTCCTAAAAATCCACATCTGAATCCAGGACCAAGTGCCTGAGAAGTTTCTCTTGTATATACTACTGATGCATCATTAAGCTGTAGTTTAGACAAAGCTTCTTCTAAGTCAATAAAATCATTTGCGTCTAGAGGAAACATGCCTGCGAATACTTTAGGTTTCAATTCTTGATTAGATATCAGAGGCTCAACATTATCATTTTCTGAGTTAAATATAGTTTCTCCAACTGGTAAATTTTTAAATTCTTTTAATCCTGTATAAATGTAACCAACTTCACCATATTTAAGAGATTGTTTTTTTGTTTGTTCTGGAGTGAATATACCAACTTCGGTTGCCATAAAATCATTTTGAGAATTATAAGTCTTTAAATTATCTCCAGCTTTTATTTCTCCATCAAAAATTCTTACATAATTTATAATTCCTTTGTATTGATCATATTTTGAATCAAACACTAGCGCTCGAGTAATTTTTGATTCTCCTGTGGGAGCAGGTATGTTTTCAATAATTTGTTCTAGTAATTTTTGAACACCTTCTCCGGTTTTTGCAGAACAATGCAAGATCTCATCTTCCAGGAATCCAAAGGTAGATATTAATTCTTCAGTCACTATTTTGGTTTGAGATGAAGGTAAGTCAATTTTATTAATTACAGGAATAATATTTAATCCTAAATCTATAGCTAGGTAAGTATTTGCAATTGTTTGAGCTTGTATTCCTTGAGTAGCATCGACCAACAGTATTGCACCATCAGATGATCTGAGACTTCTAGATACTTCTGAAGCAAAATCCACATGACCTGGAGTATCAATTAAATTCAAGTTGTACGTTAAGCCATTATCAGCATTATAAGGAAGACTTATCGCTTGAGATTTTATTGTTATCCCTCGCTCTCTTTCTAAGTCCATTGTATCTAATACTTGATCTTTTTCTTCTTTTTTACCTTTTGTAAATTCAATTAATCTGTCAGCAAGTGTTGATTTACCGTGATCAATGTGAGCAATTATGCAAAAGTTTCTTATTAAATTAGAATCCATTTTAAACGTAATAAATTTGTTAAGATATAATTATCACACAACAGTATACATATTAATATGAGTTTGAATTATTATATTTCAGGAGGATTTGATGAGAATTGACAATAGAGATAACAATGATCTTAGAGATATTGTGATAAATAAAAATATTCAGTTTCAGTCAGATGGATCGTGTATTATAAGCTTAGGGAATACACAGGTTGTTTGTGCTGTAAGATACGAAAATAAAGTCCCCCCATTTTTAAAAGGATCCGGGAAAGGGTGGGTTACAGCGGAATATTCAATGATGCCAGGTTCTACAAATACTAGAACTAACAGAAACAATACCAATAGTGGCCGAAGTAAAGAAATTCAGAGGCTAATCGGTCGAAGCTTGAGAGCTGTGCTAGATTTAACCCAAATTGGAGAAAATTCGTTAATTGTTGACTGTGATGTGTTGAATGCTGACGGAGGTACTAGGACAGCATCAGTTATTGGGAGTGTGATTGCTTTGCAAAATGCTATTGTTAAATTACAAAAATCTAAAGCACTACCAAATAATATTGATTTTAACCCTATTGCTGCAATAAGTGTTGGAATAGTAAATAATGAAGTTATGCTAGATTTGAATTATTCTGAAGATTCTCAAGCTATAGCGGATTTTAATTTTGTAATGGATACAAATGGTAACATTATTGAAGTACAGGGAACAGGAGAAAGTGGCATATTTACCAAAACACAATTAATAACTGCAACTGAAATGGCAGAATCAGCAATTAAACATATAATTTCAATTCAAAAAGAATATTTTGATTAATATTTTATAGATAAGTTGTTTTAATCTTACATTTATGAAGGTAAAATGAGATTGACCATCATTGTAAAGATTTATATAATCCTTTTTTCTAAAATAAAACTATGGCAAAAAGAACATATCAACCTAAAAAAAGAAGAAGAGCTCGAGTTCACGGATTTCGATCCCGAATGAGAACTAAATCCGGACGTAATGTATTGAAGAGAAGGATGGCAAAATCAAGATCAAGGTTGTCACCTTAATTTCGTATGAGAATTTTATGATTGCTAACCACAATCAAATTATTAAATTAAAAAAAAACACTGATTTCAGACTTGTTTGGTCTTCAGGGAAAAAGAAAGTATCTGGCAATTTAATATTAATGTATGTTGAAAATCAGCAGCAATTTTCTCGAGTGGGTGTGTCTTCAGTAAAAAATTATGGTAATTCAGTACAGAGAAATAAAATAACAAGGAGAATTAGATCTATTATTCATATGATTAGTATTAAACCTGGAAAAGATATAGTAATCATGGCAAGAAAAAAATCCAAAATTACTAAATTTAGTTTGATAAAAGAAGAATTACTAAATTTAATTAATGTTTCCGGATTGTCTAAGTGAATTTAGATTAATTAAATAAATGAAATCAATATTAGTTTTGTTAATTAAATTTTATCAAAGTGCAATTTCGCAATACTTACCTAGTTCTTGTAGGTATTTACCTACTTGCTCACAATATGGCATTGATGCGCTGAATACGTATGGAATTTTTAAAGCATCTTATCTAATTATGAAAAGGCTTTTAAAATGTAATCCTTTCACTTCTAGGGGGTATGATCCGGTAAAATGAAATTTTTCAAAAAAATATTTGTTTTTACTTTTATATCTTTGATTGCTATTTCTTGTACTGCAGATCGATTTCAAGGATCAGGATGGTCTTCACCTTTTGTTCATAATGATAACGTGTATGTTGCTACTATTGATGGAGAACTAATTTCAATAAACATTGAAAATGCTAGTGAAAATTGGCGTGCTGTATCACTTGATGATGACGACAAAAAATTTGTAGCAAAAGCTATATATTCAAAACCATTTATTTTTGACAACAAGGTATTTATTGGAACCTCAGCTGGTAAAATATTGGGTTTTAATCAACAAACCGGATTGGATGAAGTATCATTACAGGACATTGAAGAGAAAGTATTACTTTCAGAAGAAAATTTTGGCCCTATGATTGTTGGAAACATAGTATCTAAAGATAAAAAAATATTTATTCCTGCATCCAATGGAGAATTGTTAGTATTTGAATATAACGAACTTGAAATGTTTGAACCTGTTTGTTCATACAATGCTCAAAAAGCAATATGGAATACGCCTCTTATTGACGATAAAAATGAACAAATCATATTTGGATCTATGGACGGGTATCTATATTCGGTTGATGACAAATGTAATTTAAATTGGAAATATGATACGAAATCAAGCATTGTAGGATCTCCAATTTTAGAAGATGGTAAAATTTACTTTGGTACCTTAAATCGCAAATTTTATTCTATGAATGCTTCAGATGGTAAATTACTTTGGGAATTTGATAATTCTAAAGGATGGTTTTGGGCATCTCCTCTAATCAGCTCAGATATTGTATATGCTCCTAATTTAGACGGAGGTATTTATGCATTAAGAAAAAACACAGGTCAAATTAAGTGGAAATATGAAACTAAAAACCCTATTGTGTCATCACCTGTAATTATGGATAATTTCTTGATTTTTGTTACTAAGAATGGTGATTTGCAGGTAATACATAAAGATACAAAAAGAAAACTAGGAAGTTGTAATATAGATAAAAAAGTTTATTCTGCAATTGAGGTTCATCAAGATAGTATTTTTATTCAGGTTTCTGATGGATCAGTAAGAGCTTATAAAATAAAAAAGAATGGGAATCCCGATGAACTCTGGCGAAAACCATTTTTTACAAGGGAAAATGATGATAGAAATAACGAGGATTGGGACCCGTCATGTTAATTAAACTAGGATAATTATGGAAATATTTGCAGACATATGGAATATAGTATTTATTAGACCGATGGTCAATAGTTTGATCTTATTATATATTTTGCTTGGTAGTAGCTTTGGTTTAAGCATCATTTCATTTACTGTTTTTATTAGAATGATTATGTTTCCTTTGTCTATACGTCAGACCAAACAGATGAAAGCTATGTCTCTTATTCAGCCTAAAATAAAAGCTATTCAAGAAAAATATAAGGATGACAGGCAAAAAATTTCACAGGAAACTATGAATATTTATAGACAACAGGGCATTAACCCTGTTGGTTGTTTAGGACCACTTGTTATCCAGATGCCTATTTTCATTGGATTGTATCAATCCTTATATATAACTCTACCTTCCAATCCAGAAAATCTTACACAATTATATGATTCAATTTACGGATTTATACCATTGATAAACCAGGCTATACCAATAGATGGTAAATTTTTATGGTTAAATTTAGAAACAATAGTAGGATCAGCTGACAACTATACGAAAATATTTTTACCATTATTAGTTGGTGCTTCAACATTTTTTATGCAAAAAACTACTGCAACTCCAGCTATGGACGATAGGCAAAAATCTACAAATCGTATGATGTTGTGGTTTATGCCTATTTTGCTTGGATATTTCACATTAAGTTTTCCAAGTGGATTGGCTTTGTATTGGCTAATTTCAAATGTTATAGGTACATTTATACAACTTATAATTACGGGTAAAATTCAAAATCTTTTTAATTTAAATTCAAAATTGATTGATGAAAATACAAATTTAGATAACGAAATTGAAGAAAACAAAAATATTCAAGAAGAGGATCAAAATGAGAGTGATAGAAACAACGGGAAAAACAATAGAAGAAGCAATAGACATCGCACTAGTAGAACTAAACGCAAGCAGAGAAGAAGTCGAAATTAAAGTAATCAACAGAGGAAAAAGTGGACTTTTAGGATTTGGTAATGAAGAGGCCAGGGTAAAAGTTGAAAAAAAATCTGACGTACCCGAAAATATCCAAAATGCATACGATATTTTAAGAAATATTTTAGAATTATTAGATTCTAAAATGACGATTACAACAAAATTAATAAATAATGATAATATTTCAGATTCAATTATTTCTCTAGATGGAGATGATGCTGCTTTAATCATAGGTAGAAGAGGCGAAACTTTAAGATCTTTACAATATATAGTTAATTTAATGATACAAAGAAAACTAGGTAAGCGAGATCAGTTAGTGTCATTGGATGTTGAAGGTTATATAGAAAAAAAATTAAATAATTTATTTCAATTATCAAAGAAGATGGAAACCAGAGTACTTAAAACCAAAAAGAATGTATCACTTGAACCGATGTCATCTTTTGACAGAAGATATGTTCACAGATATTTTTCAGATCACAAAAAAATAATATCTGAGAGTGAAGATTTTGGTAGAGACAGACATATTGTTTTAAAATTAAAATAAATAATTTGTTGGATAAAATTACTTTTGACAAATCTTATGATTTAGTTATAGTTGGAAATATAACTAAAGATTATTTTGGACATTCTAAAAAACATCATATCGGCGGAAGCAGTCTATATGCGGGTATAGGATCAGCTAAACTAGGCTTGAAAACTTTGGTAATTAGTAATCACTCGTTAAGATCAAAAGATCTCCCTAAGTATAATAACCTTACTATCATAACTTTGAATAATAGAGAAAACACTGAATTCTTATGGACTTATAAAGAAAATAACAGAGAAGGAATTATCAAAAAATATACAGATAAAATAGTTATCAATTCCATAGATAAAATAAAAACAAAAATGCTGATGTTAGCGCCGGTTTTTAATGAAATAGATTTAGATATCAAAAGTAATTTTAATTACGAGATATGCTTATTATCTATTCAAGGATTTATAAGAACGTACGATAAAAATTCAAACATACACATGGAGAATTTCTCTCATGATAATGAATTAGAAGGTATAAGTTTATTATCGTGTTCAAATGAAGAAGAAATTTATATTGATAAACAAAAATTATTTAATTACTTGAAATTTATTTCTGTTACAGAAGGGAATAAGGGTGCCAGAGTTTATATTGACGAAAATAAAAGCAAAAAATTTCATCAATATTCTCCTGCAAAAATAGTGGATCCTACCGGAGCAGGAGATATTTTTGCTTTATATTTGTTAGTTTATTATTATATGACCAATAATATAGAATTAGCAGCCAATATGGCCAATTGTGCAGCTAGCTTTGTAGTTGAAAAAACAGGCATAGAAGGTATACCTGATTTGAATGTAGTAAAAAATCGATTGAGAGAGAACTTAAATGAGTGATAAAAATCAAATTTCTATAAAAAAATATGATAATTATATTGTTGTATCATTAAATGGAAATGTAATCCGACCTGAGCAAATTTATCATGATTTAGTTTCTGTAGTAGATGAAATAAATACCAATAAAAAAATATGGGCAGTGGGATTTGATCTAAGAAGTACCAAACAAATCTCAAATATGGAATCTGCAGAACATTTATTGAACTATAGTATGACAAGTTTGATATTAAATATTAAAAAACCTGTAATTGGACTAGTAAATGGCGAAGTGTCTAATAGATTGTTAGAATTTATTTTACCTATGGATTATAGAATTGCTGGAACTAATTCATCTTTCAAGATGTCACAAATGTTCCAAGAAAAGATGCAATTTGATGGCGCAACACAGTTACTACCAAGAATTATTGGGTTGAATAAATCCAAAGAGATGATGATGTTTGGAGGAACCTATGATAGTTCTCAAGCTTATAATTTGGGATTGATTAATTTGGTTGTTGATAAAATTAAATTAGAGAGTTCTCTATTTACTAAACTGGATTTACTTGTCAAACAATCTCCTTTGGCAATTCAATTTACAAAAAGTGCTATAAATTTTAATTCGAATACAAATACGGTGAGAGGTATGGACATGGAAAATGATTTGTACTCTATATTATTAAGTAGTAAAGACAGAAAAAAATCCATTGATGCGATAAAAAGTAAAAATAAACCTAATTCTTTTAGTAGTGAATAAATGAGCTGGAAGTATATAAAATTTGATAAAGAAAACTCAGTTGGAAATATTATTTTAGATAACCCTCAAAAAAATAATGCTTTGAACATATCTATGAGGTATGAACTTACTGAAATATTACATGCCTGTGCATTAGATAATCAAATTAAACTTGTTACAATCTCGTCTAGTTCAGAAAATTTTTCTACCGGTGCAGATTTGTCAGAATTTAACACATATACTTCTATAATAGAAGCAAACTTAATTTCAAAACAAAATTCTTTGTGGAAAGATTTATATAGTTTTAAAAAACCTATTATTTGTCTAACAAGAGGATGGGTGATTGGTTCAGCCTTTGAAATACTTTTGCTAAGTGATTTCGTTTTTTCTCATACCAGTTCGGTTTTTAAAATGCCAGAAGTTGAATTATCTCTTACTCCCATTTCAGGAGGAACACAAACATTTGTAAACAAATCTACTCTTTCAAGAGCAAAAGAAATATTATTATTTGCTGAAGAAATTGATGTATATAAAGCTTATGATTATGGATTAGTAAATTTTTATTCTGATAATTATGACCAGTTACTTAATAAAGTTGATGAATTCACTGAAAATATAGAAAATATTGCTTTACACAGATTACAAACTGTAAAAAAATTATTAAACATTAATTCAGAAGAAAATATTTTTTTTGGCAATAATATTGAAAAATATTATTCCGAGATTAATTAGGTGAGTATGTGAACATTAATGATTTATTAGAAATAACAGCTTCTATATGCCCTGATCGCAAAGGATTTGTTTATAAAAATCAATCTATAACATTTTCTGAGCTTGAACACAAAGTGAATGAGCTTTCTGATGTTTTAGTTAATATTGGGATAAAGAATGGAGATAGAATTTTTTATTTCAATACTAATAGTATTGATTGGGTAACAATAGTATTTGCCAGCTCTAAAATTGGTGCTGTTGTGGTACCTATTAATTATCGATCTAAATCAAAAGAATTACAATTTATGCTTAACGATAGCGAACCCGCATTAATTTTTGCGGGAAATCGTTATCATGATTTAATTAAAAACGCTATAAGTAATTCGAAAGGTAATCCCATATGTATAAATATAGAAGGCGAATTGTCTGATGGATGGATAGATTTAGAAAACACAACTCAAAATAATAAAAATGAGCCTGATAATAACAATAATATAGCTTTATTAGTCTACACAGCTGGAACCACTAATACACCAAAGGCGGTCATATTAAATCATTCAAGTTTTTGTGAGTTTGCGCTGAATAATCTTAACCCACCTGATCCTGAGTTTTCTGAAGTTAATTTACTTTCTGTCCCACTATATCATGTTGCAGGTATTCAAACTTTGATATCAGGAATATATTCAGGAAGAACCACAATAATACAAGATCAGTTTGAAACAAAAAATTGGATGGACTTAGTCGATCAACATAAAGTTAATAGAGTTATGTTAGTGCCAACAATGTTAAAACAAATCATTGATAATGAAGATTTTAAGAATTACAATTTTGAGTCACTAAAAGTAATTACTTACGGAGCCGCGCCAATGCCAATCAGTGTTTTAAAAGACGCTATAATAAAATTTCCTAAAGCAAATTTTATTAATGCATTTGGTCAAACTGAAACTGCAGCAACAATCACTTCACTTGGACCTGAAGACCACAAAATAACAGGGTCCGATGAAGAAAAAAAATTAAAGTTAAAAAGGTTAACATCAATTGGTAAATCATTGCCAGATGTCGAAATTAAAATTGTTAATGATAAAGATGAAGATGTTGAACCTTTTGTAATTGGCGAAATTATAGCTAAGGGTGACAGAATAATGTCAGGATATTGGAACAATCAAGAAGCAACTAATTCAGTATTAAAAGAAGGATGGCTTTATACTGGTGATTTAGGATATTTTGATCAAGGAGGATATATATTTCTTTCTGGAAGGGCAAAAGATTTTATTAAAAGAGGAGGAGAAATGATTTCTCCTGAAGAGATAGAGCAGATATTATATGGTCATAGTAGTATTTCAGAAGTTGCAGTGATTGGATTACCTGACGACCAATGGGGAGAAGTAGTAGTAGCTGTTATTGGATTAAAAGAAGCAAAGATTGTAGATCAAGAAGAAATATTAGATTTTTGCAAAGACAAATTGTCAGGTTATAAGAGACCAGAAAAAATAATAATAGTAGATAAACTACCTAGAAATTCAATGGGGAAAATCTTAAAGAAAGATCTAAGAAAGAAATATTCATAACTAGCTTGTGGATATTTTTTTGAATTTCGTGTATTCCCATAAAGTTTCAGGTATATCGATACTCAAATCTTCATTTTGATATGTTTCTAGTATTGCTATTATTATTCTTGGAAGAGCTAATCCAGATCCATTTAATGTATGTAAATATTCAGTTTTTGATTTAGGGGTTTTTTTGAATTTAGTATTAGATCTTCGACTTTGAAAATCTGTGCAATTTGATACAGAACTTACTTCTAACCATTCTTTAGACCCCGGAGACCATACTTCTATATCGTAGGTTTTATTTGAACAAAAACCTAAATCCCCAGTGCACAACAGTTTTATTCTGTAAGTAAGCCCCAGTTTTTTACAAAGCGACACACATGTGTTCAGCATGGATTCTAAAGTGTCATTAGATTTTTCAGGTTCTACAAATTGATATAATTCAACTTTTTCAAATTGGTGTACTCTTTTAATTCCTCTAGTATCTTTTCCAGCTGCAGCTTTTTCATTTCTAAAACATGATGTTTGCGCAACAATTTTTATTGGTAAGTTGTCAGCTGAGACTATTTCATTAGCATAAATATTTGTTATTGGTACTTCTGCTGTAGGTATAAGCCACAAATCTGATTCTTGATCACTAAACATCGTGTCTCTGAATTTTGGTAGTTGTCCAGCACCCTCCACAACGGATTCTTTCACTAAATTTGGTACGTAATATTCTTCGTAATCATTACTCAAATGATTATCTAACATCCAATTTGCCAAAGCTCTTTGTAATTGAGCAGCTTTATTTTTCAATATATAAAACCTTGATCCAGACAATTTCACTCCTCGCTCAAAATCGATTAGATTAAGCTTGGTACCAATATCCCAATGAGGAAGAGGAGTAAAATCATTATCAGCTTGATAGTTTTCTGAAAAAATAACTTTATTTAAATCTTCATTTTCACCTACAGGAATATCTTCTGAAGGAATATTTGGTATAGCTAAAATAGATGATTTTAGTTGTTCGTTAATTATTGCTAAATCTTTTTCTTCTTCTTTTATTTCTTGTCCTAAGAGTCTCATATCGTCAATGATATTTTGAGGTTTGATTTTCATTTTGCTTAACTCTTTAGAAGTGGTATTTCTTTTTGATCTTAATAAATCAATTTTTTCTATTAATTTCCTTCTTTTTGTGTCAAATTCTGTAATTTTATCAAGCTCGGATTTATCAACATTTCTGTTGATTAGAGATTCTATTGTTTTGCTATCTTTACTTCTTAATAGATCTATATTTATCATTATTTATTTTTTATTTGAATGTTGATATTTATTGTATTATTTCTTTTAGTTTGTCAGCAACGGTATTTATATCTTTTTCATTTATTGTTCCCATTCTAAAAATTAAAGAATGAGAATCTGATCCTCTTGCCCAAATACTTGGCGTACCTGATGCCAGTTTCTCAGAAATATCAAATGCATTAATATTATCATCAAATGTGATTTTTATACCTACCGTAGAGCCTGATATTTCAGGTTCTGATAATTGAATATTTGAAATAGTATTTAAAAGTTTTAAAAGCTTTAGTGCTTTTTTTTCGTCTTTTTCTATACGTTCTTCGTGATTCATTGTTAACCAAGTTTTCAAAGCTACATAAACAGCAATAACATCCTCTTTATCCATTTTCATCGATCTTCCAATTGTTCTCATTTTGCCAAATTCAAATCCTATGAAGCTATGTAATTTTGCAGCTTCTATGATTTTTGCTTTACCAACAACCATTCCAGTTCCATTTAGTGCCCCAAAGTATTTTGCTCCATATGCAACAGCATCTGCTCCTAATTTAGTAAATTCGGTTAACTTATCAGTTGGGTATACTTGTCCTGCAGCATCAACAATTACGTATAGATTATAATCTTTCGCAATTTTTATAATAGTTTCAATATTTAAAGCTTTTGTATGATCTCCAGAAGAATTAACTGTTGTTCCACCTGCTAAGTAATGAATTGCTAAAGTATTTTTGTTTATAGCTTTGATTACATGATCAACTAAAGTTTCCTCATTATCGCCAACTTCTATTAATTTAGCACCTGCCACTTCTATTGCCTTATCATAAGGGACTCTTAATTGTTTTTGTATAATGACTTCATTTTTCATACCGGATGTATTAGGAATTTGTTCAATAAGATTTTTATTTTTTCCTGTCATTGCGCCTGCCGTAGCAAGTGTTAATCCTGCAGCAGCTCCAGGGGTTATTAATGCTGATTCGGATCCAATCAGTTTTGCAACCAAGTCATTACATTTATTAGTTAAATCTTCCATGCTTACATAGTTTTGAGATGCAGACTCAATTGCCTCTTTTACTTCTCCAGAAGCTGTATTACCTCCAAGTACGGTAGAATTACCTAAACAATTTATTACTTTTTTAACACCTATTTCATTATAAATATCCATGCTAGACTCCAATAAAAATATAAAATATTTATTCTTATTTTGTTATTATTAAATATATTTAAGACATAGTACTATGAATATAATTGATGTACATACACATTTTTTCCCCAAAGATATGAAAGTAAACAGATCTAAATATTGTAGCTTAGATCAAAATTTTTCTGAATTATATGGAGAAGAAAGAATTAATATTCCAACAGAAGATGAATTGAGTGAAATTTTAAATGAAGATCCAAATATTAAATTAGTGATACAGAGTATAGGTTACCAAGATCTTGAATTGACAAAATATACTAATGATTTTTTAATTGATATGTCATTAAAGTATGATCAAGTAAAAGTCTTTGGTTCAATAAATATAAATTGGGGTGTCAATAAATGTTTGGAAGAAATAGAAAGGATGAAAAAGAAAGATGTTTCGGGGATTGGTGAATTACATCCAGATTCGCAAGGTTTTGATTTGTTGAATTTTGAGTTGTTTGATCCCATAGTAGAAAATCTTGTATCAAATAATATGATTTTAAATTTACATTCATCTGAACCTGTTGGTCATATTTATAATGGTAAAGGCAGTATGTTTCCAGGCAAATTGTATTCTTTTGCAGCTAGATACCAAGAATTAAAAATTATTCTTTCCCATTTAGGTGGTGGACTCCCTGTTTATTATTTTATGCCTGAAGTAAAAAAAGATTTAAAAAATGTATATTATGATACTGCGGCAACAGATTTCTTATATGAGCCAAGAATTGTCAAAGTTTTTTGTGAAATTTTAGGCTCTGAAAAGATATTGTTCGGCAGCGATTATGGATTGATTAAAATTGACAGAGCTATACAAAACATTCGTAATTCAAAATTAAATCCTGTCGAATTAGAAAATGTGTTATTTAAAAATGCTTTAAATTTATTATCTTGGTAAAAAAAAATATATCGAATATAATGTTTTTAATATAAATAAAATAGGTGCGGAGGTTCGAAAATGGCAGATGAATCAAATTTCCCAAAATGTATGAAGTGTTCAAAAGGCGGAACGCTATTACCACTTTCAGATTTTGGTAATCACGGTGCTGCAATTCACTATAAGGCATGGGTGTGCAATGTTCCTGATTGTGGGTATAACTTGAAAATTAGAAATGGAGATGTATATATAGATGAACCAATTGCGAGTGGCGAATCTCATTCTCCTAGGGTGCGTTAAGATATACAGATATTGAATTTTTTTAAATTATTTTTAAAGTATCGAATTATTGAAATTTTAGGATTTTCTTTTTTAATTCTAGGAGGACTACTTTATGTTTTTATTCAATATTCTAATGAAACTATTAACGATTTAAATACTGAAACAATTCAGAATTTCAATCCTGAAAAAACTCAACAAATTTCTGATACGATCAATAATACTAATGATAACCCCAATAATCTGACTAGTGCAAAAAATATTATAAAATCAGGAACAGAAGTCACTATCGTTAACCAATCTGAATATAATTCAGATCCATATCAGGAATTACCAGCAAATTTCAAATTGTATAAGAAATCAATTTTTGATTTCTTTGATGACAATTCGCCTAAGGTAATTTCAATCAATGAAATAGGATTGAAATCTGATATTAAAGAATTAGAGATTGTAGATTTAGGTAATTCTTCTTCGTATGAAACACCTAAAAACATTGTTGGGCATATTCCTCAAACTGTAAATCCTGGAGAGAAAGGTAAATCCTGGTATTTTGGTCATTTAGAAAGTTTTATTAAAAAGGAAGGGAATGTTTTTCACATGCTTCCAAAGATACCTGAATTAATGAAATCCGATCCTTATATATTTATTCACATTAAAACTAATTCTAAAACTTTCGTTTATCAAATTTATAAAACACAAGTAGTTCCAAAAGAAGAGTTAGTTTTAGATATTGAGTCAGAATATTCTGAAGTTATTCTAGTAACATGCGTTCCTAGTTTTCTTTATCATTCAAGGTTGCTGATACATTCTAAATTAATAGGAACTTATTGAATTAGTTTGTGAAGTCGATTTAATATTGAGCTATTAACTTCTAACTCAAAGCTATCAACTTTATAAGATGAGGTTGCTGTTATTCCATCCACTCCGCCTGCATCAACAAAATCTTTAATTAATTTTTCATCTTCAGGAATTGATGGTAGAAGATTTTTGTTTGTAATTTTAGACAATCCAGCCACTAAGCCGTACCCACCCCAATTTGATGTACTAGCAGGTATTAATAAATCAGTTGTAGTTATACATGGAGGATTTGATAATTCTGTTGAATTTTTTATGATATGTTTTAGGTTACCCATACCAATTTCATTTCCACCATCTCCTATCCCAATACTTGGAATATTATTGTTAAGAAGATATTCTGTTTTAGAGTTGAATTCTTCAATTTTTTTACCTCTACTATTCAGATAGTCTCCGTCCACAGTAGGCCCGCATCTTTCAATTGAAATAATTAGACTCGGATTTAAATCGCTTATCATTTTATCAGCAGTAATAGCACTTTGTTCATGATTTTGCATTGGGAAAATTTCGAGATTATCATCTGCTGATAATACTTTTTTTATTGGAGGTTGTGAGAATTCATCAGTAATATAAGTTACTTGGTAACCTATTTTTTTCAAAGCATTTCCTATTGCTATAGCACCAATTGGGCCATCAGTTTCAGCAGCTCCTGCTGAAAGAATATAAAATCCAGTTAATATAATTGCCTTATTCGGATTATTTAAAATAATATTTGCAGCATCTTCGCAAACAGTGTCAGAAACATGAGGGAGAAGCATTGAAATACCTCTTTTGTCATTGTCAGTTATTATGTTTTTAATTGTTTCCATATATATCCTTCCCTTAAATTACTGCAACTGATTCATCTCTCGTACTTGTAACAAACATATATCCAGGTGAATGGGTAATCATTATTGGAGGTTTAGACTTTAAAGCTACTGCCTGTGGGGTAACCCCGCAAGCCCAAAAAACAGGAATTTCATTATCTTTAATTTCAGATTTTTCGCCAAAATCTGGTGTGTTGATGTCCTGAATTCCTATTTCACCAGGTTCGCCTATATGAATCGGAGCACCATGTGTACCAGGAAATCTACTAGTAACTTGGACTGCTCTAACAAGATTTTCTTTATGGATTGGCCTCATTGAAACAACTGTTGGCCCACTAAATTTACCAGCTGGTTTAGTATCAATATTAGTAATATACATTGGGACAGTTGTATCTTGTTCAATGTGTCTTAGTGGTATGTCTGCGTTGAGCATTGCTGTTTCAAATGTAAAGCTACACCCAATTAAGAAAGATACTAGGTCATCTTGCCAATAATCTAATATATTTTTTGTTTCAGATTTCAGTTCTCCATTTTCGTAGATTCTATAAAATGGGACATCAGTTCTAATATCAGCTCCCTTAGCAAGAATTTTAGGTTCAAATTCTCCAGGTTCCATAACTTCAAGTATAGGACATGGCTTAGGATTTCTCTGACAGAAAAGAAGAAAATCAAAAGCATATTCTTGTGGCAGGGTAACTAAATTAGTTTGTAAATAACCTAGAGCAACTCCTGCAGTAGATTTTAGATATTCATCTTTACGAACTAAATTCCATAATTCTTGTGGAGTTTCAATCATTTCTGTTGTATTCATAGCTTGTCCAAAAATTTAATTTTTTATAAAAACTTGAATATAGTATAACAAACTAGGACTATTAGTAGATATTACTAATAGTCCTAGTTCAATTTTTCACAATTTTTATTAAAGTTTTGTATAAAGGATAGTAAAAAAAATATATTTTTATGTTATGATCTCATTGAAGTAATTTTTATATATTTTTTATGTATTTGGATGTCAGAAGATTATAAAGATGAATATATTTTAGACATTATTGAAAATCAGCATTATACAACGCATACAATATTGTCTTCTTTGTTGACTGTACAAGATGATATAGGATACCTGCCTAAAAATTCAATAAATGTAGTTGCAGAATTTATGGATGTTTCAATTAATGATGTTTGGGGAGTAGCTTCTTTTTATTTGAATTTTAGATTTGATCCTCCTGGTAAATTTAACCTAGAGATATGTTGGGGACCTTCTTGCCATATTGGTGGTGCATCGGAATTACAACAAACAGCATTAAAGAAATTAAAATTAGAAAATCAAGGCGATACGGATGATGGTAAATTTACATTGAAATTCAATACATGTTTGGGAGCTTGTCCTCAAGCCCCACTCATTAGTATTGATCATAAACTATACGGCAAAATGAATTCTAAAAAATTTTCAAAAATAATGGATGAACTAATTTGAGTTACGAAAGTCTGAAAAATGATAGCGATAAAAGATGGCAAGAGCTAACAAAAGGTAATGTTCCTTGGATTAGAGTTAGTGATGCTATGTGTTGCGGATCCTCCTTAGGTTCGGATGAAATAATTGAAGTTTTAAAAACATATAGTAAAGCAAATAATTTATCAATAAATATTGACACTGTTGGATGCCATGGATTGTGCTATGCTGGAACAATTATAGATGTATTATTACCAGGCAATCCTAGAGTATTTTGGGGCTATATTACTCCTGACAACGTTGTTAAGACTGTCGATAGTTATATCACCAATAATAAGATTGTGAAGCAAAACTTGTTAGGATCACTAGGAGAAGAATCTATTAAAGGTGTTTCAAATTTTACTGACCTACCGGGTGTGAAATATCAAAGCAGAATAGCATTAAAAAATTCAGGAAACATAGCATTTAATGATATTTACCAATATATTGCTAATGATGGATTTTCCGGATTAAATAAAGCTTTAAATTCGATGAGTTCAGGGGATGTTATTAATGAGGTAAAAAACTCAGGATTAAGAGGTAGAGGAGGAGCAGCATTTCCTACTGGTGTTAAATGGAGTTTTATGGCAAACTCGAATGGGAAAAAATACATACTATGTAATTGTGAGGAAGGAGATCCGGGAGCTTTTAATGATAAAGGTATTTTAGAAAGCGATCCTTTTACTTTGATAGAAGGAATGATAATCGCAGGTTATGCAACCAATTCTACTAATGGATATGTATTTATTAGACATGGACACGAAGGCCCAATTGTTCGAACTGAACAAGCAATCAAACAAGCTTATGAGAATGGATTATTAGGAGAAAATATTTTAGGATCCGGATTTTCTTTTGATATCGAAGTGTCACTTACTGGAGATTCGTATGTTGCAGGAGAAGAAACTGCATTAATGGAATCTATAGAAGGTAAAAGCTCAAGGCCAAGATCGAGACCGCCATTTCCTGCAGCTTATGGAGTGTGGGGACATCCAAGCACAATTAATAACGTTAAATCATTATCTTATGTTGCAGAAATAATAAGAAATGGAAGCGAGTGGTTTAAATCAACTGGTACCGAAAGTAGTTCAGGTACTGCTATTGTATGCTTATCTGGAGACATTACAAATCCAGGTATGTATGAAGTGGAAATGGGATTATCAATTGGAGATGTGATTGAAAAATTAGGTGGAGGAATTCCGGGTGGACGAAAACTTAAAATGCTTCAAACTGGGGGTCCGTTAGGTGGTGTTTTAGGATCTGATAGCTTGAAAGTGAAGATAGATTTTGATGAAATGGCCAAAGCTGGAGCAATTTTGGGATCAGGAGGAATCATTGTTGTTGATGACAGGACTTGCGCGGTAGATTTGACTAAATCATTAGTAGCCTTTTGCCAATATGAATCTTGCGGAAAATGTTTTCCTTGTAGATTAGGAATGACTCATTTACTAGAAATTGTTGAAAAAATTTCTAGAGGTGAAGGTAAAATAGAGGATCTGGCTTTAATGAATAAAATTGGCAAGAATATGCAAGCAGGATCTTTATGTGGACATGGGCAATTAGGTTACAATCCGATAAGTTCAGCATTGAAACATTTCCAGAAAGATTTTGAAGAATGTATGAATGGTAATTGTCCTACAGGAAGTTGTGAAAAACGAAATATTGTTTTTCCAATCAATACTAGACCTAATGCTTGGCAAGCTAAAACAGGGCAAGTTTATCAGGGCAAGATAAAAACAGGAACAGGTGATGAATGATAGAAAGTAATATTGATACTGTAGATATAACTATTGACGGTAAAAAAATCAAAGCAAATAAAAATACAAATATTTTGCAGGCTGCTATGGACGCTGGAATGTATATTCCTTATTTGTGTTATTACCCTGGAATGAAATCGTACGGTGCTTGTAGGATGTGTGTTGTAGAAGTAGAAGGAGGCAGAGGAGCGCCAGCTTCTTGTACGACTCCTGTTGCTGATGGTATGAAAATTAATACTCAAACAGACGAGTTGGTTGATTTAAGAAAAGGGATCATGGAATTACTTCTATCAGAACATCCGCACGGTTGCCTAACATGCCATAGAATTGATTTGTGTGGACCAAGTGACATATGTTTAAGACATGTATCTGTTAATGATAGATGCATAACTTGCCCTAAAAACGAGAGATGTGAGCTAAAAGATACAGTACGTAGCTTAGATATGGAAATGAATAGTCCCTTAACGTACAACTATAGAGGAGAGCATGTCAAAAATGATGACCCTTTATGGGACATGGACATGAATTTGTGTATAGTTTGTGCTAGATGTGTCAGAGTTTGTTCAGAAGTTAGAGTAGATAATGCTTTAACTGTAAAAGAAAGAGCAGGTAAAGTTATAATTGGAACATCTATGGGGGACAGCTTAATTGATGCAGGATGTGAATTTTGTGGAGCATGTTTAGATGTGTGCCCAACAGGTGCAATAGTTGAAAGAGATTACAAATGGGAAAAAGCCGAATCCAAAACCAAGTCAGTATGTAATTATTGTCCAGTTGGTTGCACAATTGATTTAGAAACAAATGCTAGAGAAAAATTAGTCAGAATAGGTAGTAATTTGTCAGGTCCTGCTAATAAGGGACAAACATGTTTCAAAGGTAAATTTGGATTTGATTTTGTTAATTCCAAGTCCAAATTATTATATGCAATGCAACGTAAAAATAAAACTTTAGTCAAATCTACAAATACTGAAAACATGGAATCTATTTCAAATTTAATTAAAAGCACTGATCCGCAAAATTATGCAATGATAATAGATTCTACTATCACAAATGAAGATATGTATTTATCTAAAAAATTTGGATCAGAAGTAGTAGGGTCAAATAATATTATTTCCAATGCAGATATCGATAGTGGACTTAGGCATAAATTAACTGAAACATTAGGATTTTCATCAGCTTCAAATACAATACAGGATTTGAAAAACTCAAAATCATATTTGGTTGTTTCCTCAAATATAACTGAAAATCATAATATTTTATCATTGCCTATAAAACAATCAATTGATTCAGGTAAATCTAAATTGGTTGTTATTGATCAAAGAGAAACAGAAATTACTAAGTTTGCTTCATTATGGTTAAATCCGTACCCAGGTACAGAAGCTTATTTGATTGGTGGAATTATAAGATCAATAATTGATCAATCTCTAGAAAATAAAGACTTTGTTGAAAATTATTCTCAAAATTATTCGGATTTCAGAAAATCGATATGGAAATTTGATTTAATTAAAGTATCTTCTATTACAGGCATCAGCGTTGAGGATATTAATGAGGCTGTTAATATATTAGCAAATGGTCCGATGGCTACTATATATTCAAATGAAACAATCAAACCTCAAAGTTTAGATGAACTAGTTAAATTGTTAATTGACCTAAGTCTTGTTACTGGCAATATGGGGCAAAAAGGTGGTGGGATTTATCCAATGTTTAGAGGATCTAATTCGCAAGGAGCAACTGACTTAGGTTTAACTACTGTTGTTAATAATCCATCTAATTTAGATATTACTGACAATAGAGATATATCCTATAACAAAATATTAGAAATGATAAAAAATAATCAAATTAAAGTATTACATTTGGTTGGTGATTTTCATGAAGATTACAATGATAACTTATTTGAAATTATAAATAATGTTAAAGATAATATGAAAATAATTTCTCACAAATCACTCTCTAGTAGTAACAGGAATGAAGTGTCAGATTACATTATGCCTTCCACAACTTTTGCTGAATCAGAAGGTACGAAAACCAATATTGAAAGAAGAATTCAATTGTTAAATATTGCTATAAAGCCTAAATATGATCAAACCCAAATATATAAATCCATGCAAAATCTGTCAAAATATTTTGGTAGTAAAAAATTTCAATATAATAAAATCGAGAGTGTTTTTGCTGAAATATCTGATTTTATTCCAATGTACAAAAACATCAATTACAAATTTATAAAGAAAAACAGAAACATTACTTGGCCAATTTCTGAAAACAATAAAAATAATATTTTGTATTCAATGAAATTAAATGCTATTAATGAGAAATTCAATTTTAAAATATCTGATCTTGACGAATCAATGTTTGGACGAAATGGTTCGTATTTAGCTCTTGGAAGAGTATTGAATAAATCAAAATTTTCAATTTCTCATAAATCTAAGGAACAATCTAATTTTAAACAAATGTATAACTTGTCTATGCATCCTGATGATGCTATTAAGCACCAATTAAAACAAAACCAAATAATAAAATTAATTCCTGAAAATTCTGACCCCATAGAATGTATTGTTATTACTAATGGGAAAACAAAAGATGTATTTGCGATAACTACTTTATTTGGAAATATGATTCAAACTTTGGATGAGACTAAATCTGATTTGAAATATTATTTAGTACCTAATTTAGATGTTGTTTCTGTTCAAATAAAAAAATAAACTGTATTTATAATTTTTTTTATTTGATATGAATACAAACTTTTCGTCCAAAAAAAAACTTCTTCAGACTAAAATTGTTAAAAGAGAAGATATTAGTGACCTGATGATTAAAATATGGGTTACTAAACCTCCTGAATATTCTTTCAAGCCTGGACAGTATTGCACGTTGGGTGTAAATGGCATAGAGAGAGCATATTCTATTGCTTCATCACCTGATGAAAATCTTATTGAATTGTTTGTAGAATTGGTTGAAAAAGACGAAGGCGGTGTATTAACACCAATAATATGGGACATGAAAGAGGGTGATATTTTTACCATGAGACCAAAAGCTAAAGGTATCTTTCAAATCAAAGATCAGACACTAAATAATTATCTTTTGATAAGTACGGTGACTGGTGTGGTACCTTATGTAAGTTTTGCTCGAACATATCTTCAAAATAATCAAGATAATATGAAATTCCATATTTTGCAGGGATCAAGTTATGTAGATGAATTTGGTTATTTTGATGAATTACAAAAATTATCAGTAGTTAATAATCAAAATTTAAATTATGTTCCAACTATAAGTAGACCCAATGAAAAAAGAAATTTATCATGGGAAGGTTCTGTAGGTAGAGTGAACTTAATTGTTGATCAATATATTGAAAGTAATAATTTATCTCCTGAAAATACAATTGTCTTTGCCTGTGGTAATCCTGATATGATAATTGATATTCAAAATAATTTAGAGCATAAAAAAGGTTTTACTGTTATTGAGGAAAGATTTTGGAAATAAATGAGTAGTAAAATGACTCCTGCTTGGGAACAGTATGTTAATATCAAAAAAGATTATGCTGACGTTGTATTGCTATTTAGAATGGGTGACTTTTATGAAGCTTTTGATAAAGATGCTCATGTTTTATCTGAAAAATTAGAAATTACTCTTACTCAAAAACAATTTGGTAAAAACCAAAAACATGATCTGGCAGGATTTCCGTATCATTCTTTAAGCCAACATTTATCTACGTTGTTAAAAAAGGATGTCAAAGTAGCAATTTGTGAGCAGACTAGCGAACAAACAAATATAAAAGGAATTATAGAGAGAGAAGTTGTTAGAGTAGTTAGTCCTGGAACAATATTTGAAGATTATATGTTAGATAACCAATCTAATAATTATTTAACAAGCTTGTATTTTTCAAATAATATTATTGGAATATCATATATTGATGTTTCAACTAGTGAAATCAAAGTTTCAAAATTGAACACTCAATCTTTATCATCGGAGATATCAAGATTGAATCCTGCTGAATTAATAATTAATAATCGAGACGGAATTGCTTTAGTAGATCACTCAAGTAAAATGATTCTTCCTGAAGATGATTTTGAAGATTTTATTTTTGAATCAAATGTTGTTCAAAGTTTAAATAAATTAAGTGAACAAGAATGGTTTTATAGTAACAATGTGGAAAAAAAAGCTTTTGTTGGATTATTAAATTATTTATATAAAAATAAACTTTTAACTAATATTAATTTTGAAAATACAGAGTATTATCAATTTTCAGATTTTATGTTCATAGATCCCCAAACAAGAAAAAATCTTAGTTTGTTTTCTTCTAATTCCAATTCTTTTTCTTTATTTAATACAGTTAATAGTACTCAAACCTCTATGGGAGCAAGGCTTTTAAAACATTATATTGGACAACCTCTAATTAACAAAAATAAAATACTATATAGACAAGAAATAGTTGATTGGTTTTTTGAAAATAATCCAGTTACAAATGAATTCAGATCACAAATAACCGAAATATCAGATATAGAACGATTAATATCTAAAATCTCTAATTTCAACTCTGAACCTAGAGATGTTATTTCTTTGTCAAAAAGTATAAAAACCTTGATTCATAGTACTCAATTTTTATCCCGGAAAAATGTATCAGATAATATTAAAGGATTAATTGATGAATTACCTGATATTAGTGATGTAAGTTTATTAATTGAAAAAACTTTTAATATTGATTATTCAGGAAAATTGGGAGATGGAGATCTTATTAAAAAAGGAGTATCCAAGAAATTAGATGAATATTTATATTCATTAAAAAATTCAAAACAAATACTTTCAGAATTAGAACAAAGAGAAAAAGAAAAAACCAAAATAAAAAACTTGAAAATCAGATTTAATAAAATTTTCGGTTACTATTTTGAAGTCACAAAATCACAGATTGAAAATGTACCTGATTATTTCATAAGAAAACAAACTTTAGTAAATGCAGAAAGGTTTTTCACTGAAGAATTAAAAGAATTAGAAACAAAAATTACATTGTCTGTTGATTTGGTGTCCGAATTAGAGAGAGAAATATATAACGAAGTAAATGATTTTATAATTTCTAAATCTTCTTTAGTTTTGAAATCATCTGAAATCATATCAAAATTAGATGTGTTTTCAAATTTTGCAGCAATATCTAAACAAAATAATTATATCAAACCTATAATTAACGATTCTAAAAACTTACAAATAAATAATTCAAGACATCCTATGGTGGAAAAAATTATTGAGTCAGGTAAATTTGTTCCAAATGATGTTTTTATAGATGATTTGAGTGAACAAATTATACTTTTAACTGGGCCTAATATGTCAGGTAAATCAACTTACATCAGACAAATAGGAATTTTGGTTCTAATGGCACAAATAGGTTGTTATATATCAGCCTCTTCTGCAGAAATAGGAATTGTTGATCGAATATTTACTAGAGTAGGATTGGAAGACGATTTATCAGAAGGCAGGTCAACTTTTATGACTGAAATGTTAGAAACTTCATTGATATTAAATGAAGCATCAGATAGATCATTGATCATTCTTGACGAGATTGGTCGTGGGACAAGTACTTACGACGGATTGGCTATTGCGATGTCTGTAGCTGAATATATACATGAAAGTAATCATCTGAAATCAAGAACCTTATTTGCAACACATTTTCATGAAATGACATCATTGGAATCTGATTTTAAGAGGATTAAAAATTATTATGTTAGTGTAGTCGAAGATGGTGATAAAGTAGTATTTTTACATGATATTAAAAGAGGTATATCTGAAAGAAGCTACGGTATATATGTGGCTGAACTAGCAGGACTACCTACTGAAGTTATTCAAAAATCTAAATTATTACTGTCTAATCTTGAATCAAAATCTGATCTTTCATTTGAAAATATTCCTGAACAGCTACCATTAAATTTAATTGAAAATAATTATGAAGATATTAAAGATTTAATAAATTCAATTGACACAGATGGGATCACTCCATTAGATGCACTAATAAAATTATCAGAAATCAAAGATAAATTTAAAGAAAAATAACCAAACTTACAACTTAAATTTAATTGAAATAAACAGTTGTATGTTTTTCAATGATTATAATTATTTATTTCAACTTATTATGTTAAACATTAATGATAATTTAAATTTAAAGGTTTTTGAAGAAGAACAAATTTATATATATGATGAAAATAGTTCAGATATTTTAATGTCATTTTATTCGGTTAGTCCTAAAAGTAATTTTCAAAATCATTTAAAACTAACCCAAAGTAATCCGGACATAATCGAGTATTTGAATCTTTTGAATTTTTCATATTTTGAAAACCATACTTATTCGTTAGATATTGTGTTTTCTCAAAAATTAAATATGTATATCGACAATAACTTTGTTCTTTTTAATAATAATTTTGTTGTAAATGATGCGTTAGCTGAATTGAAAATTATGTGGATTATATTGTTAAGTTATAATCACTTCAATAATCCTACAAAGAAAACAAAATCTAGAATATTAAAGATATTAAATCATTGTGTGAAGACTCATTCACTTGATTTGGTTACTCCTACAAAAAACTTCAAATCATCTTATTTTTTGGATTTATTGTCAAACACTGAAAATGATTCTTTATTAAAAAAGACTATGTCATTGTATGTAAAAGATGTTTTCAATAATCATTCAAATGCTCTTCCGAATATTAAATTTGAATTTGATATTAATTCAAATGATTTAAAAATTAAAAATAAACGCAATGATTGTATTAATTACTTATGGAAAGAATTTATTAACTCGATTGTAAATAAATTGAATTACAAATTATGTGAATATTGCAACGAATTGTTTAGTACCAATAACGAAAGAAAAATATTTTGTACATATATATGTAAAAACAGAAAAAGCTCAGCAGATTCATATGAAAGATCTAAAAAAAGAAATTTAATTAAATTAAATTCTGTCCCTGGATTTTCAAATAATAACAAACCTTACAAAATTATCACTGAATAAAACTTGGTAAATAATTGAAACAAAAGCATATATTTATAGCTATTTTTATAGTTTTTCTTTGGGGATTTAATTTTGTAGCTTTAAAAATTACCGTAACCTCATTGCCTCCAGTATTTGCAGCAGCTTTGCGTTTTTTGATTTTATCTATTCCTTGGATATTTTTTGTAAAAAAACCCAATATTTCTAAAACTCAATTTATTTCTATTCCATTGACCTTAGGCGTTTTTCAATACAGTCTTTTGTACTATGGAATGAGTTTAGGATTATCAACTGGATTGAGTGCTGTTATCCTTCAAACCCAATCATTTTTTTCTGTTTTCATTTCATCTGTATTTATGAAAGAGAAACTTAAAAGCAAAGAAATTTTTGGATTGATTGTAGGTGCTTTTGGTGTTTTATTGTTATTTTTATTTAATGATGGTGATTTCAAAATTGAGTCTGTTATAGTAATTCTTTTTGCTGCTATTTCATGGGGTGTGGCAAACATTCAATTAAAGAATCTTGGTAAAATTAATATGATATCTTTTTTGATTTGGATATCACCTATTGCGGCTGTGTTTTTATTTGTAATATCGATATTACTAGAATACGAAGACATTAAAAAAATTAGCATTACCCAATTAGAAATCCGTGTCATTTTATCAGTTTTATACACTGCATGCCTATCTACATTAATCGGATTCTCTTTATGGCAATTTTTACTTAATAAATATAATTCAGTAAAAGTTACACCTTTTGGTTTGTTAGTGCCCGTAACCGGATCAATTTTTGGATTTTTATTTTTAAATGAGATTTTAGAGATATATCAAATTATTTCAGGAATTATTATTATTACAGGATTAATAATGATATCGTATAAAAAATAGATTTTAATTGGAATCTATTTTTATTTACTAGGTATTATTTTACTAGGCCACCAATTTTTTTGCCCTAATAACTTAACCAAAGCTGGTACTAACAATGTCCGTGTTATAAAAGTATCTATAATAACACCTATTGCTACTGCAAATCCTAATTGAAACAGATCAGTAAGAGGTAAGACCATTAATGCAGAAAATGTTCCGGCTAATATTATTCCAGCTGAAGTAATAACACCACCGGTTTGTGATACTGCTATCCGAGTTGCTTCTGATAATTCATTTATCCTTGCTTCTTCTCTGATTCTACTCATTAAATATATGTTATAGTCAACACCTAGCGCGTTTAAGAATACAAATAAGAAAAACGGTAATCCCGCAGTGTATGCAGGTTGGTCAAAAATATGCCTGAACACTAATAACGATATACCAATTGTTGAGAAATATGTGAATATTATTGTTGCGCATAAATAAATAGGAGCAACAACAGATCTTAGTAAGACAAGCAGAACTAATCCAATGGCCAATAATATGATAGGCAGAACTACAATTTGATCTCTATTAACTGCTTCACGGGTATCAAATTGTACAGCAGTTTCACCTCCAACATATAGTTTAGATAAATCTATTCCTAACTGAGATGCTTCAGTTTTTATGTATTTTCTTATGCCAGGGATTAAGTCCATTCCTTTTTCATTGTATGGATTCTCATTTAAAATCAGTTCTATTTTAGAAATAGAATTGTCTGGTGACGAATAATTGCTTACTTTAGATTTAATTGCAAAAGATTGAGGATCTTGAGATGTAATATATTGTTGAATTTGATTAGCGCCTCCAATTGGTGACTCTAATCCAAAAGGTCTTGTCTGGCTTGATATACGATTTACTCCAGGAGCATTAATTAAAATTTTGCTTAATGAATCAATTTTTTCCAAGTTTGATTTTTCAAGAGCAGCATTTTCGGAGCCTAAATCTAAATAAACTTCAACTGGTGCTAATTCTCCAGGATTAAATCCTGATCTGAGTAATTCAAAGCTTTTAACGGAATCAGCATTGTTTGGCAAACTAGCTAATTGGTCATACGTAGGCTTGGCTCCAATTAACCCTGTAAACATAAGGAGAAGGATTGATGATGTGATAATTAAAGTTGTGACTGGTTTGGTAATTACTAATTTAGCAATTCTTGAATAAATTGTTTCATTTGAATTTTTAGATGTTTTGTTTTTACCTATAGTGTAATGTAAAACAAGTTGAAATAGTCCTATTACAGAATAAAATGGGAATACAATTGATGCAATAAGTTTTGATCTCCATGAATAATCAACAGGGAAAAATGAAAATTTACCCATTATACACATTAGTGAAGGAACTAGAGTCAAAGCAGCAATTAACATTAAAAATACAGCTATTCCAATTACCGGACCTAAAGATTGATAAGATTTAAGAACACATAATAATAATATTGAGGAAGCTATAATAATAGTTAATGCAGCTGAAGCTACAGCACCTCCAACTCCTTGCATTGTTTTTTTCATAGCTTGATGCTTATCTTTTGTTTTTGTTAATTCTTCTCTAAATCTTGATGAAATGAAAAGGCAGTAATCTGTGCCTGAACCAAATAAAACAACTGTCATTATTCCTGTAGATTGCCCATTTATACGAAGGAATTCTCCTGAGCCCTGGTCAATCCAAGCTATTACACCTTGAGCAATCTGAAAAACTAATCCAACAACAATTAATGGTAAAAGGGCTGTGACTGGCGATTTATATATTAATAAAAGTAAAACAAGTACAAGTATTACAGTAACAAGGAGTAATAATCCATCTATTGAACTAAAGACTTCTATAAGATCTGCTAATAATCCTCCAGGCCCTCCAACTAGGACTTCCAAATTATCAACACCGCTAAGCTCGTTTTGTACTATTTGTCTTAATTTTTTAATTTCTCCAGGATACTCATCATCAAAAGGGGGAATAGTCAAATTTAATATCATAGTCATAGTGTTTTCCGAGGGGGAAACAAATTCTGATTTCGCTTGAGGCAGGCTAAAAACAGATACTATACTTTTAAGTTTTAGAGATTCGTCAGATTTTATCTTAATTTCGATATCTGACAATATTTTTGTTTCTTCATTTGTGAATTTTTCTTTGTTTTTGGTTTGAGCAACAATTATGCTCGGCGCTTCTATGGATCCGGTGCTATAACGTTCTTCAACTAACCTTGCAGCTTTTGTAGATTCGGCACTCTCTGGTAGAAAATCGGTTTGATTAACACTTTCTGTGAGTTGAGGTGCGAAAGGTAAAATTAGACCTGCAGCAATTATCCATGTTGCAAGTACAATCCATTTACCACGCTTAGAACTTGAGAAATTTGTAATTAAATTAATTATAATATATACCTGACAGTTTTAATTAATTCTTTCACAAATGATTTTATTTATCAATATCTGAAGCAAATACTATTGATTACTAAAACTAAAATGTATCATAAATTTTTATTCCTGATAGTTTTTTCTATATTAGGTTATACATTTCTTATGGAAACTCAACATCTTGAAGCTCACAAGCCATTTTTCCCTCCATCGTCACCAATTAAAGAGAATGCTTTGCCTATTAACAAGCCTAATATTTCTCAAGTTTTTTATTTTGTTTTATCCGAAGACGAAAATGAATTTTGGTTTAAATTAAATTTAGAAAAAGGGCATAGTTTGATATTAGATTTAGGGACTCCTAAATTTGATATATATAAAAACATGTACCCTGATTTAACTTTATATTACGAAAATGAAAAAATGGATATGGATAAATTGGTTGAATACAATATTGATAATAAATGGGGATTATCAGAATTTCATGAGCCATTTACTAATACTTATTCATGGATATATGTTAAAGATCGATATTCAATACCCATGGCAGGTAATTATTATGTTAGAGTTAAATCGGATTACAAGATGGATTACAGATTGTGGTTTGCTACTGGAATTATAGAGGATTTTGGTATTACAGATTTAGCAAAGTTTGCAGGAAATAGAAATACTATAAGAGAATTTCATACAAATGATTACGAGATTGAAAATGTACCTAATCCAGAAAGTGAGAAAAGTAATTTTACCAATGAATCTGAAGTTTCAACAGAGCAATCTGAAGTTTCAACAGAACAATCGGAAAGTAACACATTAATGATTTATGTTTTAATATTGTCTATATTTATAATATTATTATTTATATATATAAATATAAGAAGAAACAAAACATAGGTGAAACAATGAAGTTGAAAAAAAATGATAAAGCTCCAAATTTTAAATTGAAAGACACAAATGGTAATTTGGTTGAATTAAGTGATTTTAAGGGCAAAAATTTAGTTTTGTATTTTTACCCAAAAGATGACACACCGGGTTGCACAATAGAAGCTTGTGAAATACGTGATAATTATTCTATGTTTATTGATAACAATATTTCTATTTTTGGAATTAGTGCTGACGATGAACAATCACATAAAGCATTTACTGATAAATTCAAATTACCATTTCCTCTACTTGCTGATATAAATAGATCTATGTGCAAAGATTATGATGTTTTATATAAAACAACTATAGATGGAAATGAAGTTGAGAGAATCTCAAGAGTCACATTTATAATAGATAAAAATGGGGTGATTTCTAAGATATGGAACCCTGTTGAACCTAATGGACATGCTATGCAAATATTAGACTTTCTTAGTATATAGTGTGTAGCTTTGTTGTTTTTGATTTAAAAAAGGTTAAACATGTCAAAATTGAATAGATATAAACCAATTAGAATTCTGTGGATTTTACTAGGAAGCCTTTCAGTGGGTATGGGAGTAATTGGAATATTTGTACCTGGATGGCCCACAACAATTTTTTTAATTGTAGCCTCATATTTTTATATCAGGAGTTCACGCAGATTATACAATTGGTTAATAAACAACAAATTATTAGGGATTTATATAAAAAATTATCTTTTAGGAAAGGGCATGCCACTCAAAGCTAAATTAGTATCTTTGATTATTATGTGGTTATTTGGATTGTTGTCAATTTTAATGTGGATTCCTAATGATCTGTTTTTAATCAGAAGTATTGTTTTACTTTTATTAGTTATAGGAACTTTTTTTATAATAAGAGTTAAAACTTCAAAATAATTAAAAACCTACTGATGCCGCGTATAAAACGGCTAGTATAACTACCGGAACTGCTATTAGTACAGATTTCAACATATTAAATATTTATTGTATTATTAATTTTAATAATACAATAATAACAAAAGGAGGCACTAATGAGTATTTCTAAAGAAGAATTAAAAAAGCAGGTTACACAAGAAATAGAAAATAACAAAGATAAATTAATTAATTTTTCAAAAGATATCGCAGAAAATGCTGAAACTGGATATCGGGAATCAAAAACTTCTGCAAAGGTAAAAGAAATTTTTAAAAGTATTAATTTAGGGTTCACTGATGGGCACGCTATCACTGGAGTTAAATCCGAACCAATCAAAGGCAAGTCTGAAGGTCCTACAATAGCAGTAATAGGGGAATTAGATGGATTAATTGTTAAAGACCATCCTTTGGCTGATCCTAAAACAAATGCGGTTCATGCTTGTGGTCACAATTGTCAACTTGGATCTATGCTAGGCGTTGGATTGGGATTGATTAATAGTAAGGCAAATCAATATCTAAATGGCAATGTTGTTTTATTTGCGGTTCCTGCAGAAGAAACAATTGAGAATGAATACAGAATTAATTTAATTGATGAAGGTAAATTAGGATTTATGTCTGGCAAGCAAGAATTAATTAGAATAGGATCTTTCGATGATATTGATTCTGCAATGTTGAGCCATGCTACCACTAATCCGGAAGATAAAGATTTGTCTATAGGAGGAACATCTTTGGGACATGTAGTCAAATATGTTGAGTTTCATGGAAGAGCTTCGCATGCAGCAGGAGCTCCTTACGCGGGAGTGAATGCACTAAAAGCTGCAAACATTGCTATGATGGCAATGGATTTACAAAGAGAATCATTTAAAGATGAGGATAGAATAAGGGTTCATGGAATATTAACAGAAGGTGGCACTGCAACTAATTCAATCCCTTCTATAGTAAAACTCGAATGGAGAATTAGGGGACGTACAATTGATATAGTTAATGAAGTTAATGAAAAAATAGATAGATCATTGAGAGCAGGAGCTATGGCTATGGGTGCTAATGTTAGAATCAGATCTATTGCTGGTAATTTACCAATGCTTCAAAATAGTGAAATTAATGATTTGTATGTTAATAATGCGAATAATATTGTTGGTAGTGAAAATGTAAAGATTCATCCCGATACTCAATCGGGAGGATCAACAGATATGGGTGACTTAAGTCAAATTATGCCAATTATTCATCCAAGAAGTGGTGGCGCTATTGGCGTAGGGCATGGCAATGATTATTTTATTGATGATTATTATAAATCTGTTATTAATCCTGCTAAATCTATGGCAATGACAGTAATTGACTTGTTGTGGCCAGAAGAAAACAGATTAAAACAAATTATATCTAACAATGTTCCTCCCTATTCAAAAAAACAATATATAGCTTTGCAAGAAAGCAGAATGGGAAATGAATTTAGCGAATATATGAAGTCTTAATATTTACTCAATATTTGCACGATAGAATAAGCAATATACAAGTTGATTAAGCACCTCCTTGTTTTAGAGGCTAGTAAATATTTACTAGCCTCTAATATTTTAATATGCTATGCATTATGAAATTGAAAAAGCAAATTATTCTCATTACTTTAATTTTTTCTTTATCTTGCTCGACTACCAGTATAGATTCAAATCAAAACAATCTAGACCCAAACTCGGAAATGTATAAATTGGTAGAAACAAATAATTCTACAAGAATTAACTTAAATGAAAGATATAACACAATAAAAAAAAGAAATGATGCAAAAAAAAGTAAATTTGAAAAAGAATTTTTAGATCGTTATAAAACTAATGATTTTAAAACAATATACAGTAACAGACCTTACACTTTAATTTATTTGTGGGAAGAATCATGAGCAACGTGCAGAGCTGCCAAATCCTCGGTGAGAGATTTAGAAAATAAATTAAACAAGAATGAAATTATACTTTATTCAATGGAAATTTCTCAAACAGATATAGGTAGGGTATATTCGAATCATTTTCAAAATAAAATTATTCCTACAACTTATCTAGTTAACAATAAATTAGATTTGATTGACAAGAAAAATCTTACTCCGGACAAATGGTTTGAAATGGACAAGAACAAAAATTTAATTCAATTATTATTAGAGAATTAAAAAATTCCAAAAAAAAAGCCAGCTAATTAAAGCTGACGTGAAACTATTATAGCACAATGAAAAACGTCTTGTCAACCCCCCTCCTTCATAAGCATGTTAAAACCATAAAAAAAATTTTTACATTGATTCCCATGATCCGTCAATAACTCTCCATAGATACCAAGAAAATATAGTTCTATAAGGTTTCCAATTTCTGGCTTCATTGATCATTTGTTTCTCTGTATGCTCTTTTTTGAATAGAATATTAAATCCTTTTCTTATAGCCAAATCACCAACCGGAAAAACATCAGGCCTTCCAAGAGAAAATATTAATATCATATCAATTGTCCACGGCCCAATTCCTTTAATTGTAATTAGTTTGTTTTTCAGATCATCATCTTCCATCGAAGACAAATTTTTGTTGGTATACTTTGTTTCAATAAAAAATGTTGCTGTGGATTTTATATATTCAATTTTTTGTCGTGACAATCCAACTGATTTTAGTTGCAAATTAGTTGTACTTAATACTGCCTTCGGAGTTATTTTGTTTTCTGGGTACAATGCTTTGAATTTTGTATGCACACTATATGCAGCTTTTGTACTTATTTGTTGTGAAATAATAGACCTAAGTAATGATAGAAAAATATTTTTTGTACCACGGTCTAAATTGGGAGTGCCATATTGTGAATTTAATTTGTTAATGACAGGATAACTTTTTGAAAGATAACTGATTCCATTTACCAATTCGTTTTTATTAAATAAATTTATCATTTTTTAATGTGTGAATAATATTGCTCAATTTCTTTTTCATTAGCTACTTCTAAAGCTTTGGATTTAAGAGAATTCAATTTAAAAGGACCATATTCTATTCTTTTTAATTTAGAAATATTTAATTTTAAATATGACATTATATTTCGTATTTCTCTGTTTTTTCCTTCTTCTAAAGTTAATTTTAACTTAGTTGTTTTTTTTTGCTCATAGATTATTTGATAAGAAAAAGGTTTGTACTTTTGATTTTGTATTATACCTCCTTTGCTTATATTTGCTAGATTTTTTTCATTTAATAATCCACTTATTGTTACTTCGTATACCCTTTTAAATTTATTTTTGGGCAATTCTAAATTTCTTGAAACTTCTCCATCCGAAGATAAAATCAGAAGCCCCTCAGAAAAATAGTCTAATCTTCCAGCAGTTTTATAATTTCTATATTTTGAGTCAATAATGTCAAAAATAATTGGCTTGTTATTTTGTCTTTTGTGAGAAGTTATATATTTAATGGGTTTGTGAAATTTAAGTATCGTTATTTTATCTTGGTGCTCAACTAATCTGTTATCAAACTGAATATTATCCTGGTCACTTACAAAAGTAATAGGAGAATTTATAGTTGTACCATTAACTTTTATTCTCTTTTGTTGGATAAATTTCTCAATTTCTCTTCTTGATCCAATGTTTTGTGATGCTAAATATTTTGCTATTCTCAAATTATCTCCATAATGCTGTTTCTCCAATTATATATGGCTCCACTGCGCCAGTAATATATTTCGCGTTGATTGCAACATTAAAATAATTTGATGCTGCCAATAGAGCAAAAGCATATGCCTCTTTGTATTTTGGGTCTATTCCTTTTTCTGCTATTGATAAAATATTGTATTCTGGAAGAAGTTCAGATAAATTTTTCATAATTGATTTATTATTTATTCCTCCTCCAGAAACATAAATTGTAGTATTTTTAGCTTGATTGTTTGCTTTAATATTTAAAGATATACACAGTGAAGTAAAATAAGCTAAATTCGCTAAGTTGTTTTCATGTGAATTGAAATCATTTATATTTTTTTCTATCCATTTAGACCCAAATAGTTCTTTGTCGGCACTTTTTGGTGGATTGGCTAATATAAATTTTTCGTTACATATCCATTTTTTTACAAGATTAGTGTCAACATTCCCTTTTGAAGAAAGATTTCCATTTATGTCAAAATTTTGGGATAAAAAGCGTAAGCAATAAAGATCTGACAACGACATTCCTGGGCCGGTATCAAATCCTAAAATATTTTTGTTTTGATTTAAAATAGATATGTTTGATATCCCACCTATATTCAAAGTGATAATATTTTCTTTGGTATTTTTAAATATCCAATTATCAACTATAGGCATTAAAGGAGCTCCTTGTCCTTTGTTAATGATATCTTTTATTCTGAAATTATAAATCACCGGAATTTTTAGAACTTTAGATATATACAAAGGTTCGCCTATTTGAATACTTGATTTTTGTCCATTATGAAAAATTGTTTGACCATGAATTCCAATTAAGTCAACTTTAAATTTGTTTTTTTTGACCCAATTGTTTATTTCAACAGACCACAATTTCCCCAAATCCATGTGGGATTGAGCTATATCTTTTATTGGAGATATATTTAATTTTAGTAATGATTTACTAAAATCTTCCGAATATTTTACATACTTAGTTTTAATGATTTTTCCAATTGGGATTCCATCAGATAAGTAGCATTCTATTAAACATAAATCCATACCATCACAAGATGTGCCAGTCATTAATCCTATTACATTAATTTTTTTCATAATTTATATGATTTTATTTAAAAATCCATCATTGTCTTTCAGTAATTTTTTAGCATTTTCATAATCAAGTTTCTTTACGTTCATTACTATTGCATGTTTGATTTGGTAATTTGATTTTTTAAATAATATTTCTGCATCTCTTTCATTAGTGTTTGTAATTTTGCTGATTATATCTATTGATCTTTTTATTAATTTTTTATTCAAGGGTTTTACGTTTACCATATAATTTTTATAAGTTTTACCTGATTTGATCATTGAAATAGTTGTGATCATATTTAATAACTGTTTTGTTAATGTCCCTGATAACATTCTGGTAGAACCTAAAATTTTTTCTTTTTGAACACCCAATTGGATATTTATATCATAATCATTTTGAGATTTGTTAGATATTAAACAGGTTTTGATTTTTTTACTTTTGCATTTGTTTAATGTTGCTATTGTAAATGGGGTTGTTCCGCTTGTACTTATCCCTATAACAAGATCTTCAGAATTTAATTTATGAAGATTAAGCTGATCTATTCCTTCGTTTAACGAGTCTTCAGAGCCTTCAATTGATTTAGTCATAGCACTCTCTCCTCCTGCAATAATTCCGATATAGGTTTTGTCTCCAAAAGTAGGATAAATTTCTGCTGATTCAATCATACCTAATCTTCCACTAGTTCCAGATCCAACAAAAAATATTTTATTTTTATTACGAATTCTTTTCGCACATTCAAAAATTAGTTTTTCAATTTTATTTTTATTTATTTTTATAACTTCGTTAAAAGTAATTTCTTGTATTACAAAATCATCAATTAAATCACCTATAGAAGCGTTATCATAATCTGTTGACATTATTTTTTCTTATTAAATATTTATTATATTATTATCATACATTTATATTAATTGGAGAAAAAGTAATGACCATTTTAAAACCTATATCTGAAAACACTTCAAATGCTATAGTAAAAAAAATATTTGAAGATATAAAAATATCAAGAAAAATTGAGAAAATTCCAAATTTTTGGAGAACAATAGCAAATGATCCCAACACATTGGAGCGAACATGGAACTCTCTAAAACAAGTAATGAAAGAGGGTAGTCTGAGTTCTTTATTTAAGGAGATGATTTACATTGCCGTTTCTATGACAAACAGTTGTGAATATTGCATAAGATCTCACACAAAATCAGCTCAATCAAAAGGAATGAGTGACGAAATGCTTAAAGAATTAATTGCAGTTGTAGCGATGGCAAATGAAACTAATAGGTTAGTAGAATCATATCAAGTTCAAGTAGATGATAATTTGAAATAATTAGTACCATATAAATTCAGTTTCAAACAGAATATCTGATCCTAGAAGCATCCCAAGTATTATACTTAGTATCCCTGCAACACCACTTAATCCTTTGATTAAATTTTTGTTGTTGTTACCTAATGCAAATGGAAGAGATAGAAGAAAAGTCATTAATGACATCGAAATGATTGTTCCAAATCCAAATAGAGATATAAATAATAATCCTTTAAACACATTGTTGATAGAAGGTAGCAACATTAACATAACAGCAGCGCTGCCTGCTAAGCTGTGGATTATTCCAATTACAAATGATTTCATTCTAAAATGCGGCTTGTGGAATGTTAATTTTGAATGTTTTTCACTTTCAGCATCATGCTCTTGATCATCGTGAATTTTAAATTTAGGTAATTTTAAAAAATTATATGCTCTACTGAATAACAAGCCGATTAAATCTCTGTTTTTAATAGAAATTACTAATGCTTGAATTCCTAATATTACTAACATTATTGCGACAAGTAATTCGAAATAATGCGAGATACTTTCATAATTATTCATTAAACTTCTTAGATTAAGAATAATAAACCCTAAAATTAATAGAGGAATAGTATGACCTAATCCCCATGATGTACCAACCCAAAAACCTCTCCAAATGTTTCTTGATTTTGAAACTATTGTTGAAACAGCAACAACGTGATCAGCATCAGTTGCATGTCGCAGGCCCATAGCTAGTCCAAGAACAAACATTGTTATCCATTTGGAATCTGGCAATGATTCGTCTAGAAAAGTAAAATAAGTTGATTCTAAATTAAATATCTCTATCATTTGAATAATTATAATCTTATTGCAACACGGTTGCAATAACTAATTACATTCTGGGCATTTACCTACAAATACAAAGTTATTATTAATAGAGTCAAAATTAGTATCTTTTTGTAAAATTAAATTTATAGAATTTACTGAATGATTTTCAACATCTACAATTTTGTCGCACATTTCACATATTAAATGCACATTTTGATTATTGTTATTTAAAAAATATATGGCAGGTTTATGAGGAATATGAGAATGTTGCAGCAATCCTAATTCCTCTAATGCTACAAGTGTTCTATAAATGGTTGTACGATCAATATTTGATTTTGATCGTGAATTTATTTTTTGGTGTAATTGTTTTACGTTGAAGTGAAAGTGAATATTACTTTCTAATAATTCACATATTAGCTTTCTAGATTCTGTGATTCTGTATCCATTTTTTTTTAGACTATTCAATAAATTCATTCTTCAATTATACATTAAAATTTTTCCCAAAAAAAATCAAAACTGATATAATAATTAATCTGTAAGTATGCAATTTTCTATGGTCAGAAATATATCTTGAAGTTTTTTGATAGCTCATTAACTATCCAGGTAATCACAATGCATACTTACAGACCACACATTGTTTTTCAAAGTATCTAAACTCATACTACTTGACGGTATTATTTTCATACTTATATAATGTTTCGAACTAAGTATATTTTACAAACTGATGCAAAAAGTTGAGAATAAATGAAAAATTATGATGTTGTTATTGTTGGTGCGGGTCCCTCTGGTATAGGGATAGCTTCTATGCTTAAGGATATTGGAATTGAAAAAATGATTGTTCTTGAAAGGAATCAGGTAGGAAATACTTTTGATAAATGGCCAAAAGAAATGCGATTTATAACTCCTTCGTTTACTACTAATTATTGGAGTCATATTGATCTTAATTCTATTGCATCTGGCACGTCTCCGGCATTTACTCTTGAAACAGAGCATCCAACTGGGCAAGAATACGCAAAATATTTGAGATTAATTTCAAAACATTTTGAATTGCCTATTAGAGAAAATGCAGATGTTGAGAAGGTAATATATTCTAAAGATAATTTCAATATTCAAATCAAAGGTGGAGAGACCATCAAGTCACGCTTTTTGATTTGGGCTGCAGGAGAATTTCAATATCCAAATACAGAAGTATTTTCGGGTTCTGAATTATGTATCCATAACAGCCAAGTAGAAAGTTGGAAAGAAATTGAAGGTGATCAAATTTATATCATTGGTGGTAATGAGAGTGGTATTGATGCAGCAATTCATTTAAGTAGATTGGGCAAAAAAGCTGTGGTATTAGAAAGAAACACAGATTCAAATACAAAAAAAAGAACAACTGATCCAAGTGAAAATCTATCTCCTTATACTATAGATAGATTAGAAGAGGAAATGCCTAATGAAAGAATTAATATTGTTGACAATTCTAAAATTACAGACGTAAAGTTAATAAATAACAAATATCATATTCATGTAAATGATGAAATATTTTCTGATTACAAAAGTAAAACCCCCCCTATTTTAGCAACTGGATTTGAAAGTAGTTTGGTAATGGTTAAGGATTTGTTTGATTGGGATGAAAGTAAATCTTATGTTTTACTAAATGAACATGATGAATCAAGAAAAACTCCAGGATTATTTCTTGTTGGACCACAAGTTCGCCATGAAGATCTGATCTTATGCTTCATATACAAATACAGACAGAGATTTGGAGTTGTATCCAAAGCAATTTGTGAACGTTTAGATATTGATATTGAATTTTTAGAAGAATACCGTAAAGAAGGTTTGTATTTAGATGATCTTGGAGCTTGCGGAGAAGAATGTCCGTGTTAATTAGTAAGAATATGAATTTTAAAAATAATTTTAATATGATTTGGTTATTACAGTTGATTGCAAGCACATCTTGGATTGTTTCTATTTTTCTTTATGGATCATTTGCTGCAGGTGATTTTTTTCAATTGATAGCTGCGTCTGCTTGGACTATAGCTAATATTATTAATTTTTTTAAACCTTAAAATAATTAACCAAAAAGCCATTCGGCTAGAGCTTCAGGATATGCTAGAATAATCTTTCAATTGTAGTAAATCATGGCTTTATCAGTAGCTAATGTGACATTTGAGCATATTATTTGTTTGGATAATTAGTATTACTGAAGGAGATAGGAGCGTAGCTCAGTTGGTAGAGCATTGGTCTCCAAAACCAAGGGTCAGGGGTTCGAGCCCTCTCGCTCCTGCCATGACTCTACTATAGAGCAGACTTTGTCATTACTTTTGTTTAATCCATCAATAATTTTATTACTCACTAATATTTCGATTAAATTACAAATCGGAAGTCCGATTATATTTAACTTGCATCCAATAAATTTGTCGACAGGTGAATATTTGTTATCCTGTATCGCGTAAGAGCCTGCTTTGTCTATGACTTTATGATTATTTACGTATTCTTTAATTTGATTTTCAGTCCAATTTTTAAATTTTACATTACTTATTTTTGTATTAGTAGTAATAGATTTTGTACTAGCATTAAATAATGATATTGCAGTAATAACCGAATGATTTTTATCATTTAAAATCGATAACATATTTATTGCTTGATTTTTATTTTTTGGTTTCCCAAAAATTTGATTATCTAGATGGACGATTGTATCTGAAGCAATTATGAATTTGTTTTCATTATCATTATGATTGGTTTTAAATTCACTAGCTCTTATTACATATTCCAACGGAGATTCGTTTAATTTTGGTTTTGGTTCAGATTCAGTATTATCTATAATTTCAAACGATAATCCCAATAAATTAAATAATTCCAGCCTTCTTGGGGATTTGGTTGCTAATCCAAATTTTTTCTTTTGATTTATGTGTATCTTATTCAATTAGTAAATACTATATTGTCTATATTAATATTTTATTATATTCAAAATGAATGATCCTTTATATAAACAAATAAAATCTCTTCCTAAAGAATATATTGTAGAAAAATTGAATAACTACATAAATGAAGACTCTCCTTCTGGAGATCCAACATCAGATTTAACTATAAAAGAAACAAAAATTGCTACCTCGTTCCTTGTTAGTGAAGATTCTGCTATATTTTGTGGTTCACCTATAATATTATCTTTGGATGATTTTGAAGTTGAGCTGCTTTGTAACGATGGTGATTTAATAAGTCCAAATCAAAAAATTGCAATCATAAAAGGGAATGCTAAGAAATTACTTAAATATGAAAGAATTTTACTAAATTTACTTCAAAGATTAGTAGGCATTTCAACTTTAACTAAGAAATACGCTGATATTGTAAAAGATAGTCAAATTAAAATTTTAGATACTCGAAAAACAACTCCAGGATTAAGATTATTTGAAAAATATGCTGTATGTGTAGGAGGTGGATACAATCATAGATTAAACTTATCTGAAGGACTATTAATTAAAGACAATCATTGGGTAGCATCTTCTGATGATTTTTATAAAATAATAAGGGAATATGATCAAGAACTTCCAATCCAAGTAGAAGTTGATAGAAAAGAGCAATTATCTTATTTACTTGAGTATGATATTGACGCGATTTTACTTGACAATATGTCTCCCGAATATGCTGAAGAATGTGTTGAACTTATTAGAAAAGTTAATGATCGCGTTTTTATTGAAATATCTGGTGGAGTAACCATAGATAATTTATCTGATTATATTATTGATGGTGTAGACGGTATATCTTCAGGTGCATTAATGCACCAAGCTCAAAATAAAAAAATAAAATTAGAATTTGAATAATTTAGGCGATCTATAAGCCGAGTTCTGTAGTGATAAACACTGACAACTATCTATCTAGGCTTAATGTTACCATTAAGCTCAAGCGGCCTACCCGAAGTACTTGGATATGAGATCATCCATTTCCTTTCTATATGGCCTTTCACCAGGTGGGGTTTACCATGCCTTTGCTGTTACCAACAAAGCGGTGAGCTCTTACCTCGCCTTTTCACCCTTACTATCGTAAAATAGCGGTATATTTTCTGTGGCACTTTCCTTCAAGTTACCCTGACCAGCCGTTAACTGGCACCTTTCTCATCGGTGCTCGGACTTTCCTCTACATAAATATAGCAGTTGTCCGATCGCCTAAATATATTATGACAATTATAATATAGTTATGTAAATTAATTTACTCATAACTTATAATATAATTATTAATATATAAAAAAATTAACTTAATGCTAAATAAACCATCTGCTCAAAGAGATCAAAAAGGATTATTAACAATAACTATTTCTGAAGATGCTGTAAAGCATATTAAAGAATTTGGTAAACTCGAAGGTAAAAAAGACACAAACCTTAGAGTTGGTGTGAAAGGTGGAGGGTGTTCAGGATTAACTTACGTATTAGAATTAGCTGAATCTGCAAAAGATAATGAAAAAGTAATAACTGAAAATGGGTTAGAACTTTATGTAGATAAGAAATCATATATTTTTTTAGCAGGGACCATTCTTGAATATCAGGGTGGGTTAAATGGAAAAGGATTTGTATTCAATAATCCGAATGCTAAAACTGCTTGTGGTTGCGGAACTTCTTTTTCGGTATAAAAATGATTGATAATAATCTGCGAAAAAAAGCATACCTTCACTATATTAATAATTGTTCTTTAATTTCCATTAAGGGTAATGATGCTCTTGATTTAATAGACAGACTTACTACTAACGATGTAAGCTCCCTTAAACCTATGGAGCATATGTATACTATTCTAACTTCACCAAAAGGTAAGATGATTGATATTCTAAGTATTTTAAGACTTGAAGATAATATTATATTGGGATGCTCTAAAGATTCACTTAAACCAATATTAGAATGGATTGATTTTTATACATTCGGAGAAGAAGTAGAAATAATTATTGACCAAAAAGATTTTGAATCTAGTCTGATGGTTTTTGGAGATAGTTCTGTAGAATTATTGAATAATACTTTTGATTTAGATATGTCACTTTCAGAAGGAAAGTCAATGTATGTTGCTTTCAACTCTAACTCTGAAGGACGATCTAAGATTTTGATAGTAAATAAAAAGTATTATCACGCTGATCATTATGAAGTTTATAGTACTTCAGAGAATTTGAAACAGTTAATTCAGATTTTTGCTAAAACAACTAGTTTTGAAACTATTTTAATAAATGACAAAAATTTTAATGATTACCGAATAATTAATAATATTCCTGCCTCTCCTTATGAGATTAATGATAATTATAATCCACTTGAAGCAGGACTAAAGAAATATGTAAGCTTTAACAAAGGATGTTATGTTGGACAAGAAGTGATAACAAGGTTAGATAGTTATTCTAAAGTACAAAATCAGTTGGTTTTGATAAAAGCTTTAAAACCACTAGAATCTGATATAAAAGTTAAAGATACAAAGATAGGGAGTATTACGTCTCATTCTTCAGATCAGTACCATAACGGAGCATTTAAATTGGCTTATTTGAAAAAAAAATATCTAAATGATAAACATGACGATTTTGAAATCAGGGATACAGGTATTCAATAATTAGGTTGTAAGATTGTACCCACCATCTAGTACTATTGTTTGACCTCTTATCATTTCAGATTTCTGTGTACATAAAAATAATACGAGATTTGCGATATCCACTGTATTTACCGAACGTCCAGCTGGATTTTGCTTTTTAGAATTTAACATTTCATCCTTATTAGGAAAGCTATTAAGAGCTTCTGTTTCTACTATACCTGCTGATATTGCATTAACACTAATATTTTTGTCTGCTAATTCTACAGCTAAATATTTAGTTATTGCCTCTAATGATGCCTTGGAAGTTCCTACAAGAAAATAATTTGGTAAAACCTTTTGTGATCCTAGGCTAGAAATATTAATGATGGACCCTCCATTTTTCATTAACTTGGAAGATTTTATAGATAATAACCATGGAGCTTTAGCATTAATATTGTATGTCCAATCCCAGTGTTTTATCTCTAACTCGTAAGATTTTTTATTTACTCCAGAGGCAGCATTATTTACTAAAATGTCTATTGATTTATATTTTGATTCAATTTCAGTAAAAAAGTTATTTATTTGCTCAGGATCATTTAAATTACATTTTATTACTTCGCATGTAACTCCGTATTTTATGATTTCTTCTTTTGTTTTTTTTGCTTCGTTGTGATTTCGTGCATAGTTAAAAATCACATTAGCACCTAATTTAGCAAACTCGATACAAATCGTTTTACCAATTCCTCGACTTCCTCCAGTTACAATTACAGTTTTATTTTTAAAATTTTCCATGGTCTATATCTAATTAATAAATATAATTTAAATTGCCATTCCGCCATCAACACTAATTATTTGACCTGTCATATAGTTAGATTTTTCTGAACAAATAAATCCAGCTAAGTGTGCTATGTCTTCAACTTCTCCAAAATGGCCTTGAGGTATCCATTTCATAATAGTATCTTTTTGTTCTTGCTTTAAAACATCTACAGTCTCAGTGTTAATGTAACCGGGTGTTATTGTGTTAACAGTAATATTTCTAGTTGCAACTTCTTTAGCTAAAGATTTAGTAAATCCCATCATTCCTGCTTTAGATGAAGAGTAATTTACTTGTCCGATATTCCCGCGTATTCCTACTACTGAACCTATATTTAATATTCTTCCCCATTTATTTTTAAGCATTGATTTGAGTGCAGGTTTTGTACAATAAAAAATACTATTCAAATTAGTTCTTATTACTTTTTCCCATGCATCATCGTGCATTCTTATCATTAAACTATCGTCTATTATTCCAGCATTGTTAACAAGAATGTCTATTGATCCAAATTTGGCAATTGACGTTTCGACTAGATTGTAACAATCTTCTTTATTACTAACATCTCCTTTGATTACACAAGATTCAATATTGTAATCACTCTTCAATTGAGCTTGTAGTTCAACAGCTTCGGTTTTTGAATTGTTATAATTTATGGATATATTAATACCTTGACTAGCCAATTCTATTGCAATAGCTTTTCCAATTCCTTTTGATGCTCCGGTTATAAGTGCGTTTTTAGTTCTGGTATTATTCATTTTTCTCTATGCTTAGTTGGTTAATTTCTTTATTCATTTCATCAATCATATTGCTGTTGATCCACAATATAACACTGTTAATCGCTTTTTCAACAGTAACATGGTTAGCTTTTCCATGTCCAATTCCAACAACTCCATTTACTCCAAATAGAGGAGCAACACCATATGTTTCTCCTACGTTGAGGTAGTTTAACGCATTTGTTGATATTTCATTTTTTATATTTTCATTTACATATGAATCTATTTGACTAGAAATAAAATCTTTCATTAAAAATCCTGTAGATTCAAGAATTTTTAGAAGAATATTTCCAACAAACCCATCGCAAACTACTACTTCAGCTTTGTCATAAAACAAGTCATTAGGTTCTATGTTTCCAATAAAATTAAGGTTTGTATTTCTTATAAGATCAAAAGTTTCTTTTGTTAATTTGTTCCCTTTTCCTTCCTCGCTTCCAACATTTAAAATTCCTACTCTCGGTGATTCAACGCCAAAAGTGTGCTTCGAATATATTGAGCCTAGTACCGCAAATGTTACTAACTGCGAAGGCTTACTGTCTACATTAGCACCAATGTCGAGAATTACAGTATTAGGTGAGCTTCCAATGATAGGCCCCCCAACTGTAGGTCGCTCGATTCCTTTTATCATTCCCATTGTAAGTGCTGATGCTGCCATTGTTGCTCCGGTTGAACCCATTGAAAGCAAGCCATGAGCTTTTTTAGCTTTTACCAAATAAGAAGATATTGCTATAGATGATTTAGGTTTTTTCTTAAACCCAACTACTGGTTGTTCACCATCTTTAATAACACCTTCTGATGGAACAACTGTGATTCTGTTTGTTTCTATAAATTCTAAAGCAGATGGCCCGAGCATACTAAGTGAGTTTTTTATTTGATCTTCGTCACCAACTAATAATATATTTAAAAAAGAGTTTTTATTAACGGCAAGGACCGCCCCTTTTACTATTTCGGAAGGTGCATTATCTCCGCCCATTGCGTCAATTGATATTGTTATACTTTTATCTGTCATTTATTTAACTTAATTATTGTAGTAATAGAATCATATATTAAATTTTAATTGTAGCGTAGCCTTTTATAGCTTCAGTTCCGTCATTTTTTATAACAGACACATTTAATTTGATGATTTGATTTTCATTATTAGTAACTTCTGCAAAAGCTTGAATTTTTTCATTCATGAATATTGGAGCTTTAAATTTAATATCTATCGATCCATTCTCCAACCATTTATCTTTGTATTCAAGAAAAATAATTTCTCCTAAAAAAGCGCCTATCATCATGCCATGTGCAATTGTTTCTTTGAAAATAGTTTTAGATGCAAACTCTTTGTTTATGTGAATAGGATTCTGATCTCCGCTAGCATTCGCATACTCAATCACATTTTGCTGTGAAAATTTGATTGGTTCAGATTTGAATTTATACCCTAATTTATATTTTTTCATGATACCAGTAAATTGCAATCAGATTCATGCATTATTGAATTATTGCTATGTATATTAACTTTAATAGAAATTAATCTCTTCCCGGCTCTAACAGTATTTTTATTGATTTTTGCAAATGCATGAATATTTGAATTTTGAGCTATTGGTTTTGAGAATAAGATTTTTTGCGACAAGTGTATAGTTCCATCTGGAAGAGAGAAATTTTTAAAAATTTCTCCAAAAATCAGTGCTGTAGGAAAAAAAATTGGCAAATTTTTGGTTTCATTTATGTGGCTTTCTTTTTGTAAACTTTTTAAATATTTACGTAATATTGTTGAAGACAAGGTGATTTCTTTGTCTATCAAGATTTTATTTATTTCTAATTCACTTAATTTCATTGATTATACGCTCTGAAAAGCATATTAAATTATATATCATCATATTTTAAGTTAATATAAGGTTTCGTTTATGATTTATAATGTTTCAGAAATGTTTAGCCAATCTATAGGATTTACCAAAAAAGTAAATATTAAATCCAATTCAAGTTTTTATGAAGGAATAGGAAAGGTTTTAGTGAGTGAAGCTGAGTTAAATCTTATTAAAACAGATAATGGGATTTGGGTGTCAGGTGAAATTCCGGTTTTTATATATATGGAATGTTCAAGATGTCTAAACAAAATAGATCTTAGTATGCAAATAGTTTTAAATGAGGAATTTTTAACAGAAAATGTTAAAGCTGAAGATAATTTTACAATTGACGATGATAATCATTTAAGATTAGAGTCATGTTTAAGAGAATATATAATAATAAACAAGCCTTTGAAACCAATATGCATTAAAAAATGTAAATTAATGAATTATTAAGTAGTAAGTAGTTTGTAAACTCGTTAATTTAATGTAATATATATTTTGGATTTTAAATATGGCACCATTACCTAAGAAAAAACATTCGAAAAAAAGAAAAAAAGATAGAGCTTCTCATTTTGGTATTAAAAATGTTCCTCTTACTAAATGCAGAGTACCTGGATGCGGAGCGATTATAGTTCCACATTCTGCTTGTCCTGAGTGTGGTATTTATAAAGACGAACAGATATTAGAATAACGTTAGGCTTTAAATGAGTAATAGCGATCAAAGTATAAAATCAGTTTCTAACACAGCTTTTATTTTTCCTGGACAGGGGAGTCAAAAAGTTGGCATGGGAAGAGATTTACTAGATTTCCCCGTTTCTGCAAATGTTTTTAAAAGAGTTGATGATGCTTTAGGTAGAAAATTAAGTGATATCATATTTAATGGTCCCGATGATGAATTAATGCTCACCCGTAATGCTCAACCTGCTATTATGACTGTAAGCATTGCATGCTATGAAGCTCTTAAGGAAAAAAGTGGAGATTTATTCCCTGTTCCTCAATATGTAGCTGGTCATAGTTTAGGTGAATATACTTCTTTATATGTTTCAGGTGCATTAGATTTAGAAGAAACTGCAAAATTAGTTTCTCTCAGAGGAGAACTAATGCAAGATGCTTGTGATCAGAATCCTGGTACTATGGCAGCTTTGATTGGACTTGATGAAAAAGCTGTATACGAAATTAGCAGGCAGACTGGAACTTATGTTTCAAATATTAATACAGATTTGCAAACAGTTATAAGTGGAGATAAAGCTGCAATTATATCTGCTATAGATTTAGCAACTTCTAGAGGAGCTAAGAGGGCTATTCCATTAAAAGTAGCTGGGGCCTTTCATTCAGATTTAATGAGACCAGCAGCAGACAAATTAGAAAATTATATAAATGATTTGAAATTTTCTAATCCTAAGATACCAATCATAGCAAACTGCAGTGCTAAACCTTTAACTAAAACTTCTGATATTAAACAGGAATTGATTCATCAAATATGCAATTGTGTTGATTGGAATAAAAGTGTTAAATATATGATTAATTCTGGAGTTGACTCATTTATTGAATATGGTCACGGAGGAGTGTTAGGTAACATGATAAAAAGAATTGATTCTGAATCTAATATTACTTCTGTTGATACCACAGATTCTATCAATACGATGATATCTTAGATGATCTCCAAAAAAAATAAACTTTATTTTTATGGAAGAAGAACTTTTTCGAGAATATTAGCATTACAATTTTTGTACAAATTAGAATTGATCCCGGCTTTCAATGATTTGATTATTACCATGGATGATGCGGGACTTATTTTGAATGAAATTCAAATTGATGGATTTGAAGATGATATTTCTAATTATGATTCTGAAGATATTGATTATGCCAATAAAATATTAAATGGTGTAATCAATCAAAAAGATACAATTGATTCTATAATCGAGACTTTTGCTACCTCATTTCCATTGAAAGACTTAGCTATTATTGATAAAAATATCTTACGAATATCTATTTTTGAGATAAAATATATAGAATTAAAATCTAAGATAGCTTTAGATGAAGCTATAGAAATAGCAAAGATTTTCGGATCAGAGAATTCGTCTTCATTTATTAATGGAGTTTTAGATTCTTTTATCCAAAAAATAAATAAAAAATAAGGAGATAATATGAGTTTAGAAGATAGATTGAAAGATATTGTAACAGATAAGTTGGGAGTTGATGCAGAGCAAGTAGTTCCAACAGCTTCTTTTATGAATGATTTGGATGCAGATTCTTTAGATTTAGTCGAATTAATTATGGCTTTTGAGGAAGAATTTAGTACAGATGATAATCCTGTTGAAATTTCTGATGAAGACGCAGAAGGTATTTTAACTGTACAAGATGCTCTGAACTTTTTGAACAAGAAAGGCATTTCTTAAAATCTCATAACAAATTAACCCTATTACAAATAGAAATTGTAACTAAGATTATTTATTATCTAAATATCAAAAATATTTAAGTAGTATATGGATATAATAATTAATTTTGTTACAGATTTGAGAACACTTTTTGGACTTTCCCTTCCTCTATTTTTAGGAATTTATTCTTTAGTTTTCTTGAATTTTTATATTTTTGGGATTAATAAAATTAATTTCAGAATTAATTTTTCATTATTTATAGTTTTTGGCTTTATTATTTTTATACTTGGTAATTTAAAAGCTGAAAATTCTATCACTAATTATCTTGTATCCACATCAGATAATACTTTGGCTGGTACCCTTGGTCAAAATTTCCAATCTGGTTCAATATTAGGATTTTATTCTATAAGTACACTATTTGTAATAAGTATTATGTTTTCAGTTAGTCCAAAAACTATTACTAAATTTTTTGTAAATATTTTTTTAATAGCTGTGATGGTAGTCACCTTGGGATTAAGAGCTTTATCAGGTATTTTAAGATTAACAAAATCAGAATCAGTCATGGTGTCCCAAAATACTTCTCCACAAACTATTATTACAAAGCAACTTGACTATTCTGAACCTGAAACACAATTAAAATCAGAACAAATTGAACTAGATGAACAAGATGAAATTTACTCTTCAAATCAAATCCATGATGATTCTAAGGACTTAAACGTTAAATATAACTCTAATTGGTCTAAAAATCATAAAGTACTTAATAATGACTCCGTAATCAAAAACAAAGAGAATAGCACTAGTTATTTTGATAATAAAAATCCAAGTATTCCTATTTCAACTACAAAAGTACCAGAGAAAATAACAACTGACCCTGGTTCTTCATTATTACCATCGATTGATCTGTTAAATGATTTAAAAGAAGTATCTATTTCTCAAAATGAAATAGACGACACTGCAGATAATATAAAGAAAACTTTAAATGAATATGATGTTGAAGTTGAAATTGGACAAGTACAACCAGGCCCTGTCGTAACTCTTTATGGATTGGTTCCAGGTTGGATTAAAAAAATAAAAAAAGAAAAGCAATTTGATGCAGATGGAAATCCATTACTAGATGAAAAAGGTAAGCATATATTGAAAGAATCAGAGAGGAAAAACAGAGTAAAAGTTGACGCTATTTTTGCTAGAGAAAAAGATTTGTCACTAGCTCTTAAAACACCTTCTATAAGAATAGAAACACCTGTACTTGGAGAATCATTGGTTGGAATAGAAGTACCTAATCCAAACCCTGGAGTAATAGGCATTAAATCACTACTAAAATCCAATACTTATAAAGATATGATGATGAAAAATGATTCTTTGCCAATAGCTTTGGGCAAAGGTTCAGGAGGAGATAATATATCTATTGATTTAACTAAAATGCCGCATTTGTTAATAGCTGGAGCAACAGGTAGTGGAAAAAGTGTTTGTATGAATTCCATAGTTTCTAGTCTGATATATAGCAAAACACCTGATCAACTAAGATTAATGTTAGTTGATCCAAAAAGAGTTGAATTAACTCAATATAACGGAATACCTCATATGATTTCTCCTGTAATTGTCGAATTAGATTCTGTAGCTAAAATATTTAGAGGTGTTATAAATGAAATGTTTAAAAGATATAAATTAATGGAATCTAAATCTGTTCGAAATATTTCTGAATTAAATAATAAATTTCCAAACTCAATGCCATATTTAGTTATTGTAATTGATGAACTTGCAGATTTGATGATGACTAGCGGAGCAGAAATAGAAAGATCAATATGCAGATTGGCTCAACTAGGTAGAGCCACAGGTATCCATTTGGTTGTTGCAACACAAAGGCCTTCGGTAGATGTTGTAACGGGACTTATAAAGTCAAATTTCCCTAGTCGTATAAGTTTTAGTGTGAGTTCTAGCATAGATTCAAGAACAATATTAGATACTACTGGTGCTGAAAAACTTCTAGGAAAGGGAGACATGCTTTATTTACCTGTAGATGGAGCGATGCCATCTAGATTGCAAGGATGTTTTATCAATGATGATGAAATAGGTAATTTAGTTAATTTTTGGAATAATTATAATTCTCAAAATTATAATTATGATATTAATATATTTGAAAACTTCCAAAATGATCAAGATGAATTGAATAGTAACTCTTCGAGTATAGATAGAGATAGTTTATTTAATGATGCGGTTTCATTAGCTAAATCAACAAAAAAATTATCCATATCCTTGCTACAGAGAAAACTTAGAATAGGATATCCACGTGCTGCTCGATTAATGGATGAATTAGAAGAAGAAGGAATAGTCGGTCCTCAGCAAGAATCTGCTAAGTCTAGGGATGTTATAATTAATTAATTATAACTAGTTAGGTATTATGTATTGAAAGAGCAAATCGATGAAAATATCAATGTGAATTCTGAAGATTTTATAACTAAATATGCTGAACAAGATCATGAATTTTGCTTAAAATGTGATGCCAAATTACTGAATGAAGAATTATTCATTACTTACAAAGTTTGCAAAGCATGCAATTTCCATTTTTATATAAAACCATACGAAAGACTGCAATTACTAACTGATAGAGATTCCTTTGAGGAATTTAACCAAGATTTGCCAAATGAGTATGGATATTTATATGGTGAGTTACCTGAGTATGAAAAAAGAGCGAAATCGGATATTGAAAGAACTGGACTTAATGATTCTGTGATAACAGGATTGAGTACAATTGGTGGCAATAGTTGTGTGGTTATATTAATGGATTTTTCATTTATGGGTGGAAACTTAGGTTTGATTTCAGGGGAAAAAATTTCCCAGGCTATTGATACTGCAGTATCAAAAAAAATTCCAATTATTTCTATTATATCTAGTTCAGGTACAAGAATTGAGGAAGGAGTGTTATCTTTGATGCAAATGGCAAAAGTGACGTTATCCATGGCTAATGCTAAAAGTAAGAAAATTCCATCTGTATCATTACTCACAAATCCCTGTACAGGACAAGCTTATATTACTTTGGCAACATTTTCAGATATAATTTTATCAGAACCTGGTGCTTCAGTTGGAATGAGTCCATTGAAAGATTTGAAAGGCGATTTTGGATCTGTGGATTTTGAATCAAGAACATCAGATTCTATGCTTTCCCGTGGATTAATAGATTCTATTGTTAACCGCAATCATCAAAAAGAACAAATATCCCGAATTATAGATTTGTTAAATAATAATCATAAATTAATATATGAAAGTAAAAAAACTAACCTAACTCCATTCATTCTTTCAGATATAAGCATTGATGAAAGAGTAAAGATTTCTGGTAACAAAAATCGACCCAAAGCTTCTGTATTTTTAGAAAATGTATTTGAACATTTTTTTGAGATAAAAGGTGATAGGCTATTAGAAAATAGCGAAAGAATTATAACTGGACTAGCTCAACTTGGAGGTCAAACAGTTATGATTGTTGCACAAGAAAACTCGACTAAAAACAAATCTTCAGAGGGTCTTACATCCACAGATTTTAGAAAATGTAGCCGTGCTATTAAATTAGCT
>Ga0114933_10000191_pt1 | contig 74238 bp, 65 predicted proteins | sample 4SBtaG_FD_89691 | JGI IMG/M metagenome (GOLD analysis project Ga0114933, IMG submission 89691) | Deep subsurface microbial communities from Kolumbo volcano to uncover new lineages of life (NeLLi) - 4SBTROV12_W25 metaG | ecosystem: Environmental > Aquatic > Marine > Volcanic | place: Kolumbo...
ACCTGGTCCCCAACTCGCTCGTGCTCCGCAATGCGCTGCTCTACGCCCGGCCCTTCCAGCTGCCCGTCCTGCTGCGGGCCGGGGAGGGGAGCCTGGAGTCCCACGGCGTGATGCATGAAGGACCCGCCTCCAACCTCGCAGGATTGCGAGGACTTCCGGCCGCGGCCGAGGAGATGGCGGTGGCGCGGCTGGCCGCTCTCGCGCGCTACACCGGCGCCCACGTGCACATCACGGGTGTCTCCACGCGCCTCGCGCTGGAGATCCTGGCCATCGCGCGGGATGACGATGTCCGCATCAGCGCCTCGACGAACGCCTTGAACGTCCTGCTCACCGACGAGACCGTGCTCGCGAGTGGCTACGACACGAACACGCGCCTGGTGCCGCCCCTCCGTAGCGAGGATGACCGCAGCGCCATCGTGGACGCCCTGGACGCCGGTCTGCTCTCCGGTGCCGCGAGCGGGCACCGCCCGCGCACCCGCGTCGACAAGGAGTTCGAGTTCGCCCTGGCCGAGCCGGGCGCATCGACGCTGGAGACCGCGCTGTCGGTGGTGACCGAGGGCACGGGTTCCCTCGAGTGCGCTGTCAAGGCCTTGAGCGCGGGCCCGGCCTCGGTCATCGGGCTCTCGCGGGCCCTGGAAGAGGGCGCCGTCGCGGACCTCGTCGTCGTCGACGAGCACGGCACGTGGACCGTGGACCCGGCGGACTTCGCGAGCCGCTGCTCCAACACGCCTCTGGCCGGCCGAGAGCTCCCGGCCGTCGTGCGCCGGACCTTGCGCGCCGGACGGACCATCTGGGCTGGCTGAGTCCGGGCTGCGTGATACGCTGACCGCCCACGCGGCACGGCCGGTCGAGGCCCTCGACCGGTAGCTCCAGACGAGCCAGGGCCGCGAGAACCAAGAGATTTTCATGCAGCGCAACCCCATCACGCCCGAAGGCCACGAGCGGCTGACGAAGGAGCTCCGGCACTGCAAGTCGGTGCTCCGGCCGCAGGTGGTCAAGGACATCGAGGAGGCTCGAGCGCACGGCGACCTGTCGGAGAACGCGGAGTACGACGCCGCGAAGGATCGGCAGGGCCTGCTCGAGGCTCGAATCAACGACCTGGAGAACCGTCTCGCGACGGCCGAGGTCATCGACATCAACACGCTGCCGGAGACCGACAAGGTCATCTTCGGTGTGAAGGTCCAGCTGCTGGACCTCGACACCGAGGACGAGGTCGAGTACCGCCTGGTCAGCGACTACGAGGCCGACGTGAAGAAGGGCCTCATCTTCTACGGATCTCCGATCGGACGCTCACTCATCGGCAAGGAAGCCGGTGACGAGGTCAAGGTCCAGACGCCCAAGGGCGCCCGGCAGTTCGAGATCCTGGACGTCATCTACCGGTAGCACCATGTCCGAACCCCAGGTCGACCTGGGTGGCTCGGACGAGGCGGCGCAGGCGACTCCCGAGGTCGCGACCGCCCCTCGTCCCCTCAGGCTGCACCGGGTCAAGAGAACGCTCCAATACGCAATCGCCGACGACGGCGCGCGCTTGTGGGATCTCCGCTGGCTCGAGCGGTGCTGCCGCCCGATCCTCATCAGCGCACACGACTTGTCGGGCAAGGAGGGGCTGCTCGAAGCCGCCGACGCCTTGGCCGGGGTCGATGCCGTGGCCTGGACCGAACGCCTGGAGCCCGTGCGGCGTGCCCTGTCTGCGCTGGATCGCGAGCTCGACGAGGAGCCCTCCGAGGGCGGACTCACGGCGCACGGCGTGCTCGTGCAGCTCCCGGAGACCCCCGAGACGCCGGAGGCTGCCGAGCGACCGTCCAGGTCCCGTCGTTCGCGTGGCCGCGGTGGGCGACGGCATGCCGCTCCGACCGCAAAGGCCGAGCCTCCTCCTCCTCCTCCTCCGCCTCGCTTGCCGATCGGCGCACCCAATGGAACCGGGCGGCCTGTCAGCTGCCTGTCGACCTCGACCCCCGCGCTGGTGGACGCCCTCGCCCAGGCGGGCATCGTCACGCTGGCCGACCTGATGTTCCGCGTCCCTACGGATCATGAGCTCCTCGAGCCCGTCGAAGAGCTCCCGAGCGACGACCAGGAGGTCGCGGTCACGGGCATCGTGCAGGCGCGCTGGCTCCGCTTCGGACCGGCGGGACGCGTGGCAGAGGCGGACCTCCAGCTGGGCGAGACCACGCTTCGCTGCCGCTGGGCGCGACCGCCCGAGACCCTCCCGACGGGTGAGGTGACCCTCGTCGGGCGCCTCGAGCACGTCGATGACTGCCCGGTGCTCTACCAACCGCAGCGTTGGTGGCCCTCTCGGAGCGGCGTGCGCAGGCCGGTGTACGGCGTCGAGGGCGTCGACGACGCGGACTTCCAGCGGGTGGTTCGAGAGGCGCTCGCGCTGAACGCGAACCGGGTGCAGGACGCACTGCCCCGGCCCCTCGCCAAGGATGCCCGAGTGCTCGGCATCACCGAGGCCCTGTGGGAGCTCCACGTGCCCAGCACCGGCCTCGCGAAGGGCCGCGAGCGATGGGCCTTCCAAGAGCTGCTCTTCTACCAGCTCGCCATCGCCAGCCGCCAGCAGGTGCGCCACCGAGGCGTTGGCCACGCCGTCACCCACGGCCTGGTCGCCCGCTTGCAGCAGGAGCAGGGGCTCGTCCTGAACGACAGCCAGGAGATCGTCTTCGACGAGATCCGGCGGGATCTGCGCAAGTCGACGGCGATGACCCGCCTGCTGCAGGGCGATGTCGGGAGCGGCAAGGCCCTCGTGGCGCTGCTGTCCGGGCTGATGGTGGCCGAGGGCAAGGCCCAGGTCTGCTTCCTCGCGCCGGATGACATCGCCGCTGCGCATCGGTCGATGTTCGCGGAGCCCACGCTGCGGGCGCTGGGGCTCGTCCCGCAGCTCATCGTCGGCAAGCCGACCCCCGCCCAGCTGGATGCGATACGGAGGGGCGAAGCGAGCTGCGTGTTCGCGACGCACCAGCTCGCCAAGGGCGGGCTCCCAGAGTTCAAGAGGCTCGGGCTTGTCATCGTCGAGGAGCGCAGCCACTTCGGCGTGATCGAGCGGAAGGAGCTGGCTCAGAAGGGCGTCCACCCGGACGTGCTCGTCGTGACCTCGGTCCCCATCCCGGCAAGCCTCGCCTTCACGATCTTCAGCGATCACGACATCAGCGTCCTTCACGACTCCGACCGCCAGCTGGTCCAAGCGCGCGTTCGCAAGCCGGATGCTCGCGACGAGGCCTACGCCGAGTTCCGCGAACGCCTCGACGCCGGGCGTCAGGGCTACGTCTGCTTCCCGCTTCTGGACGGGCGCGACCTGCTGCCGCTCGAACGCGCCAAGCAGCTCGTCGGCGCGCTCTCCGCCGAAGCCTTCCCTGGCTACCGGTTGGCGCTCTACCACGGAGGCATGAGCCACTCGGAGCGTCAACGGGTCTTCGACGACTTCGGGCGCCGGCGCATCGATGTCCTGGTCGCGACCACCACCATCGAAGACGCCGCCGAGGTCGCCAACGCCACGGCGATGCATGTCGAGAACGCGGACCGCTACGACCTCGTCCGCCTGCACCGCTTGCGGGGGCACGTCGCTCGTGGCCGCGAGCCGGGCATCTGCAACTTCGTCTTCAGCTCCAAGCCCACAGACGAAGGCCGGCGCCTCGTCGAGCTCCTCGCGCGCGAGCAGGATGGCTTCGCGGTCGCCGAACAGGACCGCCTGGCTCGGGGAGACGACGCGTTGCTGGGCTCCAGGAAGACCGACCTGCCCAAGTTCGAGATCGCCGAGACGGCCAGGGACCGGGTGCTGCTCCTGCGTGCGCGGCGGGCCGCCCTGAGGGTCCTGACCGTGGATCCGGAGCTGCGGCAGCGCGTGCATCGCTCCCTCGCCGATCGGCTTCGTCAGCTGCACCCGGAGCTGTTGAGCGAGGCTCCGGTCGAGGTCAAGAAGTCCCGGCGTCGCCGTCGACGGAAGAAGAAGTCGTGAAGGCCGTCCGCGAGGTCGTCGTCGGGGTCACCCCCGAGCAGATGATGGCCGTCATCACGGACTTCACCGCCTACCCGGATCACATCCCGCACATGACCAAGGCCCGCGTGCTGGCCGAGACGGTCGACAGCTGGGAGGTGGCCTTCGCCATCCACGTCGTCCGGGACTTGGAGTACACGCTGAGGCTCGTGAGGTCCGAGCTCCCCGACGGGCGCCTCCGTCTGGACTGGTCGATGGTCCAGGGCGTCTTTCGCAGCAACGACGGCAGCTGGACCCTCGAGGCGGTGCCCGAGGGGACCCGAGCGACCTACGAGATCGCGCTCCAGATCGGGATGTTCGTCCCTCGCAGCATCCAGAACACCCTGGTCCGCACCGGTCTGCCAGGCACCCTCGCCGCCTTCAAGCGCTGGGCCGAGGCCACACCTTCTCGACCAGGAAGCGCTCCAGCCGGTGGTTGATGGTGTGCGGCTGCTCCATGAGAGCAGCGTGGGATCCATCCGCGAGCACCAACAGGTCGGCGTCGGGTAGCTCGCGGACCATCTTCTGGGACAGCCAGAGGGGGGTGAAGCCGTCGTTCTCTGCAGCGACGATCAGCGCCGGCACTTCGATCTCGGGGAGATGCGGGAAGGCGTCGTGCTCGTGCGCCTTGGCGACCATGCGCAGGAACAAGCGCATGTCGATCTCGCCCATGTGGTCGAGGTAGGGACCGAAGTCGTCCTTCGTCATGTAGTAGGGGTCGACGAGCTTCGCGAGGCGCGCGACCTCCCACGCCAGGGGCGTCTTCATCAGCGGACGCACGAAGGCGTTCACCCGGTCGCCGAGGAGCTCGGAGGCCCCGTACATCAAGCGAAAGACCTTCGCGCTGTTGGGGTTGTCGTAGAAGGTGTCGAGGACGCGACCGGCGCTCCCCAGCATCGGCACCAGGCCGGCGACGCGGTCAGGCGCCTGGATCGCCCGCTCGAGCAGGACCTGACAGCCCATTGAGTGGCCAATCAGCACCGCCTTGTCGGCGGCCACGATGTCCTGGACTCGGCCCAGATCCCGAGCGCAGGCTGCGATCGACAGGTCGGCGGCGTCCGGGTGGTTCGGGCTCTCGGAGCGGCCGTGCCCGCGGTAGTCCCACACGACGACCTGGAACCGATCCGAGAACGCGTCCACGACATAGCGCCAGAAGAAGGTCGACACGCCGACGCCGTTGCAGCAGATCAAGGTCGGCCCCACCCCTGCAGCGCGCCAATAGAGTCGCAGGCCCCCTTCGGTCTCCACGAAGCCGCTGCGGATGGGGGCCTGGGCCGACACGCGATCCTCCGAGCCGCCGACTCTAACGTGGTCGGGCCTTCCTTCCGATCCCCGGTACGACAACGAGACTACCGAGAGGAAGACATGGCCGCTGTTGCACACAAGACCCCCTTCACTCCCGCCAGCGCGGACGAGGCCCGCGAGATGGAGAACGCCGTCGAGCTCGAGCGACAGGAGCAGGAGCGCCGCTGGGCCGACCAGCGCGCCAGCCAGCGCTGCACGCTCCAGGTCCAGGTGAGCGGTGTCTGCGAAAACAACTTCTTCATGGGCTTCTCGGAGAACATCTCCGAGGGCGGCGTCTTCATCGCCACCATGTGCCCCCCGGCCGTGGGTGAGACGATCGACCTTTCGCTCGCGGTGGGTCACGAGCAGGCTCTCCTGGTCAAGGGAGAGGTCCGCTGGCATCGAACCGACGATGGCGGCGCCCCGACGGGCTGTGGCGTCAAGTTCTTCCCGCTCAGCCCCGAGCAGGAGGCGCTCATCGCGCACGCCATCTCGCAGAGCGGCAAGGCACCTCTCTTCTACGACGTGTAGTCCGCGTAGAATCGTGAGGTGCTGAGGCGCCGCACGCTGCTGGTCGCGGGACTCCTGATTGCTGCGGGTGCCTGGAGAGCTGTTCTAAGCACCCGCTACTTCGGTTGGGAAGAGAGCGACTACGGCAACCTGGCGATGGTGCGTGGGGTCCTCGAGTCGGGCTTCACGCACTTCGACATGAACCACCTGCCCATGTACTACGGGCTCTCCGCCCTGGTCATGGCGGTGGTGGGCGACGCGGTCGTCGCCAGCAAGGCGGTCTCGATGGTCGCCGGCATGTTGACAGTCGCGGCGACGGTCGTACTCGGCGACCGACTCGCCGGGCGCGGCGTCGCGTGGACCGCCGGAGCGGTCGCCGTCTTCCAGCCCGAGCTGGCGCTCTATGCCGCGAGCTCGCTCCGCGAACCGGTCTATGCGGCGGCGGTCGTGAGCTGCCTGGTGATGCTGACGCGGGAGCGGCTGGCCTGGGCCTCGATCTTCGCCGGGGTCGCCTTCCTCACCCGCATGGACGCGATCCTCACCCTCGGCCCGGCGCTCATGATCCATGCGCTGGGGCGACCCAGCCGCGTTCTGCGGGTCTCCACGGCGCTCGGTCCACTCGTCCTCTTCGTCCTTGCCTGGGCCTTCTACTGCTCCGTCGTGCACGGGACCTGGGAGTTCTGGGGTCACTCGGTCGCGGTGAACATCGAGACGGGCGGGACCGAGCTGAGTCCCGAGCAGCAGGGCTGGACCCAGGGCGGCCTGGCGGTCAGCTTCGCGCTGTTGACCGAGGTCCTTCCGAGCCGCATCGGCTGGGCCCTGGCCTTCGGCCTCGTCATCGGCTTGTTCGGGATCCCCTGGCGGCGGCACGACGCGCGCCGGACCGTGGGCATCGCAGCGCTGAGCCTGCTCGGCTTCTGGCTGGCCATCGGCTTCACGGCGCAGCACGAGCCAGGGCACAACCTCTACTGGAAGTGGCTCCACGGTGTGCTGCCGCCGATCATCGTGCTCGGCACGATCGGTGTCTGGCGGATCGGAGAGCAGCTGAACCGCCTGGGCGGACGCATTCCGGTCGCTATCGCCTCGGTCTTTGCCGTGCTCCAGGCCGGACATGCCTTCGCGAAGGAGACCCAGCGTCAGGTCGACCTGTCGGCCCAGCTCTACAAGCCCCAGCTCGACCTCGCCCGATGGATCGAATCCGAGATCGAGGTGCCCGTCCCCCTGCTCGTCGACAACATCCCCGGCTGCTGGATCGACCGCCAGGAGCATGGTCGAGAGCTGCACACCTGGTTCGACGTCCCCGTCGAGCCGGGGGACCGCGAGGGCTTCGCCGCCTGGCTGCGCGAGGAGCACATCGGCTACGTGCTGTGGTTCCAGGAGGAGTGGACGCAGGCACCGGTGATCGCGCCCTGGCTGGGGGCGGCCACGGCCCACCATCTCGACGGGGTGATCCTCGTGCCCCTTCGTGAGGAGCCGGAGTACGGCTGGATCTTCTACCGAGTGGAGGTCCTCGATGGCTGACACCCGCGTGGTCGAGAGCGTCGACGAGTTCATCGCCGTCTGCGCCGGCGAGGGCATCGCCGTCGCGGCGCTGCAGTCCGTGGACGAGGTGCGCCCGGTCCTCCATGGCGAGGGCGTCACGGTCGGCCCCGTGCGTCGCTTGACCGTGATCGGCTACCGGGCGGGCTTGGTGGTGCGGGCGGTGGTCGACGAGTCGCCGAGGGCGGTGGAGGAGCGGCTGAAGAAGCTGGGCTTTCGCACGCGGAGCACGCGCCACAACATCGGCTGACCGCAGTCGGCCAGAGCGAAGACGCCGCCGGGGTGACCGGCGGCGTCCAGGTGGAGGAGAGGGGACTCGAACCCCCGACCCCAGCGTTGCGAACGCTGTGCTCTCCCGGCTGAGCTACTCCCCCGGGCGGCGTTGAGCTAACCCCGGCCCCAGAACGCGTCAATCCAGGCCGCGCTTCTCCAGGTCGTCCTCGTCGAGGCCCAGGAAGTGGCCGACCTCGTGGAAGATCGTGATGCGCAGCTCCTGGATGAGCTCATCCCGGTCTCGGGCGTAGCGGCTGAGGTTGCGACGGAAGAGCACGATGGCTCCGGGGAGGTTGGACCAAGGGTCCTCCAACGAGCGCTCCTGCAGCGATGTGCCGGAGAAGTACCCCAGGATGTGCGTGGGCGCCGCGGGGGGGTCGTACTGCTCGAGCAGCTCCTGGCTGGGCACCTCCTCCAGGAGGATGACGACGTTCGCCAGGAAGCTCCGGAGCGACGGATGAAACTGCTCCAGGCACTCGACGACGATGTCGTCGACGGTCTCGTCGTCCAGCGGGATCGGGAGCGGGTAGCCGGCCGGATCCACCCGCCAGGCGCGCAGGTAATCCCGTGTCGCGCCTGCGTAGTCCGCGCGGCGCTCGCGCAGGATGGCGCGCACCCACGCCCCCTCGGCGCTGTTCGGGTTCTCCCGCAGGGCCCGGTTGGCCGCCTTCCGCGCCTCGTCCCATCGGAGCTGCTCCAGGAGCGTCCCCGAGAGCGCCGCCCAGGACTCGGCGGCGAGCGCGCGCTGTCGGGCCTCGTCGCTCTCCGATGCATTCAGCACGACGAAGCGGTAGGCGCCCTCGGCCTCTTCGAGGCGACCCGTGTCGCGCAGCGTCTCGCCGAGCAGGAACCAGGCGTCCGTGTTTCGCGCTTCAAGGGCGATGACCGCGCGACAGTTCTTCTCGGCGTCGTCGAAGCGGCCGTCTGCCAGGGCGACCTCGGCATCGTCGAGGAGCGCGTTGACCTCGCTCATTCCTCGGGGATCGAGACGCGGAAGGTGTGGTCGTCGACCACGCCATAGTCGCCGCCCAGGAGCGGGAACTGGGTGGCGCGGAGCTGCCGTCGCACGCACTCTTCGACTGTGGGGGACCCGAAGTTCGCGCTGCGCTTCTCAAAGCGGATGAGCTTGCCCTTGCCGTTCACCGTGAGGTCGACCGTGAGCTCGGCATCCTTGCCCGCCATGTGGGGGAGCCCGTCGATGAAGCAGCCTTGGATGGCCTCGTCGCGCTTGGTGAGCTGATGTCTGAAGGCCTCGAGGTCGACGCGCACTTTGGACATGGAGGGGTCGGGGACGGCGTTCAGGTCGTCTTCCAGCACAAGGTCGACGACGACGATCTCGGACCCGTCCTTGGGCACGGTGACCGTGCGCTCGTCCGTCGTGAAGCCGTCGAGCCGCGTGGTGAGGCGGAAGGGGCGCCCCACCGGGAAGCCCTCTTCGAGGAGGACGCGATCTCCGGAGCCGATGACCTCGTTGTTCATCAGGACGGCATCCGAGGTCGGATCGACGCGGATCTCCAGGGTCGCCGCGGCCGCCGGCCGATCGCCCGGTCCGTCCGCGCTGCCGTCGAAGAAGCCCAGGGCCCACGCCGCGCCGCCGAGCCCCGCGAGGACCACCACCCCTCCGCCGAGGATGAGCCCGATAGGCGCCGACCGGCGCTCGACGTTCACGGTGATGGCGCGTCGTTCGCCGTGATCGGTGACGACCGTGACGAGCGCCGTCCCCCGACTCCGCCTCATCTGGCGGGGGTGAACGACGATGTTGATCTCCTGCTGGGCCGCGTCCGGGTCCAGGCGGGACCTTCCGACCTCGAGCCAGTCGCGGTCCGAGGTGATGCGACCGGGCATCTTGCCGGTGCCGGTGTTCTTCACCACGATGCTGTGGGTCACGGAGGCGGAGCCCACGCGCAGCGCGACGACCTCGGGGGAGGCGATGGCCAGGCGGGGCGCGGAGCGGCGACTCCGCCGGGCGCCACCGAGGCCGATCGTCCGGCCCTTGACGGCCGCGGGAGGCTTCGGAGGCTCCTTTCGGGAGGGCGCGACGCCACCGATCTTCAGCTCAGGGGGCTGGATCGGCGGGGGCTTCGCGCCTCGGGCCGGCGGAGCCGCCGTCGCGCGAGGGGGGACCGGAGTGATGGGCGGCGGGGGCTTGGGCGGGCTCGTGCGATCGCTGGGTGGGTTCGTGCCCGGGGAGGGCAGGAAGCCGATGACCTCGTCCTGAGCACTGGGAACGGGTCCGCCGGCGTGGTGGGCCTTGTGGAGCTGGTCGTACTCCGCTCGGCGCTGAGGGTCCTTCAAGATGCGCCACGCATCGTCGAGGTCGGCGTAGAGCTCGGTGACGCGGTCCTTGTCCTTCAGGGAGCGCGCCCACCGATACTTGGAGCGGTGCGCGGACTCGATCTCATCGAGGGTCGCGGTCGGCGGGATCTCCAGCAGCTCGTAGTAGTCGCGGAAGGGCGCCGCGGTGTTCGTCGGAGCGTCGGCGACCTCTTCGGTGCGCTGGCGTCGGGCACCGGTCTTCTTGAGCAGGTCCTCGACGAGCTCGTTGACGGCGGCTTCGGAGAGCCCCATCGTCCGCCCCTGCTTCACGATGGCCTGCTCTGCGTCCGGCGTGAGCATGCCGCCCGCGAGCGTCCCCTTGATGAAGAGGCTCAGGACCTCGAGGTTGCGGGACTGGCTGCGAGACGAGATCTCGGCCAGGTAGGCGTCGCGGTCGTCGACCAACGTCCGACGGACGAGGGCGTTGTTCTTGATCAGCCAGAGCGCTTCGTTGCGGTACTTCGGGTTGGCCTGCTGGCCCTGGGCCCAGCCGCGACGCTTCTTGATCGCGGTCTCCACCTCAGCAGGAGCCGCGGCGTCTTTAAGCCCGTAGTAGTCGAACAGCGACGCCTTTCCGACCATTCCCAGGAAGGTGTCGATCTGCTCCAGATCGCGGCGGTCCATTTCGCTCCGGCATTCCGCCGGAATGTTCTACCCTCGCCGCTTCGACGGGTCAATCGGGCGGCGAGGGGCGAACACCCCCGTCAGTTGATGATGGCCTGAGACAAGGCGTCGCGGGCCTGCTCCAGCCGGCCCCCGTCGAGACTACCCTTGAGGTTGAGTCGGGCGCGGCGGAGCGCCCGCGTCTCCACGTCGATCACGTGGACCTCGAGGATCTGGTTCTCGGTGTAGCGGTAGATGACGTCGATCGGCGTCCCACGTACGCGCGGAGGGAGCTTCTCGAGGATGACCTCGCCAATGACGGTGACCTCGTGGCGGCTCTTGCCGGTCCCCTCGGTGACCTCGACGCGCACGGCGGTCATGTTGTCGTAGGCGTAGGCGAACCGGCCGCGCTTCTCTACCGGCAACGGAGAACTCTCGGGGATCAGGTTCACGACCCGCTCGTTGTGTCGCGCATCGAGCACCACGATGCCCATCGCGTGGCTGCTGGCGTCCTGGACCGTGAGCTTCTGCAGGCCCGCCGGCTTGGCAGGCGGCGGGGCTGGCTTCGCGGCGCGGATCGGCTCCACAGTGGGCGGCAGCGTCTTGCCCGTCCCCCGCTTGGCGCGCGCGATGGCGGCCCGGTGGGCCTTGAGCGCAGCGTGATTCGGCTGGTGCCGGAACACACCGGCCAGCGCGGCTCCGAGCGCGACGCCCTCGTCGGGGTTGATGCTCTTGCTGATGGGCTTGCCCCCGGACATGTTCACCAGGTTGTCGCGGATCATGGGCATGCGCGTGGACCCGCCGACCAGGACGATCTCGTCCATGTCGGTCCACTTCATCTTCGACTTCTCGAGCACGATCGTGCAGGTGTCTGTGCACTGCTCGACCAGGTCGCTGCACATCTGCTCGAACTCGTCGCGGGTCACCTGGACGACCATGCGATGACCGCGGAAGTTCACGGGGATCACCGCGCGAGGCTTGGTCGACAGCGAGATCTTGGCGTGCAGGCAGCGCTCGTAGAGCTCCTGGTAGGGGAGCGGATCGTCGCGGGGGTCCAGGCCGAACTTGTCGCGGAACTGCTCTGCGACGTGCGAGAGCAGGCGGTCGTCCCAGTCCTTCCCGCCGAGCTCGGCGTTTCCGTCGCTCGCGAGGGTCCGAAGCGTCGTGCCGCGAATCTCCATCACCGTGACGTCGAAGGTTCCGCCGCCGAGGTCGAACACCAGCATGCGACGGCTCTTGCCCAGGTGTTCCAGGCCGAGCGCGATCGCGGCTGCGGTCGGCTCGTTGATGATCGACAGGACGTTGAAGCCGGCGATCTTTCCCGCCTCGGCGGTCGCCCCGCGCTGGGCGCTGTTGAAGTAGGCCGGCACGGTGATGACGCAGTGCTTGACGTCCTTGCCGAGGGCCTCCTCCGCGTCGTTCTTCAGCTTCTTGAGGATGAACGCGGACAGCTCCTGAGGCGTGTAGCTGACGCCGAAGAAGTCCAGTACGAAGTCCGTGTCGCCCATCGATCGCTTGATGAAGCGGACCACGTTGGTCGGGTCGACGACGACCATCTTGACCGCCTCCTCGCCGACGACGCAGGCGTTGCGGTCGTAGAAGTGGATGACGCTCGCTGTCGTGGAGTGCCCGTCACCGTTCGGAATGATGTTCGGCTTGCCGAAGCGGTCCACGTACGACATCGCAGAGAACGTGGTCCCGAGGTCGATTCCCAGGATGATGTCGTTCTCGCCGACCACGCGTCTAGTCCCGCCCGGTCTTGGCCGTGTCGCGGAAGATCACCACTTCCTCGGAGCGGAGGACCCGCTCAGCGCGGTTGAAGCCGCGCTTGAGGACCTGGGCCACGATCTGGTCCTGGCCGGGCTCGTCGGGCGCGACGACCTTGACCACCTTCTGGCTCTTGGGATCGAACTTCTCCTGGCTCTCCATCGGCAGGACGTCCCGCCGGTAGAGCACCTCGAGGAACTCGTCGATCAAGTACTGGAAGCTGTCGGAGATGACGTCCATCGACATCTCCTTCTTGACCAGTGACTCCTGGAACCAGTTCAGGCTGTCGTAGAACAACAGCAGGTCGAGGAGGAGAGGCTTCTCCGCTTGGAAGATGAAGTCCTCCTTGTACTGCCGGAGCTCCTCGTAGAGCGAGTCGAAGGCCTTCTGTTGGGTCACTTCGCCTTCGTTCCGCGCCGCGAGCATCTCGCGCAGCTCCCGAACTTCCTGCCTCAGGGCCTCGACTTCGGCCTCCGTACTCATGTGCAGCCCTTCAAGACGCGCCGAGCTCGGTCGCGAGGTTGATGAACGTCCCCTCGAGCTCCACCGACTCGCTACAGAAGTGGTAGTCGTTGGGGCTCGATGCCAGACCCTTCAGGAACTCCTGCTGGACCTGGGGACCGACTCCGATGGCCACGACGCGCCCGCCTGTGCTGCGGATGCGGTGGATCTCGGCGCTGACCGCATCCGGGTCATCCGGGTGTCCGTCGGTCATGACCACGAAGACGCGCTGGACGCCGGCTCGAGGCCGCAAGAGGTCGCGTCCGTGCCGAAGCCCGTCCGCCATCGGCGTCGATCCGATCGGCGTGAGCTGGTCGATGGCCCCGGTCAGACGTCGGATGTCCGAGGTCGGCGGAGCCAGCACGCCGCCGGGGAAGGCCACGATGGCGAGCTGCCGGCCGGGCTGGAGCGAGCGCTCCACAAAGGAGCGGGCCGCCTTCTTGGCGTCGTCGATGGATTGGCCGTACATGGAGCCGGAGCAGTCCATGATGAGCGCCATCTGCATCGGGATGCGGTTCCGCGCGAGGTCCTCGAGCGTGATGTGTCCGGCGGCGAGGCGGTGCGCGAGCGTCTGTCCGCTGCGCAGGTCCATGGCCTCGACCTCGACGATGCCGTTGGCGTTGTAGCGGTAGGTCACAGCGAGGCGGGACTCGCCCGCGGGGCGAGGCGGGATGCCGTAGAACTCGAAGTGCCCGAGCACGTTGCACTCGAGGGGGTCTTCGTTCTCTCCCTGCACGAGCCATAGGTCCATGGTGGTCTGGCCATCGTGGGTCGTGACGTAGTTGTCGCGGGTCTGCTCGCAGGGGATTCGGGTGTTGCGGCTGATGATCCGGGAGTTGTGGAGCTTGCCGTCGCGGAACACCACCATGCCCAGGCTGTGGCTGGTGACGTCGTGAGTCCGGATGTCGATGTCGGGCTTCTCGCCGGACAGACGGGCGGCCTCGAGCGCTGCCGTGAGGGCCGCTCCGAGGGCGACACACTCGTCGGGGTTGATGTCCGTCGCCGGGGCGCGCGCGAACATCTTCTTCAGCATCGCGCGGACCATCGGCATGCGCGTCGAGCCACCGGCCAGGAGCACGGTGTCGATGGCGTTCCGGTCGAGCTTCGAGTCGGCGAGGACATCGTCGGTCAGGAGCTCGGCCCGCCGCATCAGGCCGCTGGTGAGGTCCTCGAACTTCGCCCGAGTGACCTCCAAGCGCATGATCTTGCCCTTGTAGTCGTAGAAGAGGTTGACCTTCGGGCGGCGCGTGAGGCTGATCTTCGCCGAGACGCACTTCTGTCGAAGGTCGTGGTAGGCGGCGAGGTCCTCGAGCGGATCGGTGCCGTGCTTCTCCTCGAAGCACTGCGCGGCGTAGCGGATGAGCGCGTCATCCCAGTCCTTGCCGCCCAGCTGGTGGTCACCGTTGGTGGCGATGACGTTGATGTCGCGGCCGTCGATGTGGCAGATGGTGACGTCGAAGGTTCCGCCGCCCAGGTCGAAGACCAGGACCTTCTTGTCGCTGTCGGCGTTGTTGAGGCCGTAGGCGAAGGCCGCTGCGGTCGGCTCGTTGATGAGCTTCAGCACCCTCAAGCCGGCCAGCTCACCGGCCTTGAGCGTCGCTTGACGCTGGTGGTCGTTGAAGTAGGCGGGCACCGTGATGACCGCCTGGTCGATACGGTGACCGAGTCGGAGCTCCGCGTCGTGCTTCAGCTTCGCGAGGATGAAGCTCGAGATGCGCTCGGGCGCATAGTTCTCGTTGCGGTACTCGAAGTAGAAGTCGGCGTCACCGATGTGGCGCTTGATGAACTCGACCACCTGCTCGGGGTAGACGACGGCGCTCTGCTTGGCGTAGTTGCCGACGATGACCTCATCCCCGTCGAAGAGGACGACGGAGGGTGTGATCCGGTCTCCTTCGGCGTTGTGGAGGATCTCGGGGACGCCGTGGCGATTGACGTGTGCAATCGCAGAAAACGTCGTCCCCAGGTCGATGCCGACGGCGCGGCTGGAACTCATTCCTCAGGGCCTCACAATCGCTATACGAGCCCCATGTAGAGGGGCTCCGAAGACCACGCGAGGCTACACTATCGCCCCACCGAATGCACGGGACCCACCCCGGGTCGGAGCCCCTCGATGCCGCTGATCCTCGCGTCTACGAGCCCCTGGCGCCGGGCGCTCCTGGAGCGCGCCGGGCTGAGCTGCAGCGCCGCCGAACCCTCGGTCGATGAGCGCGCTTGTCGCCTGGAAGACCCTGTCGAGCTGGCGCGTGAGCTGGCGCGGCAGAAGGCGGCCTCGGTCGCCCGGACGAGGCCGGATGCCGTGGTGCTCGGTGCGGACCAGGTCGTGCACCTCGAGGGTCGCGTCTTCCACAAGCCCGCGAGCCCCGAGGAGCACCTCGACGCGCTCCGGGCGCTGCGAGGGCGTACGCACGAGCTCGTCACGGGCGTGGCGCTTCTTCACGACGACGACGAGCGGGTGTTCCACGAGACCACGCGGCTTCGGTTTCGGGCCGATCTCAGCGACGCGGAGCTGGCGGCCTACGTCGCCACGGGGGAGGGCGCGGGGTGCGCCGGGGGCTACGAGATCGAGGCCCGCGGGGCCTGGCTGTGCGAGTCCATCGAGGGCAGCTGGTTCAACGTGGTCGGCCTGCCGGTGCTACGTGTCATCACCGAGCTGAGAGAGCTGGGCTGGAGACTCGATGCCTGACCCCCTTCAGGACCTCGCCGACCTCGTCGCCGATGTGCACGAGCGTGTTCGCGGCGACGCCGAGGCCGGGCTGAGCCATCGCCCGCCGGGGCGGGTCCTGGAGCGCCCTGTCGCCCCCGTGGTGGAAGCGGCCGCTCGTTCCCCCCAGCGCCGCCCGCCGCCGGCCAAGCCCAAGCCCTCGAAGTGGGACACCAGCCTCGACGCCCCGGCGCCCACACCGCCGACCTACGGCCTCGATCACGCTGTCGGTGCCTGGGGATTCTCCCAGGCGGACCTGCCTCCACTTCCGCAAGGTTCGGAAGCCTTCGCGGCCGCCGAGCGCCTGGTCGGGGTGCGGCGCGACCTCGGCGAGTGCACCCGGTGCCGCCTCTGCGAGCAGCGCAAGAAGGTCGTCTTCGGCATGGGCCACCCGAACGCCGACCTGGTCGTGCTCGGCGAGGGGCCCGGCGCGAACGAGGATCAGCAGGGTCTGCCCTTCGTCGGCGCGGCGGGCGAGATGCTCGACAAGATGCTCGAGCGCGTCCTGCTGTTGAAGCGCAACCAGGTCTACATCCTCAACGTCGTGAAGTGCCGCCCGCCGCGGAACCGGAACCCGGAGCCGGACGAAGTCGAGGCCTGCTCGCCCTTCCTGCGCAAGCAGCTCGAAGCCATTCGGCCCAAGGTCATCCTCGCGCTGGGCAGCCCGGCCGTGAAGACCCTGCTCGGGACCACCCGAGGCATCACTCAGATGCGCGGGACCTGGCACCTCTGGGACAATGTGCCCGTGATGCCGACCTTCCATCCGGCCTACCTCCTCCGGCAGCCGCAGGACAAGCGCTACACCTTCGACGACCTCAAGGCCGCGAAGGCGCGCTACGACGACCTCGGGGGGATGCGGTGATCCTCCTGGTCGGGCTCGCGATGGCCGCGGACACGGTGATGATCCGGGGCAACGTGAAGCACAACGGGTCCGGCCCGGTGGTCGTCGAAGCCCTGCTGATCGAGCCCAACGGTCCGCCGCTGTTGGTCGGCAGCGCTGCTGTCCCGAGCGGGCGGGGCGCCTTCGAGCTCGAGGTCCCGGCTCGCGTGGGCAGCCTGCGAGTTCGCGCCGCCCACGACGTGGACCGGGACGGCATCGGGCCGGGGGACGCACAAGCGGTGTGGCCCGAGCTGCTCGAGGTGGTCGGCCAGCCCATCGAGGGACTCGAACTCCACCTCGAGGACAGCCTGAAGCCCGTCCCTGGAACCCCCGGTAATCCTTAGGGGTTCTCGGCCCTACCGCTTCTTGGCGCGGGCAAACGCGTCGGCCATGCTGCCGAGGTTCACGTCCGTGGAGTTCGTCACCGGCTGGCTCGCGCCCAGGCTCAGGCTGACCCGTTCTCGGGCCTGGTCGAGGCGATCGACTCGAACCTCGACGGTCTCTCCGGACTTCGGTGGGTGCTCGCCGAGCTCGCGCGCCGGGACGAGGCCGCGGACACCACCCAGGTCCACGAAGAGGCCGAAGTCGTGCAGGGTCTCGACGACCCCGCTCCGGCGCTGCCCGACCGCCAGCTCTCGCCAGAGCGCCTCGGCCCGGACCTTGGCCTCCTCCTCGGCGATCGAACGACGATCGAGCACGATGTCCCGACCCTTGACCTCGACGACGCGGAAGCTCAGGGTGCGCCCCACCCAGGCGTCCAGGTCGACGCCAGGCCGCGGATCGATCCGCGAGGTGGGGCAGAAGCCGCGCAGGGAACCCATCTCGACGACGAAGCCGCCCTTGTTTCGCTCGACGACCCGTCCCTCCATCGGCACCCCCGATTCCAGGGCGGCGTCGAGGTGCTCACGGGCCTCGCTGCCGCGGAGGCGCTTGCCCAGGCGCACGCCCCGATGGCCGGCGGAGAGCACCAGCGCGGTCACCTTGTCTCCGACCGCGACCTCGGTGAGCTCTTCGCGGGCAAGGGTGGCCTCGGCCTTGCCGCCGATGTCGACGAAGATATCGGCGTCGGAGAAGCCCACGACGGTGCCTTCGACCTCGTCGCCGGGCTCGAACCGCCGGCGCCTCGGCGACGCCGAGCCGTCCATCGCTCGCGCGAACTCCTCCTCGTCCATCCAGAGGAGCTGCTCGAGCGCGTCGGAGTCGATCGTCGGCTCCCTTACATGAGCCTTACGTTCCACCGGCGTGGGTTCCGGGACCGTTTCCTCGGAAACCTCGGTCTCAGGCGCGGTTTCGGTGGTCTTACGCCTTCTGCGGAGCACTCGTGTGGGCTTCATTTGGAGGGTGCCTTGGAGAATTTCGATTATTAATGACAGCTGCCCTGTAATCCGTTGTAATGTTCAGCAAGCCAAGGCACACACCTTAGGGAGTCCCATGCTCGTTCTCACGCAGAAGGAAGGCGAGATCCTCCAGGTCGGAGACGACGTGCGCATCTACATCAAGCGCATCAAGGGCAACTGGGTTCGCCTCTGCATCGACGCGCCGCAGTCCGTCGAGCTCCGCCGGATCCCTGCGCCGAGCCGCCAGACGGAGCGCGAGTCCGAGACCGACACGCAGTTCGTTCGGATGCGTCGCCGCCGCTGACTCGAATCAGCGTTCGGATAAAGGGCCGCGTTCAGCGGCCCTTTCACGTGGATCTCCTCTTCCTGGATCTCCCCGACTACGACCTGCCCGACGAGCTCGTGGCGCGCTACCCCGCGCCGCGGCGCGAGGATGCCCGCCTCCTGGTCGTCGGCCAACAGACGAGCCATCGGGGTGTCGCCGACCTGGACGGCCTCCTCCATCCCGGCGATCTGCTCGTGGTGAACGACACCCGGGTCAATGCCGCCCGGATCGATGCGCGTCGGACGACCGGCGGTCGGGTCGAGGTCTTCCTCCTCGACGAGGACCACGCCATGTGCCGGCCGGCGAAGAAGCTGCGGGCCGGCGAGGTCCTCAGCGTCGCCGACGACGCCAGCGTCGAGCTCCTCGGGCGGGAGGGGGAGTTGTTCCGCGTGCGCTGCTCGCCTTGCGCCGAGGAGTTGATGGCGAGGCACGGCGAGATGCCCCTGCCGCCCTACCTCGGCCGCCCGGCGGAGCCCTCCGACCGGGAGCGGTACCAGACCGTGTACGCCCGCGAGCCCGGCGCGGTCGCCGCGCCGACGGCGGGCCTGCACCTCAGCACCTCGCTGCTCGCGCGGCTTCGAGAGCGCGGGGTCGAGACCGCCAGCGTCACCCTCCACGTCGGCGCAGGGACCTTCCGCAACCTTCGGCCCGAGGACCTCGCGCGGGGCGAACTCCACCCGGAGCGCTACGTTCTCAGCGAGCAGACCGTGGAGCGCATCCAGGCCTGCACCGGGCGGGTCGTAGCGGTGGGGACGACGGTCACGCGCGTCCTCGAGAGCGCGGGCGAGGTGCTGGAGCCGACCCGTGGCGTTACCCGGCTGTTCCTTCGTCCGGGGCATCGCTTCCGGCACGTCGACGCGCTGCTGACCAACTTCCACCACCCTCGGTCGAGCCTGCTCTTGCTCGTCTGCGCCTTCGGAGGCCAGGAGCGGGTCCTGAGCGCATACGGAGAAGCCATCCGGCATGCCTACCGCTTCTACAGCTACGGCGACGCGATGCTCCTCCTTCCGGGTGGAGGCCCAGGCCGGTAACGCCCGCCGGGGCGTGCTGACGCTCCCCCACGGCGAGGTGCGCACCCCCGCGTTCATGCCTGTCGGCACCGCCGGCGTGGTCAAGGGCATCAGCCCCCAGGAGCTCGTGGACCCCATCTGCGCGGAGATGGTCCTCGCGAATACCTTCCACCTCTGGGTCAACCCCGGCCATGAGCGCGTCGCCCGCCTCGGTGGGCTGCACAGGATGATGGCCTGGGACCGCCCGATCCTGACGGACAGCGGGGGCTTCCAGGCCTTCAGCTTCAAGGACAAGGCGAAGCTGAAGGAGGACGGGGTCAAGTTCCTCAGCTCCTATGACCGCGAGTGGCGCTTCATGACCCCGGAGATCTGCGTCGAGATCCAGGAGACGCTGGGCGTCGACGTCGCGATGGCGCTCGACGAGTGCATCGAGTACCCGGCGGATCGGCGTCGTGTGAAGCGCTCCACCGAGCGCACGACGCGCTGGCTCCAGCGCTGCCTGGCGGCGCGCAGGCACCCGGACCGCACGGCGCTCTTCGGCATCGTGCAAGGGGGCTTCTACGCAGACCTGCGGCGGGACCACGCGCGTCGGCTCGCGGACATGGACCTGGACGGCTACGCCATCGGCGGGCTCTCGGTTGGCGAGCCTCGGGAGCGACTGCTGGAGATGGTCGATGTCGCCGCCCCGGAGCTGCCCTCGGACCGCGTCCGCTACCTCATGGGCGTCGGATATCCGGTTGACATCGTCGACGCGGTGATGAGGGGAGTGGACCTCTTCGACTGCGTGCTGCCCAGCAGGACCGCGCGCTTCGGCTACCTCTTCACCGACCACGGGCGTATGGCCATCAAGCACGCGCGATTCAAGGAAGATACGCGCCCCATCGACGAGGACGCGTGTTACACGCTCCGGCCCTTCTCGCGGGCCTACCTGCGCCACCTACATCGTTCGAAGGACGTGCTGGCGCCGAGGCTCTTCACCCTTCACAACCTGGCCTTCTACCAGCGACTGATGCGCCGCATTCGAGACGCCATCGACGCCGGCCCAGACGCGCTCGCCGCGCTCCGGGTCGAAGCCGAGCGCTGGTCCGGTCCTTACCGAGAGACCCCCTGACATGTGGCTCATCACCCAGGCCTGGGCGCAGGACGCCGCGGCGAGTGGCGGAGGCTGCGACTACAGCAGCATCGGGCTGCTGGCCCTCATCGTCGGCGTCTTCTACCTCCTGGTCATCCGCCCTCAGACCAAGGCCCGTCAGGAGCACGAGCAGACCCTGGCGACCCTGAAGAAGGGCGACGAGGTCGTCAGCGAAGGCGGCATCGTCGGCACCGTGCACGCCGTCGAGGAAGACACGATCCTGGTCCAGGTCGCCGACAAGACGCGCATCCGCTTCAAGAAGGCGTCGATCGAGTCGGTGGCCAAGGCCGACGCTGACGAGAAGGGGGACAAGTAGATGAGTGGCTCCTGGTGGATTCGCATGGGGGTCATCCTCTTCGCGCTCCTGGCTTCGATCTACAGCCTGCTTCCGACATTCCTGCAGGACGCCGACCAGGCCGCCATCGAGGCCGCCGAGGGCTTCGACGAGGAGGGCGAAGAGGCCGAGGTCACCGGCTGGAAGGCGCTCTTGCCCGACACCACGCTGGTGCTCGGACTCGACCTGCAGGGCGGCATCGACCTGACGCTGGACGTCGACGTCGAGGAGGCCATCCTGGCCTCGGTCAGCCGCGACGTGCAGTCGGTCTACGAGGTCGCCGAGCGCGAGGGCGTCGAGCTCGAAGAGGTGCGCCGGGTCCGCGGTGAACCGCAGCTGGAGGTGTCGGTCTCCGACGAGAACCTCTCGACGCTCCAGAATCTCATGTCGAGCCGCTTCCGCACGACGCGCGGGCTGCCGCAGTACGAGTACTCGGTGTCGCCCGAGGACGGGGCGCACATCTTCACGCTGACCGACGACCGCGCCGACGAGATCAAGAACCAGGCGCTGGAGCAAGCGCTGGAGACTCTGCGGAACCGCGTCAACGAGACGGGCGTCAAGGAGCCCAGCATCGTCCGCAAGGGCGACCGCCGAATCAACGTCCAGCTGCCCGGTGTCGCCGACCTCGACGTCGCGAAGCAGGCCATCGGCACGACCGCGAAGCTCGAGTTCTTCATGGTGGACGAGGACTTCGAGCAGGCCGCGCTCGAGGACGCCGTGATGGACGCCTCCGAGGCCATGCCCGAAGAGGACTACCTCCAGGACGATGTCCTGAACGACTGGCTGCTCGAGGCCGGCCGCATCGGTCGCAACAACCGCGTGCTCTGGCAGTACGAGGAGGACCAGGAGGGCCAGCTCGTACGCAGCCGGCCGCTGGTCCTCATCGACCGGGTCGAGCTCGAGGGCGACGACGTCAACGACGCCTCCACCGGCTGGGATCAGTTCAACCGTCCCGTCGTCCTGCTGCAGTTCAAGCCCGCGGGCGCCCAGCGCTTCGGCGAGCTCACCGGCGAAAACGTCGGCAAGCGCTTCGCCATCGTGCTCGACCGCAAGATCCGCTCGGCGCCCAGCATCAACGAGCGCATCGGCGGAGGCCGGGCGCAGATCTCCATGGGAGGCACCGAGAGCGGCTCCGCGATGGAGGAAGCGCGCGTGCTGGCGATGGTGCTCCGGACCGGCGCGCTGCCGGCTCCCGTGAGCATGGGCGATGTCCGACTCGTCGGACCTCAGCTCGGCCAGGACAGCATCGACGCCGGTCGGAACGCCACCCTAATCGGCGGCATCCTGGTCATCTTGTCGATGCTCCTCTATTACCGGAAGCCCGGCGTCGTCGCGAACATGGCGCTCATCCTGAATGTCTTCTTCGTCATGGCGATGCTTGCGGCCTTCGGCGCGACGCTGACCCTGCCGGGAATCGCGGGCATCGTGCTCACGGTCGGCATGGCCGTGGACGCCAACATCATCATCTACGAACGCATCCGAGAGGAGCTCGCGGTCGGAAAGAACGCCCGCTCCGCGGTCGACGCCGGCTACCAGCACGCGCTGTCCGCCGTCCTCGACGCGAACATCACGACCGGCATCGCCGGCGTGGTGCTCTACAGCTACGGCACCGGTCCCGTCAAGGGCTTCGCGGTCACGCTGCTCATCGGAATCCTCACGACCCTCTTCACCGCCATCTTCGTGTCGCGGACCTTCATGGACTTCGTCGTCCGGAAGTCCTCGGCCAAGTTGGCGTTCTAGGAACAACGATGAACTTCCTGAAGCCCAAGAAGGACGTCGACTTCCTCGGCAAGCGCCGCATCTTCGCGGCCCTCTCCGCCCTGATGGTCGCGACGTCGATCGCCCTCTTCGCCGGTGTCGGCGCCAACTGGGGCATCGACTTCACGGGCGGCATGGAGATCCAGGTCGACTTCGAGGAGCCCACCGACATCGCCGAGGTCCGCGCGGCCGTCGGCAAGCTCGGCCTGTCCGACGACAGCGTGCAGCAGATCAACGCCGACGAGGACTACACCTACAGCATCCGTGTGCGCGACGCGACCTTCGGCACCGACGAGCTGAAGGCGGACGTAGAGGGGCTCATCAACGAAACCTACGGCGCCGACTTCATCACCTCGAGCCGCATGGACGCCCAGGTCGGCGCGCGCGTCATCATCGAGCACACCCCCGGTGTCGAGGTGGACCTCGAGGCGCTCAACGTCGCGCTCGAGGGTGTCGTGGACGGCGCCGATGCGACCACATTCGCCGAGGACAACACCTTCCAGGTCAAGCTCACCAACCTGTCCTCGCAGGTGAAGGAGAGCATCGCCCACGAGTTCGAGGGCAAGACCTTCACCGTGCCCAAGGTGGACGCCGTCGGGCCCAAGGTCGGTGGAGACCTGCGAACCCAGGGCCTGCTCGCCATGGGCGCGACCATCGCCTTCATCCTGCTCTACATCGGCTTCCGCTTCGACATCGTCTTCGCTCCGGGCGCTGTGATCGCGCTGATCCACGACGTCGCGATCACCGTCGGCATCTTCGTCCTGATCCAGGAAGAGGTGAACCTCTCGATGATCGGGGCCCTGTTGACCATCATCGGGTATTCGCTGAACGACACGATCGTCATCTACGACCGGGTGCGCGAGAACATGAAGCGCTACCGAAAATCCGAGACGATCAAGCTGATCAACGACTCGATCAACGAGACGCTCGGGCGAACGCTCGCCACCTCGATCACGACCGCGCTGGCCATCCTGCCGCTCTTGTTCCTCGGCGGCCCGGTCATCGAGACCTTCGCGGTGGCGCTGCTCATCGGTGTCTTCGTCGGTACCTACAGCACCATCTTCATCGCCACGCCGAGCATCCTCGTCATGGAGAAGGTAAAGCCCGTGCTGTTGCGTTGGCTCGCCCCGAAGGTCGGACCCGACGACGAGGTCGCCGCCGACGGCGCCGTCGAGAACGGCTGATTCCACTTTGGTGTAGGATTCCAGGCACATCCAGCCTGCTGAAGGGAACATGACGAAGTCCGAGCTGATCGACCGGGTGGCCGCCACCCGGAACCTCCCCCGGCGCACCGCCGAAGAGGTCGTGAACCTGATTTTCGATGGCATGCGTGACGCGCTCTGCAACGGTGAGCGCATCGAGATTCGCGGCTTCGGAACGTTCAAGACCCGCGCCTACAGCGGCTACACCGGGCGGAACCCGAAGACGAGCGCTTCGATCGAGGTCCGGCCCAAGGTGCTGCCCGTCTTCAAGGTGGGCAAGGAACTCCGCCTCCGCGTCAACGGCGAGTCCTGACAGGCGTGCTGCTCCTGGCGGCATCGCTGACCACGGCCCACGCCGGCGACGTCTACATCAACGGTGTCCAGGCCAGTGGCCTGACGAACTTCGAGCTGTCGGGGGTCGACGTCAAGATCGACGCCTCGGGGGACGTCTACATCGACGCGCCGCGGTACAGCATCGAGATCATCTCGACCGATCCCGAGCCCGAACCGGAGGCCGAGCCCGAACCGGAGGCCGAGCCCGAACCGGAGCCCGCGCCTGGCCCGGAAGAGGCCGCTCCGCAAGACAGCGCGCCGGCACCCGATGCCGCCCCCGTAGTCACCACCGAGCTCCCGCCCCAGGCCGTCGCGCCGGAGAGCTGGTGGCTTGTCAGCCAGGACAACGGCTCGACCGGGCACGTCGTCGACGTCTTCGTGGGCGGACAGCCGGTAGCCACGGTGACCTCGGGCGATGCCCAGCTCCTGCTCGACATCAGCGCCTACCTGGCGCCCGGCGAGAACGTCATCAACTTCAACGCCCGGCCAGGCCAGCCCGGCGGCGGTTTGCTCGAGCTCCACGTCGGGGCCGGTCAGAACGTCGACGGCACGCTCGAGCTCGATCCCCCCTCCATCACCTTCTCTCGTCGCGCCAGCGACGATGTCGCAGGGACCGCAGAGCAGCACTCGCTCGACGTTCCCTGAGCTCCTCCCCAACCCCCTCACCGCCGTCCCCCGGCGGTCTTCCTCGCCCGAGGAACCCCAAGAGAGGCCCACCCCGTGGTCGACTCCCTCGCCAAGCCGGACGGCCAGCGCCGTCTCTTCGTGCTGGACACAAACGTCCTGCTCTACGACCCCAACTCGCTGTTCGTGTTCAAGGAGCACGACGTCGCCATCCCGATCACGGTCATCGAGGAGGTCGACAGCTTCAAGAAGGAGCTCTCCGAGACCGGCCGCAACGCGCGCCATGTCTCGCGCCACCTCGACGCGCTCCGCGCCAAGGGATCCCTGTCCGAGGGCGTTGACTTGACCGACGCCGGCGGCTCGCTGCGCATCTGCCTGGCCCCCGAGGAGGGCATCCTCCCGGCGGGTTTCGGTCGCCGGAGCAACGACAACATGATCCTGTCGACGGTCCGGAGCCTGCACACCGCCAGCGAGGACCGCGAGGTCGTGTTCGTCACACGCGATACAAACATGCGCATCAAGGCGGACGCGCTCGGCATCGGTGCCGAGGACTACGAGAACGCCCACATCAACTTCGACGGCGAGCAGTACCGGGGCGTCACCGAGCGCCACGTGCCAGGCGAGCTGATCGACGCGATCTATGCGAAGGGCTGGGTCGCCTGGGATGAGAACGACGGACTGCACGCCAACCAGTTCGTGATCCTCATGGCCGAGGACCAGCAGAACCAGAGCGCGATGGCCCGCTACGACCTCCGCAACGGACGGCTGAAGCTCGTCGGGCGCTACAAGGAAGGCATCTGGGGCATCTTCGCGCGGAACAAGGAGCAGCTCTTCGCGCTCGAGCTGCTGCTCGACGACAGCGTGAACCTGGTCACCATCGACGGCATCGCCGGCACCGGAAAGACGCTGTTGGCCATCGCCTGCGGACTGCGCAAGACGGCCGACGAGCGGACCTTCAGGCGCCTCGTGGTCAGCCGGCCCATCTTCCCGCTCGGCCGCGATCTCGGCTACCTGCCCGGCGATCTGAACGAGAAGCTCAACCCCTGGATGAAGCCGATCTACGACAACCTCGAGCTGCTGCTCGGGAGCCAGGACGAGAACTCCAACTCCCGGGGGGGCAGGGTGCCCAGCTACCAGCCGCTACTGGACCAGGGGATCATCGAGGTCGAGCCGCTCACCTACATCCGCGGCCGCTCGATGCCTCGGCAGTACTTCATCGTCGACGAGGCCCAGAACCTCACGCCGCACGAGGTGAAGACGGTCATCACGCGGGCAGGCGAGGGGACCAAGGTCATCCTGACCGGCGACCCGAACCAGATCGACAACCCTTACGTCGACGCGACCAGCAACGGCCTCACCTACGTCGTCGAGCGCTTCAAGGGCACGGCCCTGGCGGGCCACGTCACGCTGCGGAAGGGTGAGCGAAGCGAGCTCGCGGAGAGGGCGGCAGAGCTCCTCTGAGCATGGACCAACTCGAAGGACGGAACCCGGTCTACGAGGCGCTGGCGCGCAACCGGCGCCGCGTCGTCGAGATCCTGCTCGACGAGCGCGCGCGGCCGGGCGGCAAGATCGATCAGATCCTCGGGCTCGCACGGAAGCGGGGGGTGCCGGTCAAGCGGGTGCCTCGCAAGCTCCTCGACCGATACTCCCGAGGAGACGTGCACAACGGGATCCTGGCCAAGGCCGAGCCCCTTCCCGGCCACTCCGTGAACAGCCTGCTCGCCGAGGTCCGCGGCCGCGGCGAGGACCCCTTCCTCGTCCTGGCGGACGAGATCTCCTACGAGCACAACCTCGGCGCCATCCTGCGCTCTGCGCTGGGGGCAGGTGTGCACGGGGTGGTCGTCCCCACCCGCAGGGGCAAGGGCCTTACGCCGGTCGTGCAGCGGGTCGCGATGGGCGCAGCCGAGGAGGTCGCCCTGGTGCGCGAGGGCATCCCCTCCGCCCAGAAGCGTTGCCGCAGGGAGGGGCTCCTGGTCGTTGGCGCGGACATGGACGGGCAGCCTTACTGGGAGCTCGATCTCACAGGGCCCCTCGCCCTGGTCCTGGGCGGAGAGTCCAAGGGCGTCTCGGACACCCTCCGCAAGCGCTGCGATCACATCGTGTCGGTGCCGCTCCAGGGCGGGCTCGAGTCGCTGAACGTGAGCGTGACCGCGGCGCTCCTGATGTTCGAGCGCCAGCGCCAGCTCAGAAGAGACCGAAGAGCTTCTTCCTGACCTTCTCGGCCGTGCTCACCGAGGTGTCGAAGAGCGGGATCAGGTTGCGGATGTCTATCGTCACGTCGGCCTCCGGACAGTGCTCGTTCAAGAGCTTTCCGGCCTCGATGCAGGACGAGGTGTTCGCGTAGTCGTTGCGGATGGTGCCGTTCACCGAGTGCCCGATGTAGGACTCGATCTGCTCCCGGCCGTATGGCGCCGTGTCGCTCCAGCGGTTCACGACGATGCGGGCCCTCGAGCCCCCCTCGAGCTGGGCCAGCAGGCTCACCCGTCGGCGCGTCGAGACCAGCGAGGGCAGCTCCTGGGTGCACACGACCAGCGTGTGGTCCGAGGCGTGGACGCCGGACAGCCCCACGTCCGAGAGCTGGGCTCCGGCGTCCAGGATGATGTGCGTGAAGTGGCGCTTGAGCACCACGAGCGACTGCACGACGTCCTGGACCGTGATGGCGTCTACGTCGTCGACCTGTTCGGGCTGCGACAGGACGAAGAAGCCCGAGCGGTGCCGCGGGATGTTCGCCTCGATCCATCCGTCATCGAGGCGGTGGAGATCGCGCACCAGCTCGCCGAGGGCGTAGGGCGTACGCATGTCCAGGTAGACGGCGACCTCGCCGATGAACAGCGCCAGGTCGATGAGCACGACGCGACGGGAGGGGTCTTCGGCCAGGATGCCCGCGAGGTTGATCGCGAGCGTGGTCGTGCCCATGCCCCCCTTGGCGCCCAGGAGCGAGACGACCAGTCCGTCGTCCGCGGTGCGGTGCTCTTCCTGAGCGAGAGACTGGAACACGGCGACGAGCTCGTGTTCGTCCTCGCCGAGGATCGCCAGTGCGCGGCAGCCGAGGCGCATCGCTTCGCGCGTCACCTGCGGGTCATCCTCGCCGCAGACCAGGATCAGGCTGGAGTCGGGGAGGTCGTGCCGAACCCGCCGCGCGATCTGGAGCGACAGGTTCGGATCGTGCTCGATCCACAGCACGACCGCCTGGGGTTGAAGCGCGATCAGCTGGGGGATGCCCTCGGACGCCTGTTGGCGGTCGATCACGGTCTCGAGGGTCGGGCCGAGCAGCCGCCTCAAGCCGTCAGCGACGTCGGTCGGGACGCCGAGAACGGCGGTTCGAACTGGGCGGGAGGGCTGCATCATGCTTCGTGAAAAATTTTCGACTCGTCCGTGAGTCTTTATCTTACCCAATCAGTAGAGCACGCGCCGCAAGCATCTTCGAGGCGAAGTGCACTCACTGAGGATTCGACGTACGGCGACCGCGGGGCTGTCGCCATGGGCCACCATGGCCTCGAGGGGTTCGAGCAGCGCTCGCTCGCCGGGGCGACTGCGCGCGAGCCCCCGACCTGCGATCGCGACGAGGTCCCGGGCCCAGGCGGACGCGCGCCGGCCGGCCAGATCTGCGGCGAGGCCGGAGCGGCAGGCGGCCTCGAAGCGCTCCTCGTGGGTTCCGGAGGAGGCGAGCTCTCGTCCAAGGGCGAGGGCGCTGTCCAGCGCGATGTCGTCGTAGAGGATTGCCGTCCAGAGGGCGATGCCGCCAAGCGCGATGTTCAGGGGACAGGCGTCGGCGCCCCGGACCTCCAGGGTCCGCTTGACCCGGACCTCGGGGAAGACCGAGGTCATGTGGAGCTCCCAGTCGTCCCAGGTCGGGAACTGGCCTTCGTGTCCATCCTCCATCCATCGACCGAAGGGCATGCCGCCGGCGGGCAGCCAGGCTCCATCCTTCTTCAGGAACATCATCGGGACGGCGAGCAGCCGGTCCACCCAGGCCTCGTGGCTCCAGTTCTCGACGAGCTCGGCGTCGACCCCTGTGCGATCCGGGTCCGTCCTCGTCCAGACGTGGCCGCGGTAGCTCGCGTAGCCGGTGTCCTGACCGGCCAGCCAGGGGGAGTTCGCGAAGATCGCTGTGGTCAGGGGGGCCAGGCGCGCCATGCAGGCGACCTTGCGGGCGCAGTCGGCCTCGTCTCGGTAGTCGAAGTTCGCCTGGAAGCTGCTCGTGCCCTTCATCATCACGGCGGCGAGCGGTCCCCGCTCCGGCAGGTAGCGGCGCATGACCGCGTAGCGGCCCTTTGGGATCCAGGGGATCTCGTCGATCGGTGTGAACGGGGTGAGGCCGAGCGCGACCATGTGGTGGTCGTGGTCCTCGCCTATGGAGCGCAGCTCGCCGAAGCTGGTCAGCGCCTCCTCGCACACGCTGTGAAGGCTCGCGTGCGGCGCGCCGGACAGCTCGATCTGACCCCCTGGTTCGAGCGTCGTCGAGGCCCCCTCTCTCAAGAGCGCGATGGGTCGGTCGTCCTCCAGGACCGGCTCCCAGCCGAAGCGGTCGCACAGCTCCACCAGGACCCACCGAACGCCATGCTCCTCGTCATAGGACAGCGGGCGTCCGTCGCCGTGCAGCACGATGCGCTCGAACTCGGCGCCGATGCGCCATCGGTCGTCCGGACAGCCATAGGTGTGGAAACGCTGGATGAGCGCGTTGCGGGTCAGGCGCATCGGTGAAGGTCCCCTCCTGCGAGCGGTTCCGCGGGGAGATACCATCGTCCCATGCTGGTTTCGATCCTCGTCGGCTGCGTCCCGCATCTCTACACCGACGTCGACCCATGGGTCGCTCCGGAGAACTCCTGGCCCGTCGGCGACGTACCCGCCGAAACCCAGGCCGAGGGCTACCAGACCGGCGAGGTCATCCCCGAGCTCGTTGGGCCGGATCAGTTCGGTGACGACGTGAGCATCTGGCAGTTCCACGGGCTGGTCACGGTCGTCGACATCTCGACGATCTGGTGCGCGCCCTGCCAGGAGCTCGCCAAGACCACCCAGGAGACCTACGAGCACTACGAGGACGACGGGGTGATGTACGTCACCGTCCTGGCCCAGGACCTCGAGGGCAACGTGCCCGAGGTCGACGACCTCGTCTTCTGGGCGGACAGCTTCGGCATCGAGGCGCCGGTCATGGGCGACCAGGGCAGCTGGTGGCAGGGCGCGACGCCCGATCAGTCCTTTCCGCAGATCCTCGTCCTGAACCCGGACCTCACCGTGTGCCAGCGCGACATCGAAGCCAGTGACGCGGCCCTTCGGGAGGCGATCGAGGGCTGCCTCTAGCTCCCTGGGAGCCCCGCGCGGCTTCGCACAACGGGTTCCTGGCCTCTACTCGGCTTCATCTCACTCGCGCCGTGCGACCTCGGCTTCGACCAGACGCTGCGCCTCGCTACGTGCTCGCGGGGTGGGGTAGTGACGCGCGAAGCCCTCGGTGAGCACCCGCAGGGCCTCCGCTTCGGTCGCCCCCTCGTCGAAGAGCGCCTCGGCCTGGCGCGTGAGCGCGTGTCCCAGGCATTGGCGCTCGTAGCGACGCGCCATGCGGCATGCCTCGAAGGCCTCCGGACCGGTCAGGTCAAGCGTGTCCGCGGCCAGGAACCAGCACTCATCCTCCCAGGCACCGTTGAGCGTTGAGCAGAGCTCGAAGGCCTGCTCACTCTCTCCGTCGCGGGCGGCCTCGCGCGCCTCGAAGACCACGCACTCCTGCGGCAGGCACAGCAGGGGTTCGCTCGGCGAAGCTCCGCATGCCAGGAGCAGGATCACTCGTAGCGGAGCACGATGTGGAAGCCGGATGGGCTCTCGAAGACGTCGCTGACGTCGCCGACTTCGAGCGGCGCCATGTTCTCGTCGAACACAGGTCCAAGCTCTCCAGGCAGGAACTCGCCGAGATCGCCGCCGTGGACTCCGTAGGGTCCATCGGACATCTCCTTCGCGACAGCCTCGAAGTCTTCGCCGGCGGTGACGCGCGCCCGAGCAGCGTCCGCCAGTTCCCGCGCCTCTCCGCGGCTTCGATGCTTGAACTCCGGGCTCATCTTGCCCACGACGTCCTTGTGACGCACCACGATGTGCTTGATCCACTGGCCCTCGTCGACCTCTCGGCGGATGACGTGCCAGCCGAACTTCGTCTCGACGGGCTGACTGACCTCGCCGATCTCGAGACGGAACGCCGTGGCGCTGAACTCGGGCACCCATCGGTCCTGCGTCCCGACACCGAGCCAGCCGCCGCGGCGGGCAGAACCGTCGTCGCTGACCTCGTTTGCCACCCGACGAAAGTCGTTGCCTGCCTGGATGGACTCCAGCGCCTCCGCGGCGATGTCAAAGGCCTCGTCCCGTGAGCGGACGACCCCGATCGCCCCGGCTGACCCGACGTACTGGACGAGGATGTGAGAAGCCGCGATGCGCTCGGGGAGCTCCACGGGTCCTTCCACGACCCGCTCTGCCGGCACAGCCTCGTCAGGAGCCTCGGCAGCCGGCTCCTGACTGCAAGCAAACCAAAGCCAGATCACTGAATGTCCTCCTCCTGTCGGGGAAGAATACGTCGCTGCGAGTAGCTGTACGTCATCGGCCCGGTCAAACGCGAGAAGGTCGTTCCGAGGGCGGGGTGAGCGTCGTAGCCCTCGAACAAGGTGTTCGTGACCCACAGGCAGTCGTTGACGACGAAGGCGCCGTAGTCATCGGGCGTGTCCGGGTTGGAGTCGCTCACGCTCAAGTCGGTCACCGTCACCAGCATCGCCTCGTATTGTTCCGCGTCAGCGCCGTCGGTTCCGACGTCGCAGGCATCGAGCTCCAGGGGCTCGATCGTGCCCGAGCCCGTGACGGTGGTCTCTGGAGAGCTGATCTCCACCAGGCCGTAGTACTCCTGGTAGGTGCCGCTCACGGAGACCTCGTCTCCGACCGCCACGGTCGCGGCGCCGCCGTCGTAGACGTAGACCGCTGCGAAGGCATCCAGGTCCGGGTCCTGCGCAAAATAGCCGCGCTCCGCGTTGACGCCGGTGACGATCAGGCCTGACAGCGCGACGGGCTCGTACTCGTCCGGGTGGTCCGGGTGGTCTTCGTCGGCCAGGACATCGACCGAGACCGGACACGCGCCGCCCTCGTTGGCCGACTCGGGGCAGGGGTCGCAGGCATCGCCCAGCCCGTCGCCGTCGGAGTCCTCCTGGCCCGGGTCGTGGTGCACGGGGCAGAGGTCGTCTTCGAAGAGCACGGCGTCGTCGTCGATGTCCTCGGGGGCGTGGCGGCAGTCCTCGCTGTCCGGGACCAGCGGGCAGGGGTCGCAGGGATCGCCGAGGCCGTCGCCGTCGAAGTCCTCCTGGTTGGGATCCCACACGGAATCGCAGGTGTCGTCGCCGTCAGCCACACCGTCTCCGTCCGCGTCGCCGTCTACCGGCACGGCGATCGAGCAGGCGTCGCGGAGGTCCTCGCAGGAGGCGAGCGGGAGCAGCTGCTTGGCGTAGTCCAGCTCCTGCTCGGGCATCTCCACCCCGGCCAGCGCGGCCTCGAGGGTGGCCTGGATGTCGGCCAGCGTGTCGTCGCCCTCGGATCGCTTCACGCAGACCGAGCGCGACTCGCCGCAGACGTCGAGGTCTTCGCACCACTCGGGCGTCTCGGCCAGCTCGTCGACGAGGTCGGCTTCGCCGTACAAGGCGTGCCCGTCGACGACGACAAGTCGCACGTCGGTCTCGGGTGCGTCGATGACGGCACGGTAGGGCGTGTCGGACCAGGCGACGACGAAGAGGTCGGCGTGGTAGCCCTCGGCCAGCGTGCCCAGTCGGTCGCCCAGCGCGAGCACGTCCTCGGCGCGCCAGGTGGCCCACGACCACACCTCGGTGTCGGGAACTGGCGTGCCGCTCGACGTCAGCCAGGTGTCCACGCAGGCGAGCTCGGAGCGGGGGGTGGGAGAGCCGCTGGGCGTCCAGTCGGGTCCGACCGCCATCGGAACGCCGAGGGTCCGTGCCACCGCTGCCCGCGAGGTGTCGCCATAGAGCGCGAGGTTCGAGCGAGGCGACCAGATCAGGGCGGTCCCGCTCTGCGCCATCTGCGCCAGGAGCTCGGTGTCCGCATCGGTCGAGTGGACCCAGCCAAAGCCCGGTCCGGCGGCGCCGATGTTCAGCATGTGCTCGGCCTCGGAGCGCACCGATCCGCCGACGCCCTCGGAGACGTGGTCGAGGGCGCACTCCAGATCGCCGCTGGCGAGCTCGCTCGCCAGGTAGGCGGCGTCCCCGCCGTCGACATCGGTGACCGTGCGCGCCGAATAGTTCATCGCCCAGCCTGTCAGGCCGTGGGCCTCCTCTTCCTCGTCGAGGTTTCGCAGGCCCCCGTAGATGCAGTCGTTGCCGTAGCTGCCGACCACGGCGGTGGTCCCGGCGATGAGGTTGCGCGTCTCCGAGAAGCGCATGATCTCGCAGGAGTAGGAGCCGCGGATCGCGTCGTAGGCGGTGCGGTAGTCCCAGTAGTCGCCGTCGCTGCGCCAGTCGTAGCGGTCGTCGAAGCGGGGCTCGACCCGCCAGGGGGGCAGGCTGTTGTACTGCATGTGGTCGTGCACATTGATCAGGCCGGGGCTGATCACGCCTTCGGTGCAGACGAGCGTCGCGTCCGAGGTGTCGCAGTCGTCGCCGGCACAGACGATCGCACCGCCGCGTTCGTAGACGACCGACCCGGCGACCGGACCGCCAGGCAGGAGCACGACGCCGGAGAGCGCGACGCGGTCGGAGCTCCCGTCCGCCGGCGTGCAGTCGGGCAGCGCAGGGCCGTAGGTGACCAGTGGGTCCTCGGCGCGGAGGTCTCCGGTGTCATCCGGCGGTGCGGTGTCATCGACCGAGACCGGGCCGGGATCCTTGTTCGTACACGCAAGGGCGAAGAGCAGCGTCATGGCGCCTCCAGGGGCTCACCGATACCCAGTCCGCGATGTTGGAGCAGGCCCTCGAGAGCGTCGTCTTCCTGACGACGGGCCCCGGAATCTGCGCCGGCGTCCTGGTCGACGACGCAGGGACGGTCGCGACCGCGTACCACTGCGTCTCCAGCGGGCGTCGCACAGCGGTTCGAACGCGGGACGGCATCGAGGGCGTAGGGCGGGTCATCGCCTCCGATCCCCGGAATGACCTGGCGCTCCTTCATGTGCCGGAGCTCGAGGGGCGCGGCTACCTCTCCGTTCGCACCGGATCTGCCCAGGTCGGCGAGGACGTCTGGGCGATCGGCCATCCCTACGCGACGGCCGAGGGCCGGGCCTATGAAGGGCTGCTCGAGTGGTCGGTGACCCGCGGCATCGTCTCGGCCGCGGGGCCTCGCCTCGTCCAGGTCGACGCCGCCCTGAACCCTGGCAACAGCGGGGGCCCCGTGGTGGATGCCGAGGGCCAGGTCATCGGCATCGCCTCTCGCAAGCTCCGGGCCGACAACATCGCGTTCGTGGCCACCGGCGAGCTCCTGGCAGAGCTCATGGAGGATCCGACGCGTCGGCCAGGCGGAGGGTCCTACGCCCTCGGGCTCGAGCTGCACCTGCCCACGACGCTGGCCACCACGAGCTCGATCGGCGTCTACGGCAACATCGGGCTGCGCGACAGCCTGGTGGCGAGCGCGGGCCTGGACCTGCCGATCGGCCAGCGATGGCAGGCCGTCGGACGCGGCGAGAGCAGCTACGTGCTGGCCTCGGCGTTCTTGTCGGGCCGGGCCCGGGTCGGGCGCGGCAAGTGGTCGACGAACCTGGACCTCGGGCCGGGGGTCGTGGCGACCGGTCGGGTCACCGGCGACGTCGACGCGGACGCGGTCCGGATCGTGCCCGGTCTGCCGACAGCCCTTCCAGCGGCCCAGATCCGCCTGGAGCTCGGCGGCAGCGCGCTGCGGTGGCTCGTGGTCTACGAGGGCGCTGGCGAGATCGGCGTGGGCATGGCCGTGGACCTGGGCTGGCCGGGCACCATCGGAGCCTGGTGAAGCCCAGGGACCTAGAGCTCGCCCTCCTGGGCGGGGCGCTCCATGAGCATCCTGAGCGCCTCCTGGGCACCCAGCTTGCCGTGCGCGATCGCATGGATCGCCGAGGTCAACGGAAGCTCCACCCCCGACTCCTTCGCGACGGCCAGCGCGGTGGCCGCGGCGCGGATGGGCTCCGACTTCTTTCGGTCCTGGCCGTCGAGCAGCGCCCGCCCGTCGAGGTAGGCGGGGTGTTTGGGGTGCGAAGTGGCGGCGAACAGTTCGCCGAGGCCGCCCAGACCGAGCAGCCCGCCGGGATCGACGTCGAGCGCGCGCGCCAACCGGTTGGCTTCGGCCAGGCCCCGCGCGACGACCACGCCACGGGTTCCGACGCCGAGCCCCATGCCGTCCGTGATGCCGACGGCGACGGCCAGGACGCCGACCATCGTCGCGGCGAGCTCGACGGCGTAGGGATCCAGCGAGGTGTAGACCCGGCAGCGCGGGCTGTGCAGGCCCTCCTGCGTCATCCGGCCGACCTCGCGGAACTCGCTGGCCGCGACGACCGCGGTGGGGATGCCCTTGAAGACCTCGGCCGCGACCAGCGGACCCGCGAGCACGCCTACGCGCACACAGGGCGTCAGGGCCGGGATCAGGTGCGTCAGCCAGCGTCCGGTCTCGGCGTCGAGGCCTCGGGTGAACAGCACGCAGCGGTGACGCGGCTCCAGGCGAACCGCCGTCAGCGTACGGCGAAGCTCCCACGCGGGCACCGCCAGCATCACGAGGTCGGCGAAGGCGCCGACTTCGCCGATGTCCTCGGTGAGCGGGAGCTTGCGTCGAACGCGCTTGCCCGCGAGGAGGACCTCGTTGTTGGCCTCGAGCGCCAGCGCCGCGAGCGCCTGGCCGATCGGGCCGCCTCCGACGACGCCGACGTTCACGAGTCCGCCCCCTCGATGCCGTAGCCGTGCAGCCGGTTCCGATAGAACAGGACGAGCTCCGGATCGACGGAGATGCGGGGTCCGGAGGGCTCGATCGCGCGCCGGGAGTGGAAGGTCGCGAAGCGCTGCACGGCCAGGTCCAGCAGAGCCTCGGGGTCGCGGGGCAGGGCCGAACGGATCTTCTCCCGTTGGCGGAGCGCGGCGATCTCGTCGGCGACCCCGGCGATCTCGGCGACCAGGGCGCCCCTCTCGATCTGGCGGCCGCTGCGCGCGATGCGCACGAGGCGGAAGGTGTCCATCCCCGGGTTGGCCTTGCGAAGAAGGCGCCACGCTGCGAGGGCCGCGACGTGGGTCGGCAGCGCGACGTTGTCCTGGTGGTAGGCCCGAACGAGCGAGCGGGACAGGCGCTCGGTGTAGACCCGGTCGCGCTGGTCGTCCCACTCGACCTGGCCGTCGGCGTCGAGGACGTAGCGCTTGCGATCGATGACACCGCCGTCGGGGCCGAGGCTGTTGCCATCGTTGTCCACCGGGTTGCCGACCGGGTCGAGGACCTGGCCGAAGGTGACGTGGACCGCCTCGTCGAGGTTCGCGACCCGGGAGAGGTAGCTCGCGACCTGGCGAGGCTCGCTGAACTCGTCGTCCGCGATGATGAAGCGCTGCTTGCCCTCCCGACACAGCGAGTCGCGGACAAGGGTCTCGGCCTCGAGCACGAGCGAGGTGGACAGCGTCAAGGGCACCACGAACACATCGCGCCCCGAGCCATTGCTCAGGCTCTCCTGCCAGGCCAACAGGCCCGTGCCCAGGAGCCCCTTCTTCAGCTTCGCCTCGACACGCCCGCTGCGGGACCGGGTACCGCCGGGGAAGAAGAGGCTGTGGCAGCCCCGCCCGAGGATCTCGACGCTGTAGTCCTTGAGCGTCTCCTTGTAGATGCGGCCTCGCTTGCGCCGGTCGACCGTGTAGGCGCCCAGCCGGCTCATCCAGAACGCCATCATCGGATTCGAGAAGAGGTTGAGGCCCGCGCCGTAGGCGAAGGGAGGCAGCCCCGAGCGGTACAGGACGTAGCCGATGAGCGGCGAGTCCAGGTTCGAGAGGTGCGTCGGCGCGAGGATGAGCGTGCCCCGCTCGGCCAGCGCCTTCACGTGCTCGACGTCGCCGCCGATCGCGATGCGGGAGCCGGGGTCGGTCTCGCGGAGCAGCAGCCGACGAGGATCGCTCGCGGTGACCAGGTTCGTCAGGGCCGCAGGCAGCACCCTCGTGGCCAGGCCATAGGCCCTCGACGAGAAGGGATGGTGAATCTCCTCGCCATAGGCGCGGACCAGCCTTCGCACGGCGGTGGTCAGCGCCCCGCGGCTCCCCTGAGCCACCGCCCTCGCCGCGGCGTCGACATCGGCGACCTCCTCGGTGTGCCCGGCCTCTTCCTCGAAGCGCCGGCGCTCCTTGTAGACGGTGTCGGCGACCAGGTCGGCCAGCGCGGACACCGGGAGGTCCTCGAGGCGCTTCTCCCACCGACCGACGAGGGCGTCGGCCACCGCGGGGATCGATGGACTGCGGAAGATGGCCGGGTAGTCGGTCACGGCTCGGAGACTACCCGAGGGGCATCAGAAGTCGTCGCAGATGCCGTCGAGTTCGCGGTCGTAGCAGCCATCACCGATCAGGCGCCGCGACACGGTGACCTCTTCGAGGTTGCCGGCGGTCACGACCACGACGTCCGCCGAGTAGCTGCCCTGGGCGTCGGGCAGGAAGTAGAGGCGAGCGGGGAACTCGAAGCCCGGCTCCAACATGATCGGGAGGGGCAGGTCCGGCAGCTCGAAGTTCGCTGCGTCCAGGCCCTCGATGTAGATGTCGTGCACCGCCAATGGCTTGTCGCCTGCGCTGTAGATGACGATCTCGGACTCGCCGCCGAAGTCGCTGTAGGCCGAGGTCGGCGGGAACTGGACCGAGTCTTCAGGCGTCAGCTCGGCCATGGCTCCGGAGTCACCGGAGGCCTCGTAGAGATCGAGCCCGAAGTCCGAGCATGCAAAGAGTGCAAGCAGCGCCATCACGACATCCGCCAGCTTAGCAAGTCTCGGGCCAACCTGAGGAGGGCCATTTTCAAGCCGATTTTCGGCGGTTTGGGCGCAATGTGGGACCCGCGCGCCTCGGCGCTGCGGCTTCCACGTCGCACCCAGGCGGCATCCAGCAACGACCTACAGGAGCTCGGTGCCGGCGAAGAAGTAGGCGATCTCGGTCGCCGCGGTCTCCGGAGCGTCCGAGCCGTGCACAGCGTTCTCACCGATGCTGCTGGCGTAGAGCTTGCGAAGGGTGCCGTCGGCCGCCTGTGCCGGGTTGGTGGCGCCCATGATGGTGCGGTTCTTCTGGATGGCGTCGTCGCCCTCGAGGACGATGACGACGCAGGGGCCGCTCGACATGAAGTCGGTGAGCTCCCCGAAGAAGGGGCGCTCGGCGTGGACGGCGTAGAAGCCCTCGGCCACGCGCTTCGACATGTGGATCTTCTTCATCGCGCAGACGCGGAGACCCTCCTCTTCGAAGCGGGCGAGGATGGGACCGATGACGCCCTTGGCGGTGGCGTCGGGCTTGATGATGCTGAGTGTGCGCTGCACGGCGTGCTCCTGCGATACGTTGGCGGCCCCGCCTAGCACGCCGATCGAGGCCGATCCATGAGACTTCGCCTGACTGTCATCCTCTGCGCCGCCGGAGCGCTCGCTTGTGGCGGTGGCCAAACCCCCGCGGACAGCGGTGCGCCGGACCGTCCCGGCAATCCTGGAGGGGGGGCCGGAGGCGATGACACACAGGGGGGAGACGACACCGCCGCAGCGGACGACACCTCCGGCGAAGGCTGGGGCTCGGCCTGCCCCAGGTTCAGCGGGATGACGGAAGGGGCCCGCTGGCAGTGGCGCTACACCGATGCCTACGCCGCCGAGGTCGGTCAGGACGCGCGCTGGTCGAACGAGGTCACCCGGGTCGACGGCAACACCGCCGTGCTCGCCTACGAAGGAGAGATCTTCGCGGACAGCTTCGAGGACTACACCTACAGCGGCGAGACGCGCTACCGCTGCGACGACGGCCTGTGGGCGCTCCGCTCCGAGACCCGCACGGAGTACCGCATCAACGGCACGGACTACTGGTCCGAGGCCGCCAACGACTACGGCAGCGGCTGGCTGGTCCTCCCCGCGAACCCTGCGCCGGGGGAGACCTGGTCGGTCGACGTCGAGGGCACCTCGACCGTGGAGACCTCGCAGAGCGACAAGAGCAGCCAGAGCTTCTCGTGGTCCTGGGACTACCGGATCGAGGACGGAGGCACCGTCGACACGCCCGCGGGCACCTTCGACGCCACGCTGATGATCTCGTCGACCAACGAGAACGGGACCTCGTCCTGGTACGCCGACAAGCACGCGGGCACCGTGGTGCAGGCGGGGGACTACGCGGAGCTCGTCTCCTGGTCCGAGTGAGGCAACTCGGAGGCGGCGCTGTACTATTCAAGGCTCAGGCGGAGGCGGCATGACGCGGCAGCAGATCGGTGAGAGCTACGACTTCTCGATGTCCATCGGGAAGAGCCTCTTCACGAAGCTCCTCGGCGAGGCCCTGCCGATGGAGGTCAAGAAGGGCCCCTTCAACCTCACCCAGAACCTCCGCGACGCCGCCCGGCAGCTCCAGGTCAAGGAGAAGGTGGCCGGTCTGCTCGAGGGCCCCCAGAATGACGCCCTCATCCGCGTGAAGGATCGCGCCAAGGACGTCTGGGGCCATCGCAGGGAACAGGTCTACGACACCCTGGACCGCCTCATCCGCATCGAGGGCGACTGGGAAGTCCACATCGACGACAAGGGCAGCGAGTTCAAGTTCGCCGAACAGAAGCTCGGCCTCGAGGCCCACGCGCTCCTGGTGGCGCACGGCACCGCGACCCTGCTCGACCAGAACATCGAGATCCCCTTCCGCCTGGAGAAGCGCCTCGGAGCCGAGGTCGGCCTCGGGGACATCCACTACGACCCGAACCAGCAAGCCATCGTGGGCAACGTCAAGGACGTCGGCGTCGATCTCGGCGAGAACATCCTGCTCCGCATCGCCAACGACATCATCGGCAAGGTCATCGAGGCCCAGGCGCTGCCCCAGGTGAACCCGCTGACGGTGCTGCCCAAGAAGCAGGTCGACGAGGCCCTCGCCGGCGCGACCGCCGCGATCAAGCTCCAGATGGAGGTCACGGACATCATCCTCGACATCAACGACGAGTACGTCACGTTGAAGGTGAAGTTCGGCTTCCAGCAGCTCCAGATCGAGGACCGGGAGCACGCGTCCGGCTGATGCCGCTCTGGCGCCCCGGACAGAAGACAAGAGCGCGGCGCTCCGAGGAGCGGCTGCCCCCCGGCCAGAAGCACGTGAAGGGTTGGCCCGTCCTGCACGAGGGCGAGGTCCCGGACTTCGACGAGGCCACCTGGCGGCTGACCATCGATGGCGAGGTCGACAACCCAGTGCGCTTGAGCTGGACGGAGCTCCAGGACCTGCCTCGCGTGGAGACGACCCAGGACTTCCACTGCGTCACCACCTGGTCCCGCTACGACAACCTGTGGGGCGGCGTCGCTGTGGGTGCGCTCCTGGACCTCGTCCGGGCGAAGCCCTCGGCTCGCCACGTGCTGGCCGGCGCCTACGACGACTTCGGCTACACGACGAACTTGACGCTCGAGGACTTCGCGCGGCCCCAGAACCTGCTCGCCACGCACCACGACGGAGCCCCGCTCACGGCCGACCATGGCGGCCCGATCCGCCTCGTGGTCCACCACCTCTATGCCTGGAAGAGCTGCAAGTGGTTGTCCTCGCCGACCTTTCTGTCCGAGGACCAACGGGGCTTCTGGGAGCGAAACGGCTACCACAACCGCGCCGATCCCTGGCTCGAGGAGCGCTTCTCCTACCAGGAGTAGTCACTCCGACCAGGAGTAGTCACTCGTACTCGTCGTACTTCTCCATCCGGCCCCGGACCTTCGAGGCCGGGTACTTCTCGGCGTTCTTGGCGAGCTTCGCCTCGACGGCCGCGCCCAGGTCGACGCCCGTGCGGTCGGCCAGGTTCAGCAGGCAGATCAGCACGTCGGCCATCTCCTCGGCGACCTTGGCCTCGCGCTCCTGCACGGCGGGCTGGGGGCCCTCGTCGGTGCACCAGAGGTAGAGCTCGAGGAGCTCGGAGGCCTCGACCGAGACGGCCATCGCCAGGTTGCGTGGGGAGTGGTAGCGGCCCCAGTCACGCTCCTGGTTGAAGGCCCGGACGCGGGCTTGCAAGTCACGCAGATCGTTCATCTTCCAAAGACCACGATGTGTTCGCGGCGGGCGACGCCAGGGCCGTGGTCATGGCGAACGCCCGAGGCGCGGGCGAGGGGCTGAAGGCCGGCGTCGCGGCCGGCCTCCTCGATGGGGTGGAGGGCGTCGATGACCTTGCCCTTGGCGAAGCCGTCTCCGATGACGACGCTGAGCGTGCCGCCGGGGCGGAGCTGGTCGGGCACGCGGTTCATCCAGGCCCCGAGGCTGTCACGCCACGCGCGCCAGGCCTTCTTGGGGTCGGACTGGAAGCGACGACGCGCTCCCATCTCCGCGGGCTGGAAGGGTCGGTCGTCGATCTCGAGCCAGGCACAGCGCAGGCGCTGGAGCGGCAGGTAGTCGTAGACGGCGGGGTAGGGCGGCGAGGTGATCAGGGCGCCGACGGGCTGGATGGGGTCGGTCTCTCTCGCGTCTCCGCGCGCGATGCGGGCTCCAGGCGTGCCATCCGGGACCTCTTCTGCGAGGGCTTCCAGGCGACGCCCGAGCTCGCGCACCTTCTTGTGGAAGAGGATGGCGGTGGTCTCGGGCGCCCGATGCCTCGCGTCGCGCTTCGAGCTGGTGTCGCTGCGGCGGTGGCTGACCTTGACCAGGATCGAGGACAGGGCGAAGACGAGCAGCTCCTGGACCTCGTCCGGGGCGTGCCGGATGCCCTGGCGAATGCCCTCGAGCTCCATCGCGACGTGGCGCTCGTACCAGGTCGACATTGCCCGGACCGCGCTGTCGCGAGGCAGGGTCTTCCAGCCCTTCGCCTCCTCACAGATCCGTCGTCCGGCGCCGCGAAAGCGCCGGATGCGGTCTTCGGGCCAGAGCGTGGTGCGCCCCTTCGCCACCATCACGGCGATGGGGCCGAGATCGGCGCCGCTGCAGGGACGGCCCGCGACGAGGGCCTCGATGAGGGTCGTCCCACCACCGCAGAAGGGATCGTGGACCGGGCCGTTGGAGAGCTCGACGAGCCGCCGCGCGCAGCCCGGGTGCATGCCGGCCGGGTAGGTGTGGAAGCCGTGGGTCAGCTGGTCCCAGCGGCCGACCTCGCCGAGGGCGTCGCCGAGGGCCTCGGCCAGGGCCGGATCCCCCTGGAGTTCGACGTCCTCGACCGGCGACCAGCCGGAGGTCTTCACCCCTGGTCGTCCAGGAAGCGGCCGAGGCTGCTGTTCACGCGCTCGAGGTTCGGCGTGATGAGGCTCACGATGAACTTCTCGACCTTGGGCGCGACGCGGCCCGCGAGGAGGCGCGGCACGCCGGGGATCTTCTTCACGTCGATCTGGAGGTCGCCCTCGAGGACCACCTTCGTCCGGCCCGCGCCGAGCTCGACAAAGGTGTTCGTGCCGGAGCAGGCGACGCTCTGGGGAAAGGCCCGAACGTTCAGGCGCCAGCTGCACGACTGGCTGGCGGTGTCCCACGTAGCGAAGTCATCCCAGCGGAGCATGTCGGGCTTGATGAAGGCCTGGGCGAAGCCGGGGACCTCGCGCTCGGCGATCCAGAGGTTGTGGAGCTCGACCTTGTCGTGGTGCTCGGTGCGCTTCTCGACACGGATCTGGCCGATGTCCGGGATGTAGGGCGCGATCTCGGGCAGGCGATCCCGGTACGCGAGGAAGACCGCCTCGCGCGGGTGGTTGATGATGGATTCGCTGTGGATGCGCATGCGACCTCTCCAGCGCCGCTGCTATCACGAGCCCGGACGCACCGCTTGCAGCGCCGCACCGTCGTCCAGCTCTTCCAGCAGGCCGAGATCCAGGAGCGGCTCGGCCCAGTCGATCACGGTGTGTTCACCGACCCCCAGCATGGCCGCCAGCCGGGCGACGCTGACCGGTCCGGCCGCCGTCGCCTCGAGGAGCTCCCGTTGTTCGGTCGTGAGTCCGGAGACCCCTTCGGCCGGCGGACGGGCATAGCCGACCACGGCCCCAGCCAGGCCGCGGGTCCGGCGATGGATCTCGATCGCGCGACCGGGGTCCAGCCCGAAGGCCTCGAGCAGCAGCGCGATCTGCGGCGGCGCGAGGGCCGAGGGGGACAGGTGGCGCGCGCCGAGCGCGGACAGCGTCATCAGCGGTCGGTCTGCCCGCACGAGGAGCAGGGCGGGGAGGCGCTCTCCCAGGATTCGCGCGGCGATGTCGGTGGTCGCCCGCCCGGACTCGCGCGTGGCGACGAGCGTGGCGGTCGTCGCGGCGCGGAGCTGGGCCAACAGCGCCCTCGGATCGGGGATGCCCTCGACGATGGTGGCGCCCTCGCGTCGTCCGACGGCGAGCGCGTCCTTCACCAGCGTGCGCCGTCCGGAGCCGGCCGGCCCGTGCACGACGACCAGGCCGGGCTTGCCATCGATCGCGGCGGCGACGGCCTTGCGCAGCACCTCGCGCTCCCGCGACATGCCGACGATCGGCGCTCCCGGGGGTGTGCGCAGGGAAGCGCGCAGCCTCCCGGGGAGCGAGTCCGCCGGGATCGGCCTGCGACTCGGGTCGCGGGCCATCATCTCCATGACCAGCTCGTCGAGGGCCGCCGGCATGCGCGGGACCGAAGCGCTCGGGGGCTCGGGCAGCGAGTTCAGCGGCAGGTAGGCGAGGGCCGCGGGGTCGGCCGAGCGGAAGGGCGCGTAGCCGGTGATCAGCCGGTAGAAGAGGGCGCCCAGGGAGTAGATGTCGGCCGCCGGGCCGGCCACCGCAGCCTCGAGGAGCTCCGGGGCGGCGTAGCCCAGCGTGCCGTGGAAGCCGCGCGGGGCGCGCACGTCGGCGAGCAGCCTCGCGGTGCCGAGGTCGATGATGCGGGGGCAGCCGTACTCGTCGACCATGACGTTCGAGGGCTTGAGATCGCCGTGCAGGATGCCGCGGTTGTGGAGGTGAGCGACGGCCTCGGCCAGGCGCGCCCCGAGCTCCACCATCGTCGCCAGGGGCTGACCTCGACCCCAGGTGTCCAGGGTGGAGCCGTCGATGTACTCCAGCGCCAGCCACTGGCCGTCCAGGTCGCTGTCCACGAGCTGCACCACGTAGCGGTGGTCCAGCCGCGAGAGGATGCCGGCCTCGCGCCGAAGCCAGCTGCGGCCCTCGTCGGTGCGCGCGGTCTTCAGCGCCACCGGCCCGGTCGGGCTCTCGGCCAGCCAGACGTGGCCCGCCGCCCCCGCGCCGAGCGAGCGCAGAGCCTTGTAGGGACCGATGACGGGCCGTGCACTCATTCGGGAGTCATTATCTCTGGTGGAAGGAGATCACCTTGACCGCATGGCTTCTGATGGGTGCTGCGCTTGCAGGCCCCTTCGATCAACCTCGGGACCCGATCGCAGGCCGGATCGAGTACCAGCCCTACCTCGACCCGGTCGCCAGCCTGAGCGTGTTCCGCTCGGGCAACGCGATCATCCCGGGCATCAACCTCGGGCTCGAGGCGGGCGTCTCCTACGCCGACCTGGAGACCATCCTGGCGGGCAAGATGCGCACCCGCGGCACCGTCCTGCTCGGCGGCGGCTACGACCTGAGGGTCGGGAACTTCGTCGGGCCGGTGACCCAGTACTGGTCGGTGCTCGGAGGAGCCGACGTCTTCTACAACGAGTACCGGCTCGTCGGCCTGCAGCCCTCGCTCGGCCTGGACTTTCCCGTGGTCACCACGGTCGGCCCCAAGGAGGTCTACGCGCTCGCCGGCGTCACGACGTCGTACCTGGCCAATCCGCTGCGGCGCGTCGACTGGGACCGGAGCAGCTACTTCGGCTTCGGCCACGAGTTCGAGTACCGCCTCGGCTTCATGGTCAACCCCGGGCGCTTCCACTTCGGCATCAGCTGGACGCGGCGCATCCTCGCCAGCGGAGCGAGTGACGGCTTCGGGCTGACGCTCGGCTTCTGATCAGCCGAGCGCGAGCATCCGGTTCAGGGGCTCCAGCGCCTTGATGCGGAGGGCCTCGTCCATCTCGATGCGGGGCTCGAGGTCACGCAGCGCGAGGTAGATCTTCTCCAGCGTGTTGAGCCGCATGAAGGGGCACTCGTTGCACGCGCAGGTCTCGCCCTTGGGTGGGAGCGGGATGTAGTTCCCCTCGGGGTTGGCCTTCTCCATCTGGTGGAGGATGCCAGCCTCGGTCGCGACGATGAAGGTCGCGCCGGGCTTTCCGTGGGTGTAGCGGAGCAGGCTCGAGGTGGAGCCGACGTGGTCGGCGTGGGCGAGGACCTCGGGTTCGCACTCGGGGTGAGCCAGGACCTCGGCGTCGGGGTGCTGGCTCTTGAGCTCGACGAGCTTCCGCTCGCTGAAGGTCTCGTGCACGATGCAGGTGCCCTGCCACAGCTTCATGTCGCGGCCGGTCTCTCGGGCCAGCCAGCTGCCCAGGTTCCGGTCCGGGGCGAAGAGGATCGGCGTGTCGGGGCCGATGGCGTCGATCACCCGTCGGGCGTTGCTCGATGTGCAGATCCAGTCGCTCTCGGCCTTGGTCTCGGCCGTGCAGTTGATGTAGGAGACGACGACGTGGTCGGGGTGGAGTGACTTCCACGCGCGCAGCTTGTCCGCCGGGCAGGAGTCGGCCAGGGAGCAGCCCGCGGCCAGGTCCGGGAGGATGACCGTCTTCTCCGGGTTCACGATCTTGGCCGTCTCGGCCATGAAGTGGACCCCGCAGAACAGGATGACGTCGGCGTCGGTGTCCCGCGCGGCCTGAGCCAGCTGCAGCGAGTCTCCGATGAAGTCGGCCATGTCCTGGATGTCGGAGTCCTGGTAGTAGTGGGCGAGCATCACGGCGTTCCGCTCCTTGCGGAGCCGCGCGATCTCATCGAGCAGATCGAGGGTGGGGTCGATGGCATCGACCTTGGCGTCGAGGACTTCGGTCACGCTTCCTCCAGCCCGCGTCGGACGCGGTTGATGAGCTCCGGGATGTCGCTCTTGGAGATGCTGCAGAAGGCGACGCGCAGGGCGCGGACCTCCGGGAGGGCGATGACGCCCGCCGAGTGCTCGTGAAGGATCTTGCGACGAAGCGCGTGGACGTCCACCCCTTCCGGCGCCTGAATCAACGCGAAGAAGCCGGCGTTGAAGGGCAGGGGGGTCAAGCCGGTCCCCTCGAGGCCGGCCAGCGCTTGCTTCAGCGTGGTGTAGCGACCACGGACGCGCTCGAAGATCTCGGCGATCTGGGCGTCGACGAGCGGGCTCGAGAGGGCCTCGGCCGCCATGACCTGGGAGGGTCCCGGGGGACAGTTGACCGTGCCTCGCGTCATCGTCATGGCCTTGTCGACGAGCGCGGCCGAGGCCTCGTCGCCGACGCCGAAGGTGAGGAAGCCGACGCGGCCACCGAAGAAGAGCAGCTCCTTGGTGCAGCCGTCGATCTTGATCGGCAGCACGTGGTCCGGCGAGCAACGCCGCACGGCCTCCCAGAAGAGGGAGCGGCGGACGATGCCCTCCTCGAAGACGAAGCCGTGGTAGGCGTCGTCGAAGATCACCGCGACCGGGGCGCCGCGGTGCGCGGCCAGGACGTCCATCAGCTGCTCGGCTTCCGCCAGGGTCGGCGAGTAGCCCGTCGGGTTGCCCGGGAAGTTCAGGACGACCACGCCCTTGTCTCGGATGCCGGCGAGGGCGTCCGCGAAGCCCTCGATGTTCAGGCCGCCGGCAGAGGAGTAGAAGTCCCAGGTCTTCAGACGGGCCTGGCGACGCAGGCCGAAGGTCAGGCGGTAGTTGCCCCAGCAGGGACCCGGGAACAGGACGTCGGTGTCGGCGTCCGCGAACAGGTCCGCACAGATGCTGAGCGCGTGCGTGAGGCCCAGCGTGACCAAGGGCAACGACGCGGTGGTGTCACGACCCTCGCGGGCGATGCGCCGCCGCCAGAGCTCGCGCAGTCGGGGGTGTCCTGCGACCGGGCTGTAGAGGTAGGCGGTGCTGCCGTCGCCCCGCGCCAGGCTGTCCAGCGCCCCGGGCACGATGGCTCGGCCGCGGCCGTCCGTGAGCTGCCCGATGGTGGCCTGGAGCTCGGCTCCGCGCGCCTCGCCGGCCTGGGCCGGGATGCCGGTCGGGAAGCGGGCTGCGCGGCCCATCGGGGACAAGCAGGCGTGGGCCGCCCCGTGGGTGTTTGCGAGCGTGGCGTTCAGCTCCTCGGCTTCGGGCACGAGTCCTCCAGCGCACGGCCTAACCGGGTAGAACTTGGCCATGCGCATCATCACGCCCCCCGCCAGCGACTTCGAATCGGCGGACGCGCCCTGGTACCTCCCCGTCGATGACGAGGTCCAGGTCTTCCAGACCGCCTACGACGCCCAGCTCCCGGTCATCCTCAAGGGCCCGACCGGCTGCGGCAAGACCCGCTTCGTCGCGCACATGGCACACCGCCTGAAGCGGCCCCTGGTGACCGTCGCCTGCCACGAGGATCTCACCGCCTCGGACCTGGTCGGGCGCTTCCTCATCCAGGGGGACGAGACCGTCTGGTGCGATGGCCCGCTCACGACCGCGGTGCGCCACGGGGGCATCGTCTACCTGGACGAGGTCGTCGAGGCCCGCAACGACACGCTGGTCGTCATCCATCCCCTCACAGATGACCGCCGCCTCCTCCCGATCGACAAGCTCGGCACCATCCTGCAGGCCCCTCCCGGCTTCATGCTCGTGATCAGCTACAACCCCGGCTACCAGTCGGTGCTCAAGGAGCTCAAGCAGTCGACGCGCCAGCGCTTCGTCAGCCTGGACTTCGGCTACCCCGCCCCCGAGGTCGAGGTCGAGGTCGTCCAGAAGGAGTCCTCGATCGACGCGGAGAACGCGAAGAGACTGGTCTCCGTGGCCGAGAAGGTGCGCAACCTGACGGACCGCGGGCTCGAGGAGGGCGTCAGCACGCGCCTCTTGATCCACGCGGGCAAGCTGATGAAGCGAGGCATCGACCCCAGACGGGCCTGCGAGGTCGCCTTCGCTCGGACGCTCACGGATGATCCGGACCTGCAGCGGTCGGTCTTCGAGGTCGTGAAGGACTTCTTCTGATGAGCTGGCGGCAGCGCCTGTTCGAGAAGGGGCGCCAGCTCGGTCAGCGCGCCCGCTCCGCCGCGGACATCGCGCGGGCGGATCGATCCACCTTGCGCTCCTGGATGCGCCACGTGGGGCCGGTGGAGCTGGCCCTCGGAGCACCGGTCGGGCGCCGCTACACCGAGCTCGTCACGGCGGCCGCGCGGGCGGAGGGGCGTCTCGGTCGGATCGTCGCCGGGCACCTGCCGGACCACCTGGCACGAGTCGCAGCCGAGTCCCGCATGGAGTACCTGCGGCTGCTCGGCATCGTGCTCCAGGAGCGTCCGCAGGCGGCCGGGATGGTCATGCGCACGCTCCCGGAGTTGATGGAGGGCCTCTCCGGTCCCGCGCTGGCGCGCTTCCTCGGAAGCGGCCTGGACCTGCACTCCGACAGCGAGGCGGTCGCAGAGTCCTTCCTCCGTCGCGAGTCGCGCCAGTCCCGCGAGCACCTCGAGCGGCTGGTCTTGGGGCTCCCGCTCAAGGATGTCGCCCGCACCCTGGCGCTCTACGCTCGAGCGCATTGCGGCGAAGACGTCCAGGTCAAGCCGATCCCCGCCGGCCAGAAGGTCCGCGCCTTCTCCGAGGGCCGCCACCTCCACCTGCCCGAGCGGGTCGATCGCTACGGCGACGACCGCGACTTCACGGTCTACCGGGTGCTGACCGCGCGGACCGCCGCCACGCTAGAGTTCGGCAGCTTCGATCTGGACCTGCGAAAGGTGGAGGGGGACTGGCCGGATCCGGCCGAGGGCGAGTCGGACATCGAGCGCCTGCTGCGCGCGTTCCAGAACCGGTCTCTGGCTCGCGACCTCTTCCACGTGGCGGAGTCGGCGCGGGTGGAGCGGCGCATGACCCAGGCCTACCCCGGCCTGCGTCGGGACATCGACGAGCTGCGGCCGGACGAGCTGGCCGAGCGGCCCTCGCTCGATGACCTCGCCCCCGCCGAGGCTCTGGTCGAGGGGCTCCTCCAGACCAGCTGGGGAGCCGCGCCGAAGCTACCTGCGGAGCTCGTCGAGCCCCACCGAGCGGTCTGGGCGGTCATGCGCGAGGTCCTCGACGGAGAGGTCGAGGACGTCGCGGCGATGCTGCGCTCGGCCTACCCCTACGCCGACGCGCTGCTGAAGAAGGTCGGCCCGGAGGACCTGGGCCGGCGCCCCCAGCCCTCGGAGCGAGGCGAGGCGGAGGTGCCCGGGCTGGCGGACCTGCCCGGGGGCGAGGACTACTCCGGTCTCGAGGACTCGGCGCTCGGCGCCGCCATCCGGCCCGAGGCGCTCAACCCGGAGCAACGGGGCGAGGACGACGAGGCCCGCGAGCTGCGCGAAGCCCTCGAGGAGGAGGGCCTCGAGGCCAGCCTCTCCGAGATTCGCAAGGCCTTGAAGCAGCACAAGCAGGGCAAGACCGAAGACCGCTCGTATGACCAGATGATCGCCTTCCTGGAGCGCATGCCGGCGCCCGACGGCGGCATCGTCGAGGAGTCCGAGGACGAGCGCGAGGAGCACGTCCCGCTCCGCGCCCAGTTCACCGGCCCGCTGGAGCTCGAGGAGGATCCCGCAGCGCGGGTCTTCCGCTACCCCGAGTGGGACGTCGCCATCGACGACCACAAGCCGGCGTGGGTGCGCGTCAAGGAGCACACTCTGGCCCCCGGCGAGCGCGGCTTCGTCAGCGACGTCCTGGACGAGTATGGCGCCGAGATCCGCTGGCTCCGGCGGCGCTTCCAGGCCCTCCGCCCCGAGGAGCTGCGAAGGGTCCGCCGCCAGCTGCACGGCGACGAGCTGGACATCGAGCAGGTGGTCGAGGCCCGCGTCGCCCAGCGCGCCGGCGTCAGCCCTCCCGAGCGCATCTACGAGCGCCACCTGCGCAACCAGCGGGACGTCGCGGTCGCGTTCCTGCTCGACATGAGCTCCTCGACCAACGAGTCCCACGCGGGCATGGGCGGCAAGCGCATCATCCAGGTCGAGAAGGAGGCCCTGGTCATGATCGCCGAGGCGGTCGATGCCATCGGCGACGCCTGCGCGATCTGGGGCTTCTCCGGCTACGGCCGGGAGCACGTCGCCTTCTACGTGGCCAAGGACTTCGCCGACCCCTACGACGACGCCGTGCGCGAGCGGATCGGGCGCATCACATGGAAGATGGAGAACCGGGACGGCGCGGCGATCCGCCACGCCACCGCGCAGCTCGCCGAGCACCCCGCCCGGACCCGCCTGCTGATCCTGCTCAGCGACGGCCGCCCGCTGGACTGCGGCTGCGACCACTACTACGACCACTACGCGTACGAGGACACCCGCATCGCGCTCCAGGAGGCCCGGAAAGGGGGCATCCACCCTTTCTGCATCACGGTCGATCCGCGGGCCCGGAAGTACCTCGAAGAGCTCTATGGCGAGGTCGGTTACATCGTCATCGACGAAGTCGAGTCCCTGCCGAGGCGCCTGCCGGCGATCTATCGGCGCCTGACGAGGTGAACATGCTGCTGTTGACGCTCCTGGCCTGTCCGCAACCTCCCACCGATGGCGGAGGCGAGGCTCCTCCCCCCGGTGGCCAGGCCGGTCCTCCTCCCGGCGGCGGCGGCGCTCCCGGAGCCGCGGCCGGCGGCGGCGGTCAGAAGCCCAGCCTGCCCATCCGGGGCACCATCTCCGTCGTGACGGTCAAGAACGGATCGGCCGAGGTCCCCGGCACCTTCGACGGCCTGGGTGGCACGGTCGAGATCGACAACATGGGCTCGGTCAGCGGCTGGTCCGGAACGACCACCATCGATCTGACGAGCTGGGACAGTGAGCTCGAGCTGCGCGACGAGCGCATCGAGCGGCTCTTCTTCGAGGTCGAGACCCACCCCGAGGCGAGCTTCGAGATCACCAGCCTGGACGGCATGCCCGCGAACGGCCTGACCGTCGGAAAGACGGCCGAAGGGGCCACCCTGGTCGGAAACCTGACGATCTCGGGCACCACGGTCGAGACCAGCCTGCCGGTGGTCGTGACCCGCGAGGCGCGCAGCGTCACCCTGACCAGCTCCGAGCCCGCGGTGCTCTCGATCGAGAGCTTCGGCTTGAACAGCCAGCTGGCCGCGGTCATCAAGGAGTGCGCTCACGAGTCCGTGGCCGACGAGGTCAAGGTCAGCATCGACGTCGAGGTCGGGCACGCCGACGACGGCGGTGGCCCTCCCGGCGGAGGTGGCGGTGCGCCAGGCGGCGGCCCGGACCGTGCCGGCGGACCCCCGCCGGAGGGCGCCGGTGGACCTCCTCCTGAGGGCGAGGGCGGACCTCCTCCCGGTGACGGTGCCGGGGGCCCGCCGTCTGAGGGCCCGCCGTCTGAGGGCCCGCCCGGAGAGCCGCCCCCCGCGGAAGAGCCGGGATGAGCAGCCCCCGGGATCCGTCCTGGGATGAAGATGATCAGGGTTGGGACCGAGCCCCGGGCTCGGAGCCTGACCCGCCATGGCCTGGAGCCCACATGCCTTGGGTGGTCCTGAAGTTCGGCGGCACCTCCGTCACCGGCGTCGACAGCTGGCGAACGATCCTGGAGATCCTGCGTACGCGTCGGGCCGAGGGGGTGCGCCCTGTGGTCGTCTGCTCGGCGCTGTCGAAGGTGAGCGACTTGCTGGTCCGGCTGGCGGACGAGGCCGCCTCGGGAGGCGACATCGATGGATTGCTCGGCCAGCTCCGCGACCGCCATCGAGCCCAGTGCGCGGAGCTCGGTCTGGATCTCGAAGAGCAGCTCGGCGATCTCTTCGCCGACCTGGAGAAGCTCGCGCGAGGGGCCCGGGACATCGGCGAGGTCAGCCCTCGGCTGCGGGCTCGCCTGATGTCCGCGGGGGAGCTGATGTCGACGCGGCTTGGCGCCGCCTGGCTCGGGGAGCAGGGGCTCTCGACCAGCTGGCAGGACGCCCGCAAGCTGCTCTCGGCGGTCTCCGAGGTCGAGCCGATGCGCCGTTACGGCAGCGCCGAGTGCCTCTACGACCCCGATCCCGCCTTGATGGACGGCCTCGACGGCCTCGACGGAGAGGTCGTCCTGACCCAGGGCTTCATCGCCGCGGACTCCGAGGGCGACACGGTGCTGCTCGGGCGAGGGGGCTCGGACACCTCGGCGGCCTACCTGGCCGCTCGGCTGCAGGCCCAGCGCCTGGAGATCTGGACCGACGTGCCGGGCATGTTCACGGCGGATCCACGACGCATCCCGGCGGCCAGGCTGCTCCGCCGCCTCGACTACGACGAGGCCCAGGAGCTCGCCACGATGGGTGCCAAGGTCCTGCATCCACGCTGCCTGAGGCCCGTGAAGGAGCACGGAATTCCGCTCCACATCTGCTGCACCAGGGCGCCCTCGATCGAGGGGACCGTCGTCACCGCGCGGGCCAGCAGCGGTCGGGCCCAGGTGAAGGCGCTCTCCTCACGCAAGGGCATCGCGCTGGTGTCGATGGACACGGTCGGCATGTGGCAGCAGGTCGGCTTCCTGGCCGAGGCCTTCGGGATCTTCGCCCGGCACGGCCTCTCCATCGACCTCGTCGCCACCAGCGAGACCAACGTGACGGTCTCGCTCGACCCCTCGGCCAACGCCCTCGAGCGCAGCACCCTGGAGGCCCTGCTCCAGGACCTCGAGGCGGTCTGCCGACCCAAGCTGATCGCTCCCGCGGCCAGTGTTTCCCTGGTCGGACGCCGGATCCGCGCGACCCTGCACCGCCTCGGCGGCGCCCTGGAGCGCTTCGCCGACCGCGAGGTGCACCTGATGTCCCAGGCGGCCAGTGACCTCAACCTGACCTTCGTGGTCGACGAGGCCGACGCCGACCCGCTGCTGCGCGACCTGCACGCCCAGCTGTTCAAGGACACGACGGACCCGGTCTTCGGGCCCTCGTGGGAGCAGGTCTTCGAGCCCGCGGAGGCGCCTGCGCCCTTCCACGGATGGTGGACCTCGAGGACCCAGGCGCTGCTCGACGAGGCCGACCGGGGCACGCCCGTCTACGTGTACTCCCGTGACGCCCTGGACGAGGCCGCGGACGCCCTCGTCGCGCTCCAGAACGTCGACCGGGTGTTCTACGCGGTGAAGGCCAACACCAACGCCGAGGTCGTCTCACGGCTTGCCTCCCGCGGGCTCGGCCTGGAGTGCGTCTCGCCGGGGGAGATCCGGCGCATCCGCGAGCTGGTTCCTGACGCCGACGTGCTGTTCACCCCGAACTTCGCGCCCCCCGAGGAGTACGCCTTCGGCTTCGAGAGCGGCTGCCGCGTGACCCTCGACTCGACCTACCCCCTGGAGCGCTGGCCCGAGGTCTTCCGCGGCCGCGAGGTCCTGGTCCGCCTCGACCCCGGGCGCGGGGGAGGCCACCACCGCTACGTCGTAACGGCCGGAGATCGTTCGAAGTTCGGTGTTCCTCCCGAAGAGATCGATCGCCTCGTCGAGCTGTCGAAGCGGCACGAGGTGCGCATCGTCGGGCTGCACGCCCACGCCGGGAGCGGGATGAAGACCATCACCCGCTGGCGCGACGTCGCGGAGTTCCTCGTCGAGGTCGCTCGCGAGCTCCCGGACGTGAAAGCCATCGACGTCGGCGGGGGTCTGCCGGTCCCGGAGCGCCCGGACCAGAAGCCCCTCGACCTGGCCGCGCTGGACGACTCGCTGGCCGAGGTGCGGCGAGCCAATGCCTACGCGATCTGGCTGGAGCCGGGTCGCTACCTGGTCTCGCTCGCGGGCGTCCTGCTCGCTCGGGTGAACCAGGTCAAGTCCAAGGGCGATCGGCACTACGTGGGCGTCGACGCAGGGATGCACAGCCTGGTTCGACCGGCGCTCTACGGAGCCCGCCACGAGATCCTGAACCTCAGCAAGCCGGGAGAGCCCGGCGCGGTCGTCGCCGACATCGTGGGGCCAATCTGCGAGACCGGCGACATCCTGGGGCGGGGGCGGCACCTGCCCGAGACCACCGAGGGCGACGTGCTCCTGATCGCCAACGCCGGGGCCTACGGCTTCACGATGTCGAGCGACTACAACCTGCGCGGGCGGCCACGCGAGGTCTTGTTCACCGAGCCTTGACGAACCGGGGAGCGGGGTCGCGGTCGTAGGACCCGTGACGCGAGGGGCGTCGCCAAGACCCTGATTTTCCCGGAGGAACTCATGGAGATCCGTCCCAAGGGCGAAGTGCGCCCGGACCTGCTCGACACCACGAACCCCATGGCCGTGCTCACGACCAGCGGCGCTGGCCGCGGTGACCTCGGCCTCGACACGAAGGCCCCGATGGTCCTCGAGGTCGCCACCGTCTTCGGCGACACGCTGCTCGACGTGCGCCACCTCGACGCCGAGACCGGCACGGTGCTGCTCGGGAGCGGCGACTTTCCCTTGCCCGACGAGCTCCTGCCCGAGGGCGAGCCCTTCGAGCTCTTCGCCATCGAGGACGGCCGCCTGGTCGCCCATGTGGACAAGGACTGGGGCACCAGCAGCCACATCGAAGGGGGCGAGGAGGGCATCACCGGCATCCGCCGAGTGCTCCTGGCCTGCGAACAGCAGATCGCTGTCCAGATCGGACCGATCACCTACATCGCGCGGCTGACCGCGCCCGGCACGAGGGCGCCCAAGGGCGATCGGCGCATGGACTTCCCGCTGGTCGGCACCTTCACCTTCTCGGCCTTCGCAGCGGCCCTGCTCGGGGTGGTCGCCTTCACGAGCCCGCCCGCGCTGTCCAGCGATCTCAACGAGATCCCGGACCGCTTCACCCAGGTCATCGTCCAGGTGCCCGAGAAGCCCAAGGCGGCCAAGGTCACCAAGGAGAAGGAGGTCACGCGAGAGGGCGAGCGTCGCATCCGCAAGGAAGGCAAGCGCGGTGACGAGCGGGGCAAGATGCTCCGGGCCCGAGGCGGCGGCAGCACCCAGGACCGCGAGGTCGCAGCGACCGCAGGACTGATGGGCGCCTGGTCCGAGGTCGGCGCGATGTCGGGCCTCGACAGCGCGAGCCTGAACGCGGGCATCCTCGACGGCGTGGGCGGCCTGATCGGCGCCAAGGGCGTCCAGATGGGCACCAACGGCTTCTCCAGCCGCGGGGCTGGCTTCGGCGGCGGCGGCAAGGCGTACAAGGGCGGTGGTCTGGGTCTCGACGGCATCGGCCAGGACGCACGGGACTTCGGCGAGGGAGCGCTCGGTGAACGCACCGAGGGCACCATCAAGAGCCTGGACGACGGCATCGTGCTGGGCGGCCTGGAGAAGTCGCAGATCGACGCGGTCATCAAGCGGAACATCAACCGCTTCAAGTACTGCTACCAGCGCGAGCTCACCAAGGACCCGACCATCGGCGGCAAGGTCGTCGTGAAGTTCACCATCACGGGCACGGGCGAGGTCAGCGCGGCCCAGACCAAGGCCTCGTCGATGGGCAACTCCGCGGTCGAGGGCTGCTTGAACACGACGATGATGAAGCTCGGCTTCCCGGAGCCCAGCGGCAACGGCATCGTCATCGTCAGCTACCCCTTCCTCTTCGCGCCCGGCTGATCAGCGAAGCGTGCTTCGGAACAGCTCGGGGAGCCGCATCGGCAGCTCCTCGACGCTGTTCAGCTGCAGGTAGCCTCGGGACCCGAAGATGGTGGGCAGGTAGCTCCCATCGCGGGTGTCGAGGCTGATGCAGCGCAACAACAGTCCCGCGCGGGCCGCCTGCTGGACGGCGACGGCGCTGTCCTGGATTCCGTAGGATCCGCGATATCCTGAACGATCTTCGGGCTTTCCATCGCTCAAGAGCAGCAGGACGCGGCGAGGCTCCGGGCGCTGATCGAGCATCCACGTGGCGTGCCGGATGACCGCGCCGAGGCGGGTCGCTCCGGTGGCCCGCAGGCTGCCGAGGCGCTTCTTGACCCCTTCGTCGAGGGGCTCGTCGAAGCCCTTCAGGCGCCAGAGGCTCACGTCCTGGGCGTGGGTGCCGTTGAAGCCGGAGAAGGCGTGCGGGACGCCCAGGACGCGAAGTCCCTCGGCGAAGAGCACGAGGGCCTCCTGCTGGGCGTGCAGGACGCGGCCCTGGGTCGAGCCGGAGAGGTCCACGAGCGTCAGCACCGCGACGGGCTGGCTGCGCCTCACGAAGCGCCGGTGGAAGTCCTGGCGAGGCTGCTGGCCGGCGACCACGTCCGAGTAGGCGATGATCAAGCGGTCCAGGTCCAGCTCGGGCCCATCGGGCAGGCCCGTCTCCCAGCGCTCCTCCTGACGCAGCGCCTCGAAGCGTCGGCGGATGCGTCGCACCTGGGAGGCGTTGGCCTCGAGGACCTGCTCGTAGGCCGCGAGTGATCCCGCCGGAGCCTCGGGCTCCTCGACCCGGCACTCGGCCGACTTCCAGCTGCCGGTCTCGTGGTCCCACTCGTCGTACTCGCGTACGTCCTCGCGAACGATCTCAGCCACCTGGGACTGATCCTCTCGGCGCGTTCGAGCCTTGGCGTGGGCCTCGTCCCGCAGCGCTCCGTAGGCGGGAGTCTTGGCCAGATCCTCGTCCTCGCCGCTGGCGAAGCGCGCCTTGAGTCGGGCTCGCAGGCCCTGGCGCTTCGGCGGCGCGACCTCGGGCACCGGGATGCGGTCCTTGTTGCGCGCCATCGCAGCGAGGAGCTGGCGCAGCGGCTTGTTGCCCTTCTTCCACTCCCCGGTCTCGTCGGGCTCCAGGTCGGCCAGGAGCCACTCCGGGCGCACGACCCCGAGGAACCAGGGCACCGGGGGAGGGCCGAGGCGTCGGCTGCGGAAGTGCTCTCGGAGCTTGCGCGCCTGGCCGAGGACGACGAGCTTGGAGCCCGCCTCGTCGACGGCATCGACGGCCTCTACCGCTGCGCGGGTCACGGCGGATCCGGTCTTGAGGGCGAAGCTGGTGCTCAGGCCCTCGTAGAGGGGCACGAAGTCCTCGGGGAGGCCCTCGCGGGGCACCTCGGTCAGGTTCACGCGCAGGCGCGTGGCCTTCTCCATCGCCGAGACCGCGGCCAGGTCGCGACGGATTCCGGGGAAGCGCTCGCCGTAGTGGCGCAACACCGCCCGCGCGGCGAGCAGGTGCCAGGTCGACCGCAACACCCAGTCCGTGTAGATCTCCCGCAAGAGCGCCTTCTGGTCGAGGAAGCCCAGGGCCAGGAGCCCGGCCTGCACCAGCCCCGTGACTCGGAAGAGGACCTCGTCCTGGCGGGCGTCCAGCGGCGGCGGAGCGTGCCGAGGAAGCAAGAGGTGGACCCCGTCCGTCGAGGCCGGGTCGGCGTGGCCGAGCTTGAGGTGCCGGCCCGTGATCATGGTCAGCCAGGCGAGCGCGCGCCTCTGGATGCGGGCCACCGGGAGGCCGGCGGCCTTGCCGTCCTTGGCCAGCAGCACGGGGTCGGTGAACAGGAAGGCCGCGAGCAGCGCCTTCTCGACCTGCTCATCGGTCGCGTTGTCGTCGGGCTCCCAGGTCGGGGCGCCCACCTCAGCCGAGTACCGAGCGCACGAGCTCGGAGAGCGCCCGGGTCATCTCCTCGTCGTCGGTCAGCGATCCGACCAGCGTGGCCTTCGCGGCCTCTTCCAGCGAGACGCCCGCCACGACGAGCTTGCCGGCGTAGACCAGGAGCCGCGTCGAGGCGCCCTCGGCCAGGCCATGGGCACGCAGCTTTCGAGAGCCCCGACCCAGGCGAATCAGCTGCTCGGAGACCTCGGCCGAGCAGCCGGACTCCTTGGCGACGATCTCGGCCTCGATGTCCTCGGTCGGGTAGTCGAAGGGGATGCTGACGAAGCGCTGGCGGGTGCTCTCCTTGAGCTCCTTCGTCACGGACTGGTAGCCGGGGTTGTAGGAGATCACGACCTGGAAGCCCTCGGCGGCGGAGACCTGCTCGCCCAGGCGCTCGAGCGGCAGGATGCGCCGGTCGTCGGTGAGGGGGTGCAGCACGGTCAGCACGTCGCTGCGGGCCTCGACCACCTCGTCGAGGTAGCAGATCGCCCCCTCGCGCAGCGCCGAGGTCAGCGGACCGTCTCGCCAGACGGTGGAGCCGCCCTCGAGCATGAAGCGGCCGGTGAGGTCCGCCGCCGCGAGGTCCTCCTGGCAGGCCACGGTGACCAGCGGGCGCCCCAGACGCTCGGCCATGTAGCGGACGAAGCGCGTCTTGCCGCAGCCGGTCGGGCCCTTCAACAGCACGGGCAGCTGGTTGGCGTGCGCCGTCTCGAACAGCGCGACCTCGCCGCCGGTCTCTCGGTAGTAGATCACGGCGCCACCCTACCCGGACCGCAAGAGCGCCGCGAGCGTGGTCACGAGCCGCTCGATGTCACCGGGCAGGGTGTACAGGTGCGTCGAGATTCGCAGCGACTCCTTCACGGCGCGCACGCGGACGCGGGCCAGGCGCCACAGGTCCTCCTGCAGCTCCCGGTGGTCTCGACCGGGGGCGGAGATGGTCGTGATCGCCGACTGCAGCCCGACGTCGGAGGCGCTCTCCAGGACGACATCGAGCTCCGCCAGTCCCGCTCGAAGCAGCCGCGCCATGTGCTGGGCGCGGTTCGCTCCGCGCTGCAGACCCAGCTGGAGCCACCAATCGATCGAGGCCTCGTAGGCCACCGTCATCGAGCGATTCCCGGTGCCGATCTGCTGAAGCCGGAACAGGCCTTCTTCGCGGTTGTCCCACTGCTTGCTGGCGAGGGTGGTCCAGACCGCGTCCTGGGCCTCGGCTCGGATGTAGAGGAAGCCGCAGCCCTTGGGCGCGAGCAGCCACTTGTGGGGCGAGCTGAAGTAGGCGTCACAGCCCAGAGAGGCCAGCTCCACCGCGAGCTGGCCCGGACCCTGGGCCCCGTCGATCAGCGAGAAGACGCCTCGCTCCCTGGCCAGCGCGGAGAGGCGCTCCACCGGAAGGCGCAGGCCCAGGCGCGAGGTGATGTGCGGGATCGCCAGGACCCGCGTGCGCTCGCCGATCGCCGCCCGGAAGGCCTCGACGACGTCGTCGGCCGAGCCCCTGGGATCCACCGGGACCTCAGTCACAACGACCCCGTGGCGCGCGGCTCGGAGATCCCACGCGCTCCGCCCGCCGGGGTGCTCCTGGTCCGTGATCAGCACCTCGTCGCCTGCCTCGAGGTCCAGGCCGTGCGCCACGAAGTTGTGGCCCATGGTCGCGTTGCGGGTCAGCGCCAGGTCCCGGCCTTCGCAGCCGAGCAGGCGGCCGAGCTTGGCGCGGACCGCGTCCTCGGCGTCGTAGCCGGCCAATGGAGGGCGGCGGTCCTCGCTGGGGTAGGCCCAGTCGGCCAGGCGGACCTCGACGTCGACGAGGCTGTCGGTGAGGGCGCCGAGCACCGAGGCCGGCATCGCGCCCAGGGTGGCTGTGTTGAAGAAGGCCTGGTCGGGGGGGATCAGGAAGTGGCGCCGCAGCTCCTGCCAGAAGGCCTCGCCGGTGGTGCTGGCGAAGGCCACGGGGAAGCGCAGGGCCACCAGCGCCGGGGTGGCGGCCAGGGCGGCGAAGAGCTGGCGGCGCGAGAGCACGCCACGACCCTACTTCAGCGTCCAGACCTCGGGCGGCGCCGCCTTCACGAGGTCCGGAGCCGAGGCGAGCGCGACGGTGGCCGGACCGGTGTGCAGAGAGCCGCGGAGCGTGGGCGTGGCCAGGTACTCGACCTGGACGATGCCGTCGTCGCTCCGGACCGCGACCTCGATGCCGCTGTCGTCGACCGAGCGGATCGTCCCTCCAGTGATGCTGGCGCGGTCCACGACGAAGCCGACGGGCGGCTCGTGACGGATCACCGCCGAGGCGCCCTTCGGCACCGCAGCGGTCACGGCCACATGGGTGGTCCGTCCGAAGGCCAGGTCACCGTGCTCGACCTCGATCTCCAGCCCCTCCGGGCCGGACTCGCCATCCCAGGGCACCCAGGACTGCAGGTCGAGGTGCCAGGCCAGACCCGCCATCGCGTGATCGGCCTCGATGCTGTAGGCGTGCGCGCCGGCCCGCGGCGCTTCCGCTGTCAGCACGACCGTCTCCTGCAGCGCCTCGCCTCGCAGGGTGTGCTCCTCGAGCACCTCGCCATCGACGAGCAACTTGACGGTGATCTCCTCGGGGGGCGTCTCGACTCCGACCCGAGCGACGGCCTCGAGCGCGAGCAGTCCCGACTGGCCGTCGCCGAAGCCCCGGCGCTTGTCGTAGGCGCTGACGACCGCGGCCGCGAGGGGCCGGACCCCCTCGGCCTCGTAGGCGTGAGTCGCTGCGGCGAGGGCATCGAGGGCGGTGACCGAGCTCCCGTCCGGGCGACGGACGCCCTCGGGGAGCTCCACCCGGGTGCGTCCCTGCCCGTCGACGCCGACGGCTGAGTGGACGATCTCGGACAGCGCCGCGCGCAGCTCGTCGCTTCCGGCGCCGCTCCGGAGGACCATCGCGGCGGTGTAGGCGTCGGCGGTCTTCTCATCGAGGAGGTGCTGTGCGTTCCGCTCGAAGACGGCGCCGCAGCGCACGGTGGTCCCTGGGTCCTCGACGGCGGCGCAGATCCAGGCGGTCCGGACCAGGAACTCCTGCAGGGTGGTGCCCTGGGGCGTGGTCCAGCTGCCGTCCCCCAGCTGGTCCTGGCGCAAGCGGCCCCGAGCCCTCGTCGAGAGGCGCTCGGCCACAGCGTCGTCGGGGGCGAGCACTGCCGCCTGGAGGATCGCCGCGCGCTCGATGTCGGTTGCGTGGAGCTCGGAGGAGACGAGCCGCTGCTGAGCGCGCAGCCGCAGCGCTCGAAGGGCCTCCTGCTCGGTGTCGCTCGGCTCGGCCGCGAGCGAGCTCAGCAGCTCGCCACCGCTGGCCCCGAGGGTCATGGCGTAGGCGGCGTCGAAGAGGCTCCCGCCGCCGCCGGAGGTGTCCAGCTCGCGCCGCAGCACCCCGAGCGGGCCGGGGAAGACCGTGAGCGACAGCCGTGCGTACTCGCTGCCTGCGGGCGTCTCGAGATCGAAGGACGAGGCGCCGCCGAAGAGTCCGCTGCGGGACTGGGTCAGCGGGCGCCCGGTCGGCTCGACGCGCACGGGCTTCACCAGGGCGTCGGCGCCTTCGAGGCCGGCCTCGAGCGTCCCGGCGCCTGGCCGAACGGCGGTCAGGGTCACCGACTCGACGACGCTGGTCCCTGCCGGCACCGTGATCGTGCCCACCGCGGAGCCGTCCAGGCCTGTGGCGCGCACCGAGAGCTTCGAGGTGACATCGCCTTCGGTCGTGTTCACTACGCGCACGGGGACCTCGACGCGATCGCCCTGGCGCAGGACCTCGGGCACGCGGGGCTCGACGTAGACCGGCAGGCCCGACTGGAAGGTGTGCACGTCCCCGGCTTGCGCGCCGTCCTGGGAAGCGGCGAGGCCCAGGACCCGCCAGGTCGTCAGGGTGTCAGGCACGGTCACATCCACCGAGGCGTGGCCGCTCTCGTCGGTCAGGACGACCGGCGCCCACACGAAGGTCTCGGGGAACCAACTGCGGGTCTCCACCTGGGCAACGGCGTCGTCCGCCGGGGCCTCCTCATCCCGAGAGGTCTTCTTCTCCATCTGGACCCTGTCGCCCATGGCCTTGTCCATCCTGGCGTCGCTCTTGCCGACGCGGCCCTCCTCCTTCATCGCGCGGAAACCCTCGTCGGCGTCGGAGGACAGGCCTCCCGGGCCGGCGGATTCGGGCTCGGGTTCGGCGGGGGCCGCGGCAGGCCGCGCGACCTCCTGCATCATCATGTCGGGCTCCGAGGCGCTGCCACAGCTGAGGATCCAGATGAGTCTCATCGCTCCATCTCCTTCCGCACCCAGGCGTTCCAGGGCTCGATGTCTTCTGGGACGCGGGTCGCGTCCGTGACGAGCAGGCGGGGCTCGCACATCGCGAGCAGGTCGTCGGGCAGGCGCCACAGCTCGAGCGGGCGGCCCCAGGCGTCGACGTACTCGCCCTCGGACAGCACGGCGGCGTGCAGTCCGGCGAGGGCCTCGTTGGTCAACAGGCCTTCCTCGGTCTTCTCCCAGTCGCGCACGGCCCGAGAGAGCTCGCCCAACAGCTCCCAGAAGGCCGACTGCAGCTCCTCGTTCGGGTCGAATGGCGTCTCGCCATGGCTGTCGCGCCAGGGCGGCTCGCGGTCTTCCTGGGTCAGCGCATCGACCCGTAGGACGGCGGCCATCGCGGCGTTGTCTCCGCGCACCGCTCCGCTCGTCAGCGCGAGGGCGTCCATGTACTCCCAGGCCGGGTTCGACGAGGTCGCGCCGACCGCCAGCTTGCTCAAGCCGTCGGGGCCGGGCAGGGGAGCGAGCTGCCCGAGGGCCTGGTCGACACCCACGAGGGACACGACCGCCTGCGCATCGGCCTGGACCTCGATGGTCGTCTCGGCGCCGGGGGCGTAGGTCTCCTCGGCGGTGGAGAGCTCCAGCGACAGCGTGGCCTCCGGACGGACGTAGACGATCGCCGTGGCCGTGTGGGCCTCGGTCTTCATGAAGCCCTCGCGTCCGGCCGGGATGGCGAAGCGCACGGCGTTGTCGTCCTCGGGCGCCGGGCAGGCGTCGTCGTAGTAGTTGTCGTAGGGCTCGGCCTTGAGCGCCTTCGGGGTGCGCGGGCAGTTCTGGACGTGTCCATCGGAGTCCAGGAGCGTGAGCTGGTCGGGCAGGCTGCCGGAGAAGTCCGGTCCGCGGAGCATCTCGATGCGAAGCTCCTCGCCGCTCTCGAGCAGCACCTTGTCCGGGCGCAGGCGGAAGTTCGGCGTGGCTCCGGGCTCGCTGCGCCAGGTCGTCGTGCCGAGGTCCTCGACCGAGATCTCGAACTCGAAGCCCTGCATGGTCGTCGCCACGGGTTCTCGGATCGTCGCGACGAAGGGCGGCGTGGCCGTGAAGCGGAGCGTGCCTGCGGTGGGCTCGTCGTGCTCGGCGGCCTCCATGCGCTCGAAGGCCTGCTGGATGCAGTAGCGAGCGCCCCAGGGCACCGGCTGGGCGTCCCAGTCGAGCCAGCGCCAGGACACGGCGCCCTCGGGCTCGGTGCGCCACAGGCCGATGAAGGAGGAGTCCCCGGCGAGCCTCTCGCCGCGCAGGCAGTCGTTGGCCTGGAGCGTCCGGCCGTGGATCTGGGAGGCGAAGCCCTCGGGCGCCTGCGTTCCCACTGTGGAGATCCGGGCCGTCAGCCGCGTGATGTCGTTGGGTGCCTGCAGGTTCAAGGTCAGCGCATAGAGGCCGCCGGAGGTGCCCAGCAAGCCGCCCTCCAGGCGGTCTGCCATGCACTCGCCGAGGCGCCCGTCGAGGCCCACCACGCGGGTGATCCGGCCGCCTGCGGTCTCGACGACGGCCTCTTCGGATTGGCTCGTCGCGACCAGGTGGGAGCAGGCGTCCAGTCCCTCGACGAGGGCCTCGGCCTGACGCCGCTCGGCGATCGTTGCGGCCGTCGAGGCGCGGTGCGTGGCGCGCACTGCGGCCAGGACAAAGGGCTCGTTCGTCGTCTGCTTCGGCGGACGGATCGGCTGGGGCGGAACCACGACGTTCACCGGCTGACCGGGATCGATCTGGAAGGCGGCGACGCCGTCGACGTCGGTCGTGGCGAGCCGTCCCGGGTCGCGAGGGTCCCAGAGGTTGCGGATGCTGACCTCGGTCTCGGTGAGGGGACGCCCATCGGGGGTGCTGACGCGCAGGTACACGCGGTTGTTGAAGTCGCTGACCAGGCGCTGACCGAGCTCGGTGACCGCCTCGGCGGCCAGAGGATCCGGCGACAGGGTGAGCGTCGTGGCGCCCGAGGAGCGATCCCCGTCGGTGTCGGTCACGCCGACCATCACGCTCACCGCGTTCTTGGAGACCAGGTCCGCCGGCACCTCGGGCAGCTCCAGGGAGAAACGGCCGTAGCGATCGGTGGTCAGCGGCTCCAGGTCGGTCCACTCGTTGGGCAAGGGCCAGGATCCCTGGCTCCTCAGGCTGACCTCGACGGTGGCGTCGGCGACCGGCGCGCCGGAGTTGTAGAGCACCGAGCCTTCGATGACCGGCCGGTCTCCGCGGCCGTACCAGGGGTCCTCGGTGTGGAGCTCGACCGTGGTCCTCGGCAGCGTGAAGGGCTCGACGCGCACCGACATCTCCGCGGTGTCGTCGCCGCTGTTGAACTGGATGACCCAGTGGCCGATCGCTGCGCTGTCCGCCAGGGGGAAGGAGCTGGCCACGACCCCCCACTCGGCGCCTTCCGTGCGCTCCTCGTACACCACCGTCCCGCTCGGGTCGCGGACGATCCAGGTGCCCGGGCGCTCGTCGAGGGGCTCCAGGGTGCCCTTTCGGAGCATCAGGGCGCGGAACTGCAAGGTGTCGCCGGGCTCGTACAGTGGGCGGTCCGTCAACAGGTGGATGTGCGCCGGTCGGTACAGCGGGACCGGCACGTCGACCTCGATGTCCTCGAGCGGCGTGTCGATCGAGGCGCGCAGGATGTAGTCGCCGTCGGGGAGCTCGCGGTCCAGGCGGACCGTACAGCTCAGCTGCCCGCGGTTCTCGTCCCAGGGGTTCTGGCACTCGAGCGGCGTGACCTGATCGCCGTCGACCAGTGAGAGCTCGGCGTCGAACTCGCCCATCGCGTCCTGGCGCGGGTACTCGTCCCCGTCCACGACCCAGGAGCCGTGCACGTAGACGTCGACGTTGCCCGAGCGGTTGCGCTCCAGGCCGTAGGCGCTGACGGAGGCGACCACGCGGGGTTCTCCGTCCGGGCACTCGTCGATGACCATGCCGTACGACGACCAGGCTCCGATGCAGGGCACGCCCGCGCACCAGGCGACGAGCGCCACGACCACCAGGGCTGCCAGCGCAGCCGCCACCTTCTTCCGCATGCGTGCCTCGGCACAGATCGAATCGAGCTTACCGACGGCTCAGGGAAGGCGTTTCATCCAGCTGTCGTCGAGCTCGTAGTGCTGGTACTCCGCGACGGGTGGGAAGGCCGGATGGGTGCGAACGACGAGGATCCAGCCGCCGACCAGGATCGGGTACAGCCAGCCGGGCAGCGGACGATCGACCGCGCGCGCCGCGACGCCCAGGATGCAGAGGTAGGCCCCCTCGAAGAAGACCTCGGGCTTCGCGACGCGCCAGAAGCCGGGCACCACGGCGTGAAGCCCCATGTACAGCGGGTTCCAGAATCCCTCCATGAGCTTCGGGCCGAGGGCCAGGAAGAAGAACACCAGGCCCATCAGGCCCAAGGCCTCGACGTAGCGGTGGCCCCGCCGGAAGAAGGCGAACAGCGCCAAGGCGACGATCGGCATGTTGATCGCCCGCCAGGCCTCGAGCCGGTTCCAGGTCGGTGGGTTCAGGGAGAAGCTGTCGAGCATCGCCCGCTCGTGCAGGTACAGATCGGCGTCGCCCAGCGTTGAGTCCCCGGTCAACAGCGCCAGCTGCCAGGTGACCAGGGGCAGGGTGAGCGCGGTGCACAGAGCGCAGGCGACGCAGACGTTCTTGCTCCGCGTGATCAGCAGGAGCATGGCGCCTCCGACGGCGCCCACCAGGCCCAGGTACCAGTTCGTCCAGGCCATCACGACGAAGGTCACGGCAGCGACCAGCCGCCACTTCCCGCCCGAGTTCATGCTCTTGAGCATGGTCCAGGCGAAGACGGCCAGGAGCCCGACCGCCATCTTCTCGACCGTGTACCAGTTCAGGTCGCGGAAGACGTGCAGGCCCATGCCGAAGGGGAAGCCGAGGATCAGCGCGTCCCGCCAGCCGGTGCCGACCTCCTTGACGAAGAGTGCGGCGCCGTACCACCCGACGATGATCCAGAACATCGCTTGCAGGTTGAAGGCGGCGAAGGGCTCGACGAAGAGGTCGAAGAGCTCGACCAGCCAGAGGTGGCCGATGTGCACCCCGATGAGCCGCGCGGCGGGGTCGGCCAGGGACTCGACGGGGGCCACGAGCATGCGCCGGTGGACCCCGTCGTTGTAGAAGAGCAGCGAGCCGGTCTTGTCGATCGTCGGCCAGGAACCCAGCACATGGGTCGTCATCACCGCCGAGAAAGGGGCCGTGAGCAGCACCACCTGGCCGACGACGAAGTTCAGGGCCCTCAGCCAGTGGGGCAGCCGCTTGAAGAGAGCGAGCGCCGTGATCGCGAGGCCGAGCACGATGCAGATGGCCCACGCCTGACCGACGGTGGCCAGGTCGAGCAGTCTCTCCGTCGCGTCCGGCGGCGGTCCATACACGAGGGGGACTATAGGGCCCCGTGGACCCGACCCCGCTCCTGCGCTGGTACCGAAGGGAGCGCAGAGCGCTGCCGTGGCGCGACGACCCGACGCCCTACAAGGTCTGGCTGAGCGAAGTGATGTCGCAGCAGACGCGCATCGAGACCATGAGGCCCTACTGGGAGGGATTTCTGGGGCGCTGGCCCGCCGTCGAGGACCTCGCCGCAGCGGACCTGGAGGAGGTCCTCCACGCCTGGAGCGGCCTCGGCTACTACAGCCGCGCCCGAAACCTCCATGCCGCGGCCAAGGTCATCGCCGCCGAGGGCTTCCCCTCGGACCGGATCGCCTTCCAGCGCCTCCCAGGCGTCGGCCGCTATACCGCCGGCGCAGTCGCCTCCATCGCCTTCGGCCGCGATGAGTGGGTCGTGGATGGAAACGTCGAGCGCGTGGTGTGCCGGGTCGAGGACCTGGCCGAGGACCCGAGGCAGGCGGCCGCCCGGCGGCGCATCGAAGGGATCGTCGAGGGCTGGCTGCCCGCGGGCGAAGCGGGGGACTGGAACCAGGCCCTGATGGAGCTCGGGGCCCGTGTGTGCACGCCGAAGAAGCCTGCCTGTGGCCGCTGCCCGATCGCCGAGGAGTGCAAGGCGCTGGAGGCGGGCACGGTGCTGTCCCGGCCCGACAAGCCGCGCAGGACGCGCCAGCCCGAGGTGCGATCGGTCGCTGCCGTCGTGCGCTCCGAGCGCGGCGTGCTCATGGCCCGACGCCCCGAAGACGCGCTGCTCGGCGGACTCTGGGAGCTCCCGCGGGGGGACGACCTCGAGGCGCTCCGGGCGCGGATCGGCCCGGTGGAGCTGGGCCGTGAGCTCGGAAGTGTCCGCCACATCTTCAGTCACCGGAAGCTGACGCTCCAGGTCTTCGAGGCCCGGCTCGCGCGGCCTGCGCCGGGCGGCTTCTACACCGAGCTGCGCTGGGTCGAGGACCCGGAGACGCTGGCGCTTTCGACCCTGGCTCGCAAGGCCCTCAGAGCAGGTCGAGGGGCTCCAGCTCCGACTCGAGCCAGCGGGCGGCGGCGCTGACGTCGGCCTCGACGGGCCCCTCGAGGGTCAGGATCACGTGGTGTGGGCCCTCGTCGTAGCGAGGGTAGGAGCCGATCTCGATGGTCGGCCAGCGCGCCAGTGCGTCCTCGAGGCGCGCCGCGATCGCGATCTCCCGCTCGGCGGTGACGACCCGAGCCGTGTGCAGCTCGGAGGCGGTGGCGAAGCGGCTGGCGACCGCCTCGAACTTGAGCTTCAGGATGCTCGGTACTCCCGGGAGGATGTGCACATTGCCCTTCACGACGAGGGGGAAGATCAGGCCTCCATCCCACCAGAACTCCGAGCCTTTCGGAACCCGTGCCATGCGCAGCGCCGCCGCGTTGACCGGGGAGGTGAGCTTCTGCCTCAGGACCTCGACGAGCTCTTCGCGCTCCTCGCACTCGGTGTGGAAGGCGGCGGCGATCGACTCCATCGTGATGTCGTCGTGGGTGGGACCGACCCCGCCCGTGGTGAACACCAGGTCGTAGCCCTTGGACGAGCGCCTGACCTCGTCGGCGATGACCTCGAGCACGTCCGGGACGACGCTCACCCGCCGCACCGAGACGCCCAGCTCACGAAGTCGGCCGATCAGGTAGGGGCTGTTCTGATCGGCGAACTTCCCCGTGAGGATTTCGTTCCCGATGATGATCAGGCCTGCGGTCTTCACCCCGGCAACGTACCTTGCCCGAGGTGCTCTTCCTGCTGTCCACAACGCAAGCGGCCTCGATCCGGGCTCTGGTCGAGGTGGACGACACCGGTGTGCGTCTCCATCGCGCCGTGATCGTCGCCGAAGAGGCGGCGCCGGCCGCGCCCGGAGAGCTGGCGATCCGCGACGGGGAGGGGAGGCTGCTGGCCTCGGTAGCCGTGGAAGACGCTCGACATCGCAGCGTCGTCGGCGTCGGCGAAGCGGTGGTCCTGGAGCGGGCCTTCGCGCTGGTCGAGGCCCCCTGGCCCGAAGGCGCCTCCTTCGTCGAGCTCGGGGGTCTCGAGCTGGCCCCGACCCTCGCGCCGCCGAGCGCCGTGGCCGTCTCCGAGTCGGGCCCGGACGACGAGCGGCTGGACATCGTCTACCTGGGGGACGGCTACACGGCGGACCAGCTGGACACCTACGCCGAGGACGTCGATCGCATCAGCGCCTACCTGATGTCCATCGAGCCCTACGGCGCCTACTCCGGCTTGTTCAACATCTGGCGCATCGACGAGGCCAGCAACGAGTCCGGCGCCAGCCACTACGACCGAGGTCAGAACGACGCCCGCGACACAGCCTACGGCTGCTTCTACGGATGCGGGGGCATCGACCGCCTGCTCTGCTGCGACGACCAGAAGGTCCTGGGCGCGGTGATGGACCAGGTCCCCGGAGCCGACGGCGTCCTCGTCCTGGTCAACGACCCGACCTATGGCGGCGCGGGCGGCTTCGAGTACGCCACCAGCTACACCGCGAACCCCACGGGCTCGCTGGTGGCCGCCCACGAGATCGGGCACAGCCTGGTCGGTCTGTGGGACGAGTACAGCTACGGCCAGCGGTGGCAGGGCTCGGAGGGCCCGAACTGCGCGCTGGACGGTGACGATCCACCCTGGTCGGCCTGGGTTGGTGACCAGGACGTCGACGCCTACACGCCCTGCAGCTACCTCGACCACCATCGGCCCACCCAGTGGGACTGCATGATGAACACGCTCCAGGACGACTACTGCGCGGTCTGTCGGGAGCAGGCGGTGCTGGCGATCTACGAACACCTGCCTCGCATCGTGCTCTCGAAGTCCCCCGCGGAGACCGAGGTCCGGGTGAGCGAAGCGACGACCTTTTCGGTCGAGGCCCTCGGCCCGGACGGTGGTGGCCTGTCCTACCTCTGGACCCTGGATGGCGAGGTCGTCGGCACCGACGCCAGCCTGGTGGTCGAGTCCTGCGCGTCGGGCGCCCTGACCCTGGAGGTCTGGGACGGGACGCCGTGGGTGCGCAGCGATCCGGAGGGGAAGCTGCGCGACACGGTGACCTGGCAGCTGGACTGCTCGGGCGCAGCCTCGGACACGGGCGATCCCCGACGTCCCTCTCCGGCCCCCGACTGCGGGGGCTGTGACACCGGCTCCTCGCCGTGGATCGGCCTCTTCGCTGCACTAATCGTGGTCGTCCCCCGTAGGCGGTGCCTACAATAAGTCTCAGGGTCGGAACCTCGTCGCCGACCCGTACTCTGAGCACTTTGTGAGAGACCACCGCCGCTTCGCCTTGCACTTCCTCGTGCGCTTCCACGGCGTGGTGGTCGAAGACCGCGTCGTCGCGCGCTCGCAGGGGCCCGTGCGCGTCAGCGGTGGCCAGGGTGTCCTGGCGGTCCCCGAGGCCGAGGGTGGCGGCGATCTCGGGCAGCTCGAGTGGGTCGACGCGAACCGCCTGCGCCTGCCCGACGGGCGCATCCTGGCCCCGGGTCAGGTCGAGTGCTTCCTCCAGGACGCCATCGAGATCGAGCTGCGGCTGGTCCCGCAGTACAGCCTGCCTCGACAGATCCTCGCCGGAGGGGACTGGTTCATCGTCGCCGCCATGAGCGCGATGACCATCGTCGCCATCTTCTTCCAGCAGATCCTGGCGGGCTTGATGCCCGCGGGCGGTCCCCCCAGCGTCGAGCCGAGCGCCGAGCTCATCGCGCGCCTGTTGGACGAGGAGTTCGACGGTGCGGAGGAAGGTCTGCTCTACGAGGAGCAGGCCCGGCCCGTCACCCAGGTCACCATCGACAGCTTCTACCTGCCTGCGGGGGACGAGGGCCGGCACGACACGATGGGCGGCGCCGAGGTCGTGGCCGAGGACTCCTTCGAGGACTCCGAGGAGTCGGACAAGCAGTACCAGCCGCTCCCGCCCTCGCCTTCGGTCGCCGAGTCCGGGGACCCGGTCGACGAGCCCCTTGTCGAGGGCGTCACCGCGCCACAGCAGTTCGGCGAGGAGCTCCTGGGAGAGCTCGAGGAGGTCGCCGAGACCCAGGACAGGGCCGCAGATCGTGAGGGCTGGGGCTTCCGGGACCACGACGGTGCGATGGACGACCGCCGGGACGAGCTGGAGATCCGCACCGAGATCACCAAGGCTCGGGCGGTTCTCAAGATCGATCCGAACGACCCCTGGGCGCTCCAGAACCTGGCCTACTACCAGTACCTGGGAGAGCAGTTCGAAGACGCTCGTCGGACCCACGAGCGCTACGTCGAGCTCTACCCGGACAGCGCCGCCGGCTACAACAACCTGGCGCTCGTCTTCAAGCGCAAGGGCGAGTACACGAAGGAGGAGGGCTACTACCGGCTGGCGCTCTCCATCCAGCCCGAGGACGCCCACGCGCTGAACAACCTCGCGGTGAACCTGGCCCACCAGGGGCGCTACGACGAGGCCCTCGAGATCATGGAGCGGGTCGCTCAGCTCGAGCCGGGAGAGCCCTATGCGGACCTGCACCGAGCGAAGATCCACGCCGCAATGGGGCAGCAGGACGCCGCCTACGACTACCTGGAATTGGCGCTCAGCGGCATGGCGACGCTTGATACACTGCACATGATCGAGTTTCGACAAGACATTCGCGTCGATCCCAGCTTCGACCCCCTTCGCCAGGAGCAACGCTTCGCCGAGATCCTCACCCGCTACTACGGACCGGAGCAAGGCATGAGCCTCGCAGGTGGACATGGCTGACCTGCACGTCACCGTCCGGTTCAACGACTACATCGTCGAGGACCGCGTCCTCGCCGTGAAGGACGTGGTGCGCATCGGTGAGACGGCGGACAGTCGCGTGCACTTCCCCGGGGCCTCGGTCGCGGTCTGCAGGGTGGGCGAGTCCCTCGACATTCGAGGCCGCCGCCTCGCCGAGGGCGAGAAGACGGGCTTCAGTCTGGGCCCGGTGCACGTAGAGCTCGAACACCTCACCCCGCTTCAGGTCGGGCGTGGGGGACCCCCGCCGATCGACGCGCGCTTCCTGCTGGTCGCCCTCGCGGTCACCACCGGCGGCATGTGGATCGACACGCTCGGCGGCATCGCCGAGGAGCCCCCCGAGGGCCCGGTCGCCGAGTGGGTGGATGCGGCCAAGACCGTGGTGCCTTTCGACGAGCGCCGCGAGGACGCCTTCCGCGCGGGCGTGCAGCCCAACGGCGAGCTCGCGCACCTGCCCAAGGTCGTCATCCGCGGCGAGGGGCGCGAGGCCACCAACGACGATCGGTCCACCGGCTACCAGTACTACCGCTGGTACCGGCTCGAGGTCCCCAGCACGCTCCAGGCCGAGCTGGCGCGACTCCGCGTCGAGGAAGGCCGCACCGAGGACTACGCGCTCATCGCGCGAGGGGCCTACGACAACGACAACTGGCGCGACGCGCTGGTGCATTACCAGGCGCTCGCCGACGCCGAGCCCGAGGACGTGCGCTGGCTCTACGGCGTCGGCTTGTCGCAGAAGCGCCTGGGCCTCCACCGCATGGAGCTGGCCAGCTACGAGCGCATCCTCGAGCTCGATCCCAGCCACAAGGACGCGCTGGGCAACGGCGCGGTCGCGCTGGCCCGCCTCGGTGACTACGAGGCCGCCTCCGAGTGGCTCGTCCGGATGCAGCAGGTCGGCCAGGACGCGCCCTACCTCCACGTCTACGAGGGGCTCGTCGCGGCCATCGAAGGTCGCCGAGGAGAGTCCATCCGCCAGCTCGAGCTGGCCGTCGCCGGACGCGGCTCGATGACAGACGCCGAGCGCGTCGAGCTCCGCAGGGACCTGGCCATGGACCCGGCCCTGGCCAGCCTCCGCTCAGACCGCGCCCTGCGCACGATGTTGTGGCGCCACTATGGCGCGGCGGCGCCGCGCAAGTCTCGCTGAAAAGGGACACAGGCGACCGGAAGAAAGGGGCACAGGCAAGACGAAGGGACACAGGCGACAGGAAGAAGGGGACACCGGAGCGCCACTCCGAACGCCCCGGCACCCCTGTGCCCCTTGCGCCTGTGCCCCTTGCGCCTGAGACGAAGGGACACCGGCGACAGGAAGAAGGGGACACAGGAGCGCCACTCCGAACGCTTCGCACCCCTGTGCCCCTTGCGCCTGTGCCCCTTGCGCCTGTGCCCCTTGCGCCTGTGCCCCTCTACCCGTACCGCTCGACGAGCGCCGCATTGACGGCCGGAGGGACATAGCGGCTGACGTCGCCGCCGTTCTGGGCGATCTCCTTCACGAGCGAGCTGCTCACGAAGATGTTCGAGGGCGGGGACAAGAGGAAGACCGTCTGGACGGCCGGCGCCATGTCCATGTTGGCCAGGCCGATCTGGAACTCGAAGTCGAAGTCGCTGGTGGCTCGCAGGCCACGCAGGATGACGTCGGCGGCGACCTCCTCGCAGTAGTCGACCAACAGGCCGCTGAACTTCTCGACCTTCACATCGGGCAGGTGACCGGTGCAGGCGTAGATGAGCTCGATGCGCTCCTCGATGTCGAAGAGCGTGCGCTTGTTCACGTTGTGCCCGCAGGCGACGATCACCTCGTCGAAGAGGGTCGCGCCGCGGGCGATGATGTCGAGGTGGCCGTTCGTGATGGGGTCGAAGGAGCCGGCCACGACCGCGCGTCGGGTCATCCGAGGCGACTCGCCAGCCGCGCGCCCAGCATCTGGGCGGCCTCGAGGTGCCAGTCCTCGAACTCCGCGACGCCGAAGGGGTTCAGCAGCTCCAGGCAGCCGTGCACGCCCTTCGGCCCACGCAGCGGCACGACCAGGATGGCCTGGGTCGCGTAGCCGGACTTCTGGTCGACCTCGCCGAAGTGACGGTTGTCGTGGCGGACCTCGCGCAGCAGGAGCGCGGTGCGGGAGTTCACGGCCACACCGGCCAGGCCCTTGTTCGCGGGGATCTTGATCCCTCGGACGTTGCCGGCCCGGGGTCCCGTGGCGGCGACGAAGACCAGCTCGTCGCGCTGGGGGGTGAGCAGCAGCACCGCTCCCGACTCGGCCGGGATGTACTGGCCGGCGAGATCCAGGGCGAGGCGGCAGGCGTCCTCGGTGGTCTCGGCGTGGTCGAGCACGTCGGCGGCCTCGACGAGGGCCTCGATGCTGTCCGCGCTGCGCTCGCTCACCGTCTCGAAGGCGGGGGAGATGCGCGGATCCGGTGCGTCGAGGTCTCCGGCCTCGAGCTCCTCGTCCAGGGACAGGCCCTCCGCGAGGCGCGGGCGCACGCTCGGCTCCGGTTCGGGCTCCTGTTCCGTGGCGCCGCCAGGGACCTCGAGCGAGACCTTGGTGCGGGCCTCCTTGACCTCTTCGACGATGAAGCTGGCACCGCTCTGGGGATCACGGACCGAGATGATCCCGCTGGGATCGAGGTCGCAGATGACCCGCGAGAGGTCGGTCTCGGCGAGGCCGAAGTGGCCGAGGCCGCTTCCGAGCGCGGCCATCCAGTTGGCGGCCTCGACTCGATGTTCGTCGCTGCCACTCTGGATTCGGAACGTCGCCATGCGTCCTCCGGTACGGCGTTACGCAAGCACCCTGATATCACGCCGGTGTCAGTCCTCGGATACCTAGGAACCACGCAGCGGCGGTGCGGTCGTTCGCCCCAGGAGGCAGCGTATGTGCGGAATCGTCGGCTATGTCGGGCCGCGTCGGGCAACCCCGGTGCTCTTGGACGGACTTCGAAGGCTCGAGTACCGAGGCTATGACTCCGCGGGGGTGGCCCTGATCGATGGGGGCGAGCTCTCCATCACCAAGCGGGTCGGTCGGGTCGCGAACCTGTCCGGGGCGATCGACGAGGAGGCCACGGCCCAGCTCGGCATCGCACATACGCGCTGGGCGACCCACGGCGGAGTGACCCAGCCCAACGCGCATCCGCACACCGACATGAGCGGGCGGATCGCGGTGGTCCACAACGGCATCATCGACAACGACGGCGCCCTGAAGGCCCGCCTGGCGGCGGAAGGCGTGACATTCGCCAGCGAGACGGACACCGAGGTCCTGCCTCACCTGATCGCCGCTCACTACAAGGGCGATCCCGGCGAGGCGGTCCTGGCGGCCTTGCGCGAGGTCCGCGGCACCTACGGGCTGGTCGTCGTCTTCGCCGATCACCCCGGCACCTTGGTCGCCGCTCGAAACGGCTCTCCCTTGGTCGTCGGTCTGGGCGAGGGCGAGAACTTCATCGCCTCGGACCCCCACGCGCTCATGCGCTACACCCGGCGCGTCATCTACCTCGAGGACCGCGAGCTCGCGGTGGTGACGGCCGACGAGGTGCACAGCGTCCAGCTCGACGGGACCGAGGCCATCCACACGGTCGAGGAGCTCGAAGCCGTCTACGGCGGCGACGACAAGGGGGACTACCCCCACTACATGCTCAAGGAGATCCACGAGCAGCCCGAGTCCATCGGGCGCTGCCTGCGCGGCCGGGTCCAGCCGGAGCTCGGAACGGCCCGCCTGGGGGGCTTCGACCTCACGCCGCGTCAGCTGACCGAGATCCCTCGCGTCACCATCCTGGGCTGCGGCACGAGCTACCACGCCGCGCTGGTCGGAGCGCACGCCATCGAGTCCCTCGCGCGCGTGCCGGCCTCGGCCCAGATCGCCAGCGAGTTCCGCTACCGCAACCCGGTGATCGACCCCCGCGGGCTCTTCCTGGCCGTCTCCCAGTCCGGCGAGACCGCCGACACCCTCGGCGCGATCAAGGAGGTCCTGGTCAAAGGCGGCGAGGTCAAGGGCGTCGTCAACGTGGTCGGCTCCTCGATCGCGCGGCTCTGCGGAGCGGGCGTCTACATCCACTCCGG
>Ga0114933_10000192_pt1 | contig 74222 bp, 62 predicted proteins | sample 4SBtaG_FD_89691 | JGI IMG/M metagenome (GOLD analysis project Ga0114933, IMG submission 89691) | Deep subsurface microbial communities from Kolumbo volcano to uncover new lineages of life (NeLLi) - 4SBTROV12_W25 metaG | ecosystem: Environmental > Aquatic > Marine > Volcanic | place: Kolumbo...
GCCCCGACGACTCGGCCTCTCTCCTGGAACCGGGCGCATCATCGTCATCGGCATGCTCAACGTCACCGCCGAGAAGGGCGGCATGTTCGTGGAGGGCCGCAGCAAGGGCTGGTGCGAGGGCGGCCCCCAGGGCTTCATGCGCTTCGACGGCGATGAGCGGGAGATGCTGACCGAGTTCTGGCGCATGATCGGGGGACAGAACGCCGGACGCATCGTGACCTTCAATGGCCGGGGCTTCGATGGCCCCTACCTGATGCTGCGCTCGGCCATGCTGGGCGTGACACCCTCTCGCAATCTGGCGGGCTATCGCTTCGCCGTGTCACCCCATTGCGACCTGGCCGACGTGCTGGGCTTTCAAGGGGCCGTGCGCACCCAGTACAGCCTCGACTATTGGTGCCGTCGGTTCGGAGTCACCTCGCCCAAGGAGCAGGGCCTGGACGGCTCCCAGGTGCAGTCGGTCTACGAGTCCGGGGGGCTCGACTCCATCGTCGACTACTGCGCCAGGGACGTGGTCGCCACCGCCGAGCTCTATCGGCGGCTGGAGGACACACTGATCCCCCTCTTCGAGACACGCGCCCGGTAGGGGGCAGCGCTACAGGTCGTGACTCTGGTGGTGCTCCGGGCGATCCTGTTTCTGGCCAGAAACAGGACCACGCTCACCGGTGGAGAGTCAGCGACTGTCGCCTTTCGGGAATTCGTGAACTGCATTGAGGCGCCGCATGCTTCTCAAGCCTTGCACGCAGCGGCGGGCGAGTACGCACGACGTAAGCAGCCGCCCCCGGCGCATCCATCTTCACGTGGACTGTGTCCTGGCAAGACGCAGCGGACCGACCAAGCGGAGGCGTGCCCGGCAGTTGGTACCTCACCCAACAGCCCCCAGCCACGCACTATCCGCATACAATCGTTGCGTGAGGTGTGTCGTGGCAAGGCGCAGTGGTCTGGCTGAGCAGGGGCCCCGCCAAAGGACAGTCCAGTGGACTGTCCGACGTGGGGTGCGTGGCCCCCGGCCACGTTGAGCATCAGCCATGGCCGCTGCAACGCAGCCACGGCGCAGCTCACGCAACAGAGCCCGGCCACGCACGATCACTTAGCATTGGATTGCTGCTCGGAGAGCCGCGCAGGGCTGAGCCAGCCGATCGAGCGGATCACGTCCAGCACCTCGGACCAGCTGGGGAAGGTCTGCTCGGTGCGACGCTTGTAGGCGTCGATGGCTTTCAAGAACTGAAGCCGCTCGAATTCGATCAGCTCCGCGTCCGGCCCGTTGTTCTTGGGGCTGCGGCGCTTTGCGGACCGGGATGATGTGCGAGTCCCACTCGCTGTGGACGCCCCGGCCTTTTTCTTGGCTGGCGGAGCGGCCTTCTTGGCCCGGCTGCTGGTGGCAGTCTTGGCCGCCTTGGTTGTCTTGGTCGTTTTCGTCGTCTTGGCCTTGGTCACCGCGTCATCTCCCACCGAATGGCTAGCCGGCGGGTGCAGGACGCTCTGGAGCCTGGCCGCCGTCCCTCAGCTATCGGCCATCAGACCGTTTTCCCTGAAGTGCTGTGCCACAGATTCGGTGCTTGGCTTCTCGATGACCCCGAACTCGGTGACGATGCCAGCGATGTGCTCGTGGGGGGTGACGTCAAAAGCCGGGTTGTACACTGCCACATCTTCGGGCGCGTTGAGCCCGCCGGAGTAGCCCTTGCGGATCTCATCGGGGTCGCGCTGTTCGATGGGGATCCCGTCGCCGTGGGCCGTGGACATGTCGAAGGTGGAGGTGGGAGCCACCACGTAGAAGGGGATGCCGTGGTGCTTGGCCAGGACTGACACCGAGTAGGTGCCGATCTTGTTGGCCGCGTCGCCGTTAGCCGCGATGCGGTCAGAGCCCACGAAGATCTTCTGAATGCGGCCTTCTTTCATCACCTGTCCGGCCATGTTGTCGCAGATCAAGGTGACATCGATGCCAGCTCGGTGCAGCTCCCAGGATGTGAGCCGGCTGCCCTGGTTGAGCGGCCGGGTCTCATCGGCGAAGACCTTGAAGTTCTTGCCGGCCTCCTGCGCCGAGAAGAAGACTGCCAGGGCCGTGCCGTAGTCTGCCGTGGCCAGGCCCCCCGCGTTGCAGTGGGTCAGCGCACCCTCACCTTCGTTGAGCAGCTCTTGCCCGAACTTGCCCAGCTGGCGACAGATGGTGCGGTCTTGCTCGTAAATCGCGATGGCCTCATCGAGCAGCAGCTGCTTCAGTGCGGGGACGGACAGCTCGCCCGCCTCAGTGGCCACCCGGGTCATGCGATCGAGGCCCCAGAAGAGATTGACCGCGGTGGGGCGGGACTCGGCCAGGTCGTCGCAGGTCTCCTTCAGGTCGGCCATGAATCCGGCCCGATCACTGGCCGCGCTGTCGCGGATGCCCAGGACCACGCCGAAACCAGCAGCCACTCCGATCGCGGGAGCACCACGAACAGCGAGCCGCTTGATGGCGTGCCAGATCTCTTGCCGGGTGGTGCACTCGATCTCGACGAACTCGCCGGGCAGCAGGGTCTGCTCGACGAGCTTGCAACAGCCGTCGAGGCCGCCCTCCCAGTAAATGGTGCGGAGGTGCTGGGGGGTGGTCATCTCAGGTCTCCCGGGCGATCGCCGTCAGGCGTCCGCGAAGCGCTTGCTGACGGCGGCGTCCTTGGACAGGACACCTGCTTCCATTTGTTTGCGATGAGCGAGCAGCCGCTGGGCCACGGCTTCATCGGCAACAGCGAGTATGCGAGCGGCGAGCAGGGCAGCGTTCTTGCCGCCAGCCTTGTTGGCTGAGACCGTCGCCACGGGAATGCCCCCGAGCATCTGCACCGTCGACAACAGCGAATCGAGCCCGCCAGCAAAGTCAGTGGGCACCGGCACACCGATCACGGGTAGGGTGGTCTTCGATGCGATCACCCCGGCCAGATGGGCCGCGCCTCCGGCCACGCCGATCATGACCTTCACGCCACGCTCCCGAGCATGGCTGGTCAACTCGCCAACCTGCTCGGGAGTGCGGTGGGCCGAGAGAATGCGCACATCAAAAGGGATCTGCAGGTCTTTCAGCTGTGCCAGCCCGGATTCGATGTGGGGCAGGTCGCTGTCGCTGCCTAGCAGCCACAGCACTGGTGGAAGAGTCACGTAGGCTCTCCGCCGGTGAGCACACGGTGGATCTCGAAGTAGCGCTCTCTCGCCCGCTCAATCACCTCTGCCGGAAGAGTCGGTGCGGGAGCTTGGCGGTTCCAGTCGGTCTCCGACAGCGCATTGCGAATGATCTGCTTGTCGAAGCTGTCTTGCTCACGACCGGCTGCGTAGTCGGCGGCCGACCAGTAACGAGAGCTGTCCGGAGTGAAGACCTCGTCGATCAAGGTCAACTGATCGTTGACCAGCCCGAACTCGATCTTGGTGTCGGCGAGAATGATGCCCTTCGACAGGGCCAGCTCCGCCGCGTGTTCGTACAAGGCCAAGGCGAACGCGCCGGCCTTGGTGGCGACCTTCGTGCCCACGAGATGGGCCAGCTGTGGAATGCTCAGGGGCTCGTCATGCTGACCGCTAGGCGCCTTGGTGGAGGGCGTCAGGATCGGCTCGAGCAGCTTCGCGCATTGTTCAAGCCCCGGGGGCAACTCGTGGCCGCAGATCGATCCGGTCTTTTGATATTCGTCCCAGCCCGAGCCCGCCAGGTAGCCCCGGACGATGAACTCGGCTTGCAGGGGCACGGCCCGGCGCACCAGCGTGGAGCGGCCTGCCAGCAGCTCGCTGTGTCGCTTCACGGAGTCGGGCATCGCTGCCACGTCTGTCTCGATCAGATGGTTCTGCAGCAGTTCGGCGGTCTGGTCGAACCAGAACTTGCTCAGGCTGTTGAGCACCCGTCCCTTGCCTTCGATGCGCTGGGGCAGGATCACATCGAACGCGGAGACACGGTCGGTGGTCACCAACAACAGGCTGTTGTCATCGATGGCGTAGATGTCCCGAACTTTTCCGCGATGCAGAAGGTGCAGGCCATCCAGCTGATCGGACATGCGCACTTCCTCGGTCTCAGGGGTCATGGGACTCCTTTTGCATTCAATGGGGAGGGAAGGACTTGGGGTTCAACGGCAATGATACCCGCCTGGGCAGAGACGATCGATACGTGCCATCAGCCTTCCTGGGACGACCCTCCGTGGCTATGCTGGGCGCCCCGGCGAACGCCCCGACGCCGAGGTCAGAAGCAGGGCTCGGCAGCCCTCTCGGACACTGGATCTCCGGGGCTGGAGCGGCTCTCTTGGCAAATCTTCTGGTCACCGGTGGCGCCGGATACATCGGCAGCCACGCCGTGCGAGCCCTGCGAGCTCGCGGTCATGACGTGGTGGTCTACGACGACCTCTCCGAGGGCTTCGCCGACGCGGTTCTGGGCGCCCCCCTGGTGACGGCCGACATCCTCGACACAAAGACCCTTGAGCAGACCCTCAGCGACCAGAAGATCGACGCCGTGCTCCATTTCGCGGCTCGCTGCTACGTGGGCGAGTCCATGGAGAAGCCAGACCTCTACTGGCGCATCAACCGGGACGGCACCCGATCCCTGCTGGAGGCCATGAACCGAGCAGGTGTCAACAAGCTGGTCTTCTCCTCGACCTGTGCCGTCTATGGCAGCCCGCCCACGGTGCCCATCCCTGAAGATTGCCGCCGGGCGCCGGTGAACGTCTACGGCGAGACGAAGCTGGCCATGGAGGACGAAATTCGCGCGGTCGACGGCCTGAGCTCCGTGATCTTCCGCTACTTCAACGCGGCGGGAGCCAGCGAAGATGGCGTGCTGGGGGAGCGGCACGACCCTGAGACCCATCTGATCCCTCTGGCCCTCATGGCGGCCCGGGATGGTGGGGTGCTCACGGTGTTCGGAGACGACTACGACACCAAGGACGGCACCTGCGTCCGGGACTACATCCACGTCTGCGATCTGGCCGACGCCCACGTGCTCGGCGTGGAGCGCCTGCTGGCGGGGGGCGAGTCCTTGCTGGCCAACCTGGGCTATGGACAGGGGCACTCGGTGCTCGAGCTGGCCGAGGCTGTGCGCCGGGTCACCGGTCTGCCGCTCGAGGTCAAGATCGGACCTCGCCGGGCTGGCGATCCCCCTGAGCTGTATGCCGGCGGCGGCACCGTGCGCGAGCAACTGGGCTGGACTCCCAGCCGAGACGACATCGACCTCATCGTGCGACACGCATGGGCTGCCCTGCCGAGCTGATCGTCCTGGGTTCAGGCACCTCCGTGCCCCGAGCTGACAGGGCCAGCAGCTGCTACTTGCTGCGCTGCCAGGGCACGACCCTGCTGGTCGACCTGGGCCCCGGGGCCCTGCATCGGGCGGCCGCGGCGGGGGCCGATCTCGACGCCCTCGACGGGGTCTTGCTGACCCACATTCACCCGGACCACAGCGCCGATCTCGTGGCTCTTCAGTTCGCCCTGATGAACCCGGCGACCCGGGTGGGCCGCCCGCCCTTGCCTGTGTTTGGCCACCCGGCCATGAAGCTGCTGGTCTCCCGGCTGCGCAACGCCTGGCCCCGTTGGCTCGAAACAGACGCTGCCCGGCTGACCCTGCAGCCCGTCGAGCGGGGTTCCATGACCCTGCCCGGGGGCTGGCAGGCCCAGGCTCTGCCCATGCGTCACCACGAGTCCTCTCTGGGCTGGAGACTGACCCTACCCAACGGAGCCACGGTGGCCCTCTCCGGCGACACGGTCGAATCTCCCGAGCTGCTGGAGCTTGGCAGAGACGTCGATCTCTTCGTGCTCGAGGCCGCGGGCCCAGATTCTGGCCCGCTCTCGGGTCATCTGACCCCGAGGCGCGCTGGGGCCGTGGGGGCCGACTGTGGGGCCCGACACCTGCTTCTGACCCACTTCTATCCCGCGACCTTGGCTGAACCCATCGAGACTCTTGTGAGGGAGACGTTTGAAGGCGAGCTGACCCTGGCCCAAGATGGCCAGATGCTCTCCCTCTCTCCTCGACCCGACCCCCGTCAGCCCCACCCGGGCCGGGCCTCCTCATGACCCAGCTTCTGCTCTGGCTGTCCCTGCTTCTGGCAGTAGAGGTCCCGCCGGACCCGCTCACCCAGCTGGTGACCGAGGGCCCCCTGGCCCATTGCACCGTCTCCCTGCTGGTCTCGGATGCGGTCACGGGCGAGGTGTTGTACGAGCGCTCGCCCGATGTGCCCCTGGCCCCCGCGTCGAACATGAAGCTGATCACCACGGCTGCGGCTGTGAGTGAACTGGGGGCGGAGTACGAGTTCTCGACCCGCTTGCTGGCCAGCACCCCGCCCGATGAGAACGGCGTGTTGGCTGGTGACCTGATCCTGGTGGGCAGCGGCGACCCCTGTCTACGTGTCGACGCCCTGGCGCCCGAGGGGATCGCCGACCCGGCAGGCTTCTTGATCGACCTGTTGATCAGCACGGGAGTGCAGCGGGTCGACGGCTCGTTGGTCCTCGACGACGGCCTCTTCGATCGCCAGGCCCTCCATCCCCACTGGCTCGCTGAGGACCTGGGCTACAGCTACGCCGCGCCGGTGAGCGCGCTCTCGATCGACGGCAACTGCCTGAACATCTCCGTGGACGGAGGGGGCGACGGTGTGCGGCCGCGACTGAGCATGGGGACGGTCATTGACGGGTACCAGCTGCGCAACGAACTGAAGTGGTCCAGCCGCTCCCAGCAAGCCGATGTTTCTCTGCTGCGTCCGGACGACGGGGGCGTGGTGCGCATTGCTGGGGCCATGTCACATGGGTTGGGCGCGCGCTCGTACACCGTGCCCGTGCGCGATGGAGCGCTGCTCTTCGGGCGCCGCATGGTGGCTCAGCTGCGGGCCCGAGGTGTGGCCGTGCGCGGCGGTCTGGCCCGTGAGGTCGGCGCGGCCAAGCGGCACCGCAACCCGGTCGAGCTGGTGCGTTTCGAGACGCCGCTGTCCCTGGCCGTCTTGCTGGCCAACAAAGAGAGCGACAACTCCATCAGCGACCATCTGTTGAAGACCCTGGGGGCCGCAAGATCCGAGCAGGGGTCCTTCGCGGTCGGCTCCCGGGCGGTGCTTGACTTTCTGGCCCACACGGCCCGGACGGAATGCACCGAGCTGGTCATCGAAGACGGCTCGGGCCTGGCCAGCAGCAACCGGCTCACGGCCCGATCTCTGGTCGACGTGCTGGTCACCATGAACACCAGCGCTGCTCCGGAGCGACAGGTCTTCCTGACCAGTCTGCCCGTGTCTGGGCTCGATGGCTCGCTGGCTCGCAGACTCGGCGAGCCACCCTATCGCAGCGCCGTGCGAGCCAAGACCGGTTACATCGAGGGCGTGTCCTCGTTGTCTGGGTACGCGGTGGCTCACAGCGGTCGCGTGCTGGCCTTCTCGTTCCTCGCCAATGGCTTGAAGCCCGGAGAGAACAAGGCGGTCAAGGCCCTCCAGGATGACGTCTGCCGCCAGCTCGTCGATCTCTGGTAAGCGACTCCCATGGCGTCGCTAGACCAGGAGGTTGCGTTCGCGGTGGAAACCGCAGAAGCCGCGGGGGCTTTGATCCTCTCGCACTACGAGCCGTTCCCCAGTGGTGCGGTGCGCATGAAGGGCCTCCGAGACCCGGTCACCGCAGCAGATCTGGCCGCCGAGCGGCTGATCGTGGGGGCCATTCGGGAGCGTTGGCCTGGCACGGCCATCTTCGCCGAAGAAGAGACCCAAGACCCTGACAGCCAAGGGCTGACCTGGTATGTGGACCCCATCGACGGCACGGTGAACTTCAGCCAGTCCCACCCCTTCTTTGCCGTGTCGATCGCGCTCTACGACGGGGACGAACCGCTGGTGGGTGTGGTGCACGCGCCGCGCCTCGGCGAGACCTTCGCCGCCGCTGCGGGCCGAGGGGCCACGCTCAACGGGCAGCCTCTCGCCGTGTCAGCCAAAGAGGCGCTGATCGACTCGGTGCTGGCCACGGGCTTCGCCTACAAGCGTCACGAGCTGGCCGACAACAACGTGGCTCAGTTCGATCACTTCGTGCTGCGCGTCCGGGGCATGCGTCGCTGCGGCTCCGCGGCGCTCGATCTGGCCTACACCGCCGCCGGGCGCCTCGACGGCTACTGGGAGCCGCACCTCAACCCCTTTGACGTGGCTGCCGGGGCCCTGCTGGTGCGCGAAGCCGGCGGGCAGGTCAGCGACATGGCAGGGGCGACCCGCTGGCTTCACGGGGGCTCGATCGTCGCCGCCAACCCTGCACTGCACGGCGCAATCCTCGACGGCTTGAGGACTGCGGCCCCGTGACTCTGCAGGACATCGTCGTACGCGGAGCCCGAGAGAACAATCTGGCGGGCATCGACGTCACCATCCCCCGGTTGAAGTTGACCACGGTCACCGGGGTCTCCGGGTCGGGCAAGAGCTCTCTCGCCTTCGATACCATTTTTCAGGAGGGCCAGCGGCGCTACGTCGAGAGCCTCTCATCCTACGCCCGGCAGTTCTTGGGACGCATGGAGAAGCCAGCCGTCGACCACATCGACGGCCTGTCGCCCACCCTGCTCATCGATCAGAAGACGGTCAATCGCAACCCCCGCTCGACCGTGGGCACGATCACCGAGATTCTCGACCACCTGCGCCTGCTCTTCGCACGCCTGGGTCAGCCCTGTTGCCCGACCTGCGGTGTGCCCGTGGCGGCTCAGAGCGTTGAAGCCATCGTTCAAGAGCTGCTCGATGAGTGGTCCGGCAAACGACTGGTGGTGCTCGCCCCGGTAGTGCGCGATCGCAAGGGTGAGTACCGAAAAGACGTCGAGGGTTGGCGCCTCAAGGGACACACCCGCGCCTGGATCGACGGCAGCGAGTGCCGCCTCGACGAACAGATCACCCTGCGCCGCAACGTGCGCCACACCATCGAGCTGGTCATCGACCGCATCAAGCCTCAGCCCTCCAAACGCGACCGCTTGTTCGACGCGGTGAGCAACGCCTGCGCCCTGGCAGGGGGCCTGGTCTGGATCCGAGTCGAGAGCGGCGAACCCGTCGCCTTCTCCACGCTCAGTTCATGCCCCGAGGGACACGGCGAGTTTCCAGAAATGGAACCCCGGCTGTTCTCGTTCAACTCGCCCCACGGAGCCTGCCCCGATTGCGAGGGCCTGGGCGAGAGGCGTCAGCCTGACCCGGCGAAGGTGATCGCAAACGAGGCGCTCTCCCTGAACGAAGGCGCCTTGAAGATCTCCAACCGCAAGGGCTACATGAGCTATGTGCGCCTCGGGCCGGCGAGCCTGAAGGCCCTGGGAGCTGCCTTTCAGATCGACCTCGACTGCCCCTGGAAGGACCTGCCGAAACGGGCGCGCCAGACCATGCTCTGGGGCTCGGGCAAGCGCGAGGTCACCATGGAGTGGGACTGGATGTCCCGGGATGGTCGCACCAGCTTGAAAGGCAAGGACACCAAGCCCTTCGAAGGCGTCCTGCCGGCCATCGAGCGCCACGTGGGTCAGCCCGGCTTTCGTCAGGTCGAACGTTTCTTGACCAGCAGCACCTGTCGCAGTTGCGACGGAGCACGCCTGGGCGAACATGCCCGGTCGGTTTTGTTTCACGGACAGCGGCTGCACGAACTCTGTGGCGAGAGCATCGGTTCTGCGCGCAAGTTCTTCAGCAAGCTGAAACTGGTCGACCGGGAGGCGCTCATCGGCCGACCCATCGTGCGCGAGATCGAGACCAGGCTGCGCTTCTTGTCGTCGGTGGGGCTCGACTATCTGCGCCTGGACCGCAGTGCACGCACACTGTCTGGCGGTGAGTCCCAGCGGGTCCGGCTGGCGACCCAGGTGGGCTCGGGCCTGCAGGGTGTTCTGTACGTCCTCGACGAGCCGTCCATCGGTCTGCACGCCCGGGACAACCAGCGCCTGATCAAGACGCTGCGGGAGCTGCGCGACCGGGGCAACACCGTGCTCGTGGTCGAGCACGACGAAGAGACCGTTCTGGCCGGTGATCAGATGGTCGACATCGGGCCCGGGGCAGGCCATCTGGGAGGGCAACTCCTGGCCGCGGGTCCGGTCCACGAGGTGCTCAAGGGCCCGCGCACCCTGACCACCGAGTACCTGCTGGGTGAGCGGGCCATCGCTCTCCCCGAAGAGCGGCGCCCAGGCAGCGGCGAGGCGCTCACTGTCGTGGGAGCACGGCAGCACAATCTGGCTGATGTGGACGTGACCTTCCCCCTGGGCTGCATGATCGCTGTCACGGGCGTGTCCGGCTCAGGCAAGTCCACCCTTGTCGATTCGATCCTCAAGCGGGCCCTGGCGGCAGCGCTGCACAACGCCGAAGCCGTGCCCGGGGCACACAAGCGCATCAACGGTCTGCAGCACATCGACAAGGTCATCGAGATCGACCAGCTGCCCATTGGTCGCACGCCACGCAGCAACCCGGCGACCTACACCGGTGTGATGACCTTGATGCGCGATGTGTTCGCCGCGACCCCCGAGTCGAAGGTGCGGGGATACGCCAAGGGGCGCTTCTCTTTCAACGTCAAGGGCGGGCGTTGCGAGTCGTGCCAGGGCGCTGGGGTGAACACCATCGCCATGCAGTTCCTGCCCGATGTGCAGGTCACCTGCGAGGTCTGTTCGGGCCGGCGCTACAACACCGAGACCCTTGAGATTCAGTATCGCGGGCGGTCCATCGACCAGCTGCTCGACATGACCGTCGAGGACGCCCTCGAGTTTTTCGCCCACCACAAGAAGACCGCTCGCATCCTGCAGACGCTCCATGACGTGGGCCTGGGCTACGTGAGCTTGGGGCAACCCTCGACCACTCTGTCGGGAGGCGAGGCGCAGCGCATGAAGCTCGCCTCCGAGCTCTGTCGCCCGGCCACGGGGCGCACGCTGTACATCCTGGATGAGCCCACCACGGGGCTGCACTTCGAAGATGTGGCGGTGTTGATCAAGGCCTTGCAGAGGCTGGTCGATGGGGGCAACTCCATGATCGTCGTCGAGCACAACCTCGACATGATCATGACCGCTGACTGGGTCATCGACCTGGGTCCCGAAGGGGGCGACGGCGGGGGCCAGGTGGTGGCCAGCGGTACCCCCGAAGCGGTCATGAAGGTTCGCAGCTCCCACACGGGCAAGGCCCTGGCCAAGCGCGCCCGGCTGTCTGCCTCGCCCAAGACCACATCGGCCAGGGACGGCGACGTCACCTGCCGTGATCTGGTGGTCAAGGGAGCCAGCCTGCACAACCTGCAAGACGTGGACGTGCGCATTCCCCACGGCAAGCTGACCGTGATCACCGGGCCGTCCGGATCGGGCAAGACCAGCCTGGCCTTCGACACCTTGTTTGCCGAGGGGCAGCGACGCTTTGTCGAGAGCCTTTCGACCTATGCCCGGCGCTTTCTCGCGCGCATGGAGCGCCCGCCCGTCGAGTCGATCTCTGGCCTCTCGCCGGCCATCGCCATCGATCAGAAGACCGCCAGCCTCAACCCCCGATCGACCGTGGCCACCAGCACGGAGATCCATGACTACCTGAGGGTGCTGTTCGCCCGGGTGGGACGACCCCATTGCTGGACCTGCGGTCGCCAGCTGCGCAGCTGGTCCGCCACGGAAGCCGCCGCTGATCTGGTGCGCCAGGCCGCCGGCAGCAAGGTGATGATCACAGCGTCACTGGTGAGCGACGACGTGGCCCATCCCACGGTGCTGTCCCAGGCCAGCGAGGTGGCCGAGATGGCCCCTGAGTACCAGGCCGACGGCTTCGTGCGCCTGCTGGTCGACGGAGAAGTGGTACGGCTCGACGCCCTGCCCGAGACGAGCAAGGCAAGCTCGGTCGAGCTGGTCATCGATCGCCTCACCGTCGACGGACGACGGCGGGGTCGACTGGCGGAGGCCCTGAGCCTGGCTCAACAACGGGGCCTGGGGCTGGCCCATGCCAGGGTCATCGATGGCGCCGTGATCGATTACGAAGCGCGAGGCGGCTGCGCTCGCTGCGGCAACCGTCTGCCCGCCGAAGGACTGAGCCCGCGCATGTTCTCGTTCAATAGCCACCTGGGAGCCTGTCCCCTCTGCGAAGGACTGGGCAGGGTCATGGCGGCCAGCGAAGAGCGCCTCATCGACAACCCGGGCCAGCCCCTGCTCGACGGCGCCATGACCTCCCGGGTGGGTCGCCATATTTTGCGCAAGGGCGGCTGGCACCAGCAGTTGTTGGAGCAGATCGCCGAGCACTTCAAGGTCGACCTGAAGCGCCCCTGGTCCCGATTGCCAGAGGCCTTCCAGGAGTGCGTGCTCTTCGGCACCGGCCTCGAGCATGACCTCAAGGTGCGCTACTCCAAGTCGAGCAGCGGCCGCTCCCGGCAAGTGGACTTCGATGTGGATTGGCAGGGCCTTCTGCCCACGGTCGAGAAGTGGTGGCGCAAGACCGACAGCGACGGTTGGTGGCGGAAGGCCCTGGAATCGGTCATGTCTGCCCAGGATTGCCGGGGCTGTGGGGGAGGTCGCTTGCAGCCAGCGTCCTTGGCGACCACCGTGGCGGGCCTCGACATGGGCGCCATCGCCGCGCTCACCGTGAGCGAAGCCCGGGCGACCTTCGCCCAGCTGTCCCTGCAGGGCAACGACGCCACCATCGCCGAGGACATCCTGCTGGAGATCGGCAACCGGCTGTCGTTCCTCGACGAGGTGGGGCTCGGTTATCTGGGGCTCGGCCGGGCCAGCTCGACCCTTTCGGGAGGCGAGGCTCAGCGCATTCGACTGGCCTCGCAGCTGGGCAACCGGCTGGTGGGCGTGCTGTACGTCCTGGACGAGCCGTCCATCGGCCTGCACCCCCGCGACCAGACCCAGCTGCTGGGCACCCTCTACGGCCTGCGCGACCTGGGCAACACCATCGTCGTGGTCGAGCACGACAACCAGACCATCGAGGCCGCCGACCACGTCATCGACATGGGCCCTGGCGCCGGTCGTCATGGCGGCAAGGTCGTGGTGGCGGGCCCCCCTGATCGCCTCCGCCGCAGCCGGGCCTCGCTCACCGGGCGCTACCTGTCGGGCAAGGCGGGTCTGGAGATCCCCGAAGAGCGCAGGGTCGGCGATGGTGAACTGCAACTTCGTGGCGCCAGCCTGCACAACCTCAAGAAGGTCACCGTGAGCCTCCCCCTGAGGGCTTTCACCGTGGTGATCGGGGTGTCCGGGTCGGGCAAGTCGAGCCTGGTCAGCGGCCTGCTGGTGCCTGCCCTGAGGGCCAAGCTCGAACCGGATGCTGATCCGCCCAGGGAGCTGTCAGCCCTCAAGGGGGCCAGTGCGGTGGACAAGCTGCTGGTCATCGATCAGTCGTCCCTGGGCCGCTCTTCCCACAGCAATCCCGCCACGTACACCGGCGCCTTCGGCGAGATCCGCAACCTCTTTTCGGACACCGCTGAGGCGCGCATGCGAGGTTTCGCCCCCGGGCGCTTCTCCACCAATGTGCCCGGCGGGCGCTGCGAAGCCTGCCAGGGCAAGGGTGTCGAGCTGGTCGAGATGCACTTTCTCTCGGACGTGGAGATCCCCTGCGAAGATTGTGGCGGTCGCCGTTTCTCCCGGGACACCCTGGCCGTGCTCTGGAAAGGCCTGAGCATCGCCGACGTTCTGGAGCTCGAAGTCGACCAGGCCCTGGAGGTCTTCGACCAGCACAGACGCATCAGCGGAAAATTGCGCTTCCTCTCGGCGGTGGGTCTCGGGTATCTCAAGCTAGGGCAATCCGCGACCACACTGTCTGGTGGCGAAGCCCAGAGAGTCAAGTTGGCGGCCGAACTGGCCCGCCCCGGAACCGGCCAGACCGTCATCGTGCTGGACGAACCCACCACAGGACTGCACGCCGACGACGTCGCCAGATTGGTCACCGTCCTGCAGCGCATGGTCGAACAAGGAAACACAGTCGTGGTCATCGAGCACAACCTGGACGTGATCAAGTGCGCCGATCACATCGTCGATCTGGGCCCGGAAGGCGGCGATGGGGGAGGCACGGTCGTGGCTGCGGGCACACCAGAGCACCTCGCCTCGGTGCCCGAATCCCACACGGGCCGTTTCCTGGTGCCGCTGCTCAAGGCCGGCCATTCATGAGCACGGTCGACAGTGACGCGCGCCCGCTCACCGTCCAGGGCGACAGGACCATCCTGGCCGAGGTCCATGCTCCCGGCTTTGCCGAGGCCCGGGACATGCTGCCCCTGTTCGCCGAGCTCGAGAAGAGCCCCGAGCACGTGCACACCTATCGCATCACGGCGCTCTCCATCTGGAACGCGGCGGCCTCCGGGCTCACCGACACCTCCATCCTCGATTTTCTTGAGCGCTTCTCCCGCTACGACATCCCGCCGAACGTCCGTCGGGAGATCAAAGAGAACATCCGCCGCTTCGGGCTCCTGCGCCTTGAGCGCACCGACGGCGTGTTGCGCCTGGGCTCCAGCGACGCCGACCTCTTGAAGAGCCTGGGCAAGGCCGCTGGCCTGAAGTCGTACTTCGACCACTCCGCCACCACCGAGGCCGGCTTGGCTGTGATCGAAGTGCAGCGGGGCGAGGTGAAGCAGGCCCTGATCCGCATGGGCTATCCCGTCGAAGACCTGGCGGGCTACACCCCCGGTGCCGAGATGGCCTTCGGCTTCCGCACGACGATGGCCAACAGCGAAAAGCCCTTCGAGCTGCGTCCTTATCAGAGCGAGGCGGCGGCGATCTTCCATGCTGGCGGCACCGAGCGGGGCGGCAGCGGGGTGGTGGTCCTGCCCTGCGGCGCGGGCAAGACCATCGTGGGCATGGCCTGCATGCAGCGCCTGCAGACCCAGACGCTGATCCTCACCACCAATACCATCGCCGTGCGGCAGTGGCGCACCGAGCTGCTCGACAAGACCGACCTGCGCCCCGATCAGGTGGGGGAGTACACAGGCGACAGCAAGGTGGTCGCTCCCGTGACCATCTCGACCTACCAGATGATCACCTACCGGCGGCGCAAGACCGGCGAGTTCACCCATTTCGCGCTGTTTGGCGCCCGTGACTGGGGGCTGGTCATCTACGACGAAGTGCACCTGCTCCCCGCCCCGGTGTTCCGGGTCACGGCCGAGATCCAGGCTCGCCGTCGCCTGGGCCTCACCGCCACCTTGGTCAGAGAGGACGGCCGGGAGGACGAGGTCTTCTCCCTGATCGGCCCCAAGAAGTACGACGTGCCCTGGAAGATCCTCGAACGCCAGGGCTGGATCGCCGACGCCCATTGCGTCGAGGTGCGCCTGGGCCTGGCCCCGTCCCTGAACCTCGACTACCTGAGCGCGGGCAACAGAGAGCGCTTCCGCATCGCCTCCGAGAATCCGGACAAGCTGCCCGTGGTGGCCCAGCTCGTGGCCAGGCACACCGACGACCGGGTGTTGATCATCGGGCAGTACCTCGATCAGCTCGACAGCCTCGCCGAGTCGCTCGGCTCACCGGTGATCACGGGCCGCACGCCCAACAAAGAACGGGGGCTGCTCTATGAGCGCTTTCGCAGCGGAGACCTGCGTGTGCTCATCGTCTCGAAGGTGGGCAACTTCGCCGTGGACCTGCCTGACGCCAACGTGGCCATTCAGGTCTCCGGCACCTTCGGTTCCCGGCAAGAAGAAGCCCAGCGCTTGGGCCGCATCCTCAGGCCCAAGAGCGACCGGAGGCCGGCCGTGTTCTACTCCGTGGTCACCCGGGACAGCCGCGAGGAGCACTTCGCCAACAACCGGCAGCTGTTTCTCACCGAGCAGGGCTATACCTACGAAATCAAAGACGTCTCAGAATTGCAGGCGTGACTGACTCTGTTGGGTGAGCTGCGCCGTGGCTGCGTTGCAGCGGCCACGGCTGATGCCCAACGTGGCCGGGGGCCACGCACCCCACGTCGGACAGCCCACTGGACTGTCCTCTGGCGGGGCCCCTGCTCAGCCGGACCACTGCGCCTTGCCACGACGCAGCTCACCCAACGATGGGGCTTCCAACTGCGGGGCCGCGCCTCCGCTCAGCCGGACCACGGCGCCTTGCCACAACGCGGCTCACGCAACGATGGGGGGGCAACTGCGTGGATGGGGGTTCTGTTGAGGGGTGGATGGTTGTCTTTTGAGCTGCCTTGGTGCGGCGGCGGCTGGCTGGGTTTGGGATCGGGGCTCGCTGCCCGTTGCTGGCTTGGGGTACAGTGGCTCGATTCCAGGCCCATGGAAGAACCGTGCACCAAAGATCCCCCAGAACTCACGAGAGCGTGACCCGCGGAGTGGCCCTCCGGGTGGTCCTCGAGCAGAAAGAAGACCGGGAGCTCAAAGAGCTCTTGTCCTTCTGGGATGGGCAGACCCCCCACGGGAAGACCACCGGGCGCCTGATCGGCGATCTCCTGCGGCTCATGTCCTCTGAGAAGGCCGTGCGCAAGCGGGTCAAGTTCCTGAGCAAGAAGCTCGTCGACCTGCTCAAGTTCTTCCTGCGCGGCAATGGCTATCGGGCTGAGCTGGACCATGTCACCGGGACCCAGGGTTTCTCCTACCTGTCGTCCTTCGAGCTCAAGGCCGCGGTCAACGCTCTGATCAAGCGGGGCTTCTTGTTCACCGCCCAGAATGGCTCGGCGCAAACCGAAGCGTCCGAGGATGAGCAGCGCGCCGAGACCTTCTTGGTGCCCTGTGAACTCGGCGACGTCCTACAGGCCTTCATCTGGGATGACGATCGTACGGTCGAGGAGATCTTCTCGCTCCGTGGCCAGCTCTCCCGCATGGTCGACCGCAAGGAACTCGGCGCTCTTGTAGAGCGTCTCACGGGATCAGACCACGGCTCCCTCAAGCATGCCGAGGCCGCGGCTCATCTGGCCACCGAGCCTGCGGTCGCGAAACGCCTGGAGCAGGTCCCCGAACGCTACCACGAGCTGTTGCGCATTGTGGGCCAGCAGTACGGCGGTACGGTCAGCAAGGCCACCCTGATGAGGGGCCACAAGGGCTTGCCCGACTGGAACCGAAAAGAGCTGCAGGACCTGCTCGAGTCGAACCTGCTGGGCACCGTGCGACACGTGAGCCTGGGCGAGTTCGGCATCCATCAGTTCGATGAGGCCGTGGTGTTGTTCGCCGAGGTCCTGGCGCCCTTGCGCGACCTGCTGCAACCCGAACCCACCGAGATCGACCAGCTGCACAGCCTGGGCGTGAACCTGATCTCGGACATCTCGGCGTTCCTGTCCTTCGTCGAGCACAACCCCATCAAGCTGACCCTCTCGGGCAAGGTGTACCGCACCGCGGTGCGCAAGCTCGAGGACGAGTTCATCATCGCGGGCACGTCGGGGTTCACGGGCGACTGGCTGTTTCAGTACCTCTTCGAATTCTGCATGTCCCAGTCGATGATCACTCGGGGCGAGGCCCGCAGCGTGGCCCTGACCATCAAGGGCCGCAGCTGGGACCGCACACCTCTCGACACCAAACTCAGCCGACTGCTCAAGTTCAGCTGCGCCAACTGGACCACCCAGGTCGAGCCTTTTCATGGCCAGGGCCTGCTGACCCAGTATCTCGACCGCTTGCGTGAGCTGCCTCCGGGCCAGTGGGTGGACATCAACGCCCCGGCCTTCGACGCCCGCAACCGCTACCTGGCCGAACTCGACAACCTGGGCGTGCGGGACCGTTTTCAGAGCCGCTACCAGTTCGCCCAGCAGTCGGGCATGCGCGATCCCCATCGCCTGGCCTTGGCCTTGACCACCTGGTCCCGGGAGCGACTGTTCCTGTTTGGCCTCATCGATCTGGGAGAGTTCGAAGACAAGCAGGTCTGCTTGCGGTTGACCTCGCTGGGGGCCAAGGCTCTCGGCGTCGAAGTGCCAGCAGACAGCGCCATGCAGTCGGCGCCCCTGGTGGTCAACCCCGACTTCGAGATCATCCTCTTTCCGACCGACGACACCTACGATCTGATCACCGCCCTCGATCGCTTCGCCGAGCGCATCAGCAGCGACTCCGCCTACCGCTACAAGTTGACCGAGGCGTCCATCGAGAAGGCCGTGGCGGAGGGGCTCGAGTCAGCCTCCATCCTGCGCACGCTCAGCGAGCACAGCCGTGTCGAAGTGCCGCAGAACGTGATCTATTCCATCGGACAGTGGTCCAGCAAGGTCAAGTTCGTGCAGCGCTCGGTGGTGACCCTGGTGCGCGGCCGCACCAAAGAAGTCATCGATCGCATTCTCCATCACGAGCCCCTGAAAGCGCAGGTCATCGAGCGGCTCTCGCCCACCTCGATCGTCCTGGCCAGTGACCTGCCCATGAAAGAGTTCGAGGAAGAGCTGCACTCCTTGGGCGTCTTTCTCGAAGACAGCGGTGTCTGAGATCCGGCCAGGCGCTCTGCGCTTGGTCAGCATCACCCCGGGAGATCGCTCTCCCGCTGAGACCCTGGCCCTCGCCGACGCTGGCTTGTCTGGTGGCGTCACGACGATCCTGTTGCGAGAACGAGCTGGCGCACCGTCCGCTCTGCGAGCCCTGGCCTGCGACATCGCCGGGCTTTGCCGCGTGGCCGGCGCTTTGTTGCTGGTCAGCAACGACGTCGCACTGGCCCTTCATTGTGGCGCCGAGGGGGTGCACCTCGGGCACGGGGGCCCCACCGTGACCACGGTCCGGCAACAGGCTCCCGAGCTCGTCGTGGGACGCTCGGCGCACTGGCCGATCAGCGACGAGGACAGGGCTGCCGACTTCGTCACCCTGAGCCCGGTGGCCTCTACGCCAAGATCACTGCCCCGCCCGCTGCTCAGCGCCGCACAACTGTCCGCCGCCGTGGCTGACCCCGACCTGGGGCCCATCGTGGCCTTGGGAGGCCTGGACCTGCAGACCATCGGCAAACTCCCACAGGGCATCGCGGGCGTGGCGGTCATCAGGGCCCTTGCAGACGCGGTCGATCCCAGCGCAGCCGCCCGAAAGCTGCTGCAGGCTTTTCTGCACAGTCCAGCTCAGCGCACGGGCCAGACGTCATGAGCCGCCACCGGTGACCTTCAGCGAAGAGCAGTTCATTCGCTGGATCACGGCTCAGCCGGCAGGGCCCGCCCCAGCCGGCTCCGCGCCTCCCGCCCCCTTGCCGGTGGGCCCTGGCGACGACGCCGCCTGGCTCGCCGATGGCACCATCCTGTGCGTGGACACGGTGGTCGAGGGCGTCCATTTCAGCGCTGGCACCGACCCTGACGCCATCGCCCGCAAGGCCCTGGGAGCCTGCCTTTCAGACGTCTGCGCCATGGGAGCGGTGGCCGAGACCGTCCTTGTCGCAGCCCAGCTGCCCCAGGGCTGCGATGGGCGGGCCCTGGCCATGGGTTTGGCCCGTTGGGCCAGGGCCTTCTCGGTGCACCTGGCGGGGGGCGACACGGTCTCATCTGGCTCGGGCGTCCTGGCCCTGTCCGTGACCGCCAGCGGCCACCTGCCCACAGGCTGCTCGCCCTGGCTACGCTCTGGAGCCAAGGTGGGGGACCAGCTGGTGGTGAGCGGACCTCTGGGCGGTTCCCGGGCAGCTCGCCATCTTCAGCTGCGGCCCCGTGCCGACCTGGTGGCCACCCTGCGGACCTCAGACGTCCCGGTGCACGCTGCCATGGATCTCTCCGACGGCCTGGCCATCGACCTGCCCCGTCTCCTGGCGGCTTCCGCCGTGGGCGCCGCAGTCTCGGGTGCCCAGGTGCCCATCCATTCTGACGTCCCCCTGGGGGGCGACAGGCTTCAGGCTGCGCTCTGCGATGGCGAAGACTTCGAGCTGCTGCTGGCCCTCGACAGGAGCTGCCCTCCTCCGCCGGGAACCACTATCATCGGACAGGTCACCGAGTCGGGACTGACGCTCACAGGGAGCGACGGCGCTCCGCGGCCCTGGCCCTCGCAGGGATTCACCCATGCCTTCTGAGTTGCTCGACGACGTGGCGGCCACCCACGCTCTCGCTGCTCGTCTGGCCAGTGAGCTGAAGCCCGGCGACGTGCTGGCCCTGGTGGGCGACCTGGGTGCAGGCAAGACCGAGCTCACCCGCGGCCTGGGCCTGGCCCTGGAGCTGCCCCCGGATGTCCCTGTGTGTTCGCCGTCGTACTTGCTGCTCAATCTGTACAGCGGGGGGCGCCTACCCCTGGCCCATGTCGACGGCTACTTCATGGAGAACAGCGACGACCTGGAGCGGGCAGGGTTGGCCGACCTCCTGGCCGAAGGCTGGGTGGTGGTGGTCGAGTGGGCCGAACGGGTGGCCGACGCGCTCCCCCAACACACCCGCTGGGTTCATCTGTCCCCTGGCCCGGAGTCAGGCAGTCGCCGGGTCACCCTCGGTGGCCCCGAGCTGGCAGACGCCCTGGAGACGGGCCCTTGATGCCAGGTCTGCTCGCCATGGCCCTGGTGCTCTGCCTGCCCCTGCAGACCGACGGCGAGGTGCCAGCAGCGCGCCCCCTGCCGCCCACGCGGCTGGGCCTGGAACTCCTGGGCCAAGAACCTCTGGTGGCCCGGGTCAGCACCGAGTCCGCCACGCCCTTCGGCATGGGCACCATGATCGTCCGCGTGCGCATCGAAGAGCTCATGGCCGGGCAGGGCCCAGGGGTCGGCGAGTCGGTGGTGATCTTCGCCTACCTGGGCCGCTATCCCACCACCGGGCAGGCCCTGGTCTACCTGTTGCCCTTCAGGGACGGCGGCCGCTACCGGCTGCTCGAGCTGGTCGATGGCCGGGATCCGAACTGGACTGCCAAGCTGCAGCTGACCCGAGCCACCGTCGCCCTGCTGGCCATCACCTCCCGCCAGGCTCAGGCCGCTGCCACCTTCGATCTGCTGGCCCGCAGCCTGGACGCGCCGAACGCCTGGACCCGCAGCTACGCCCTGCGAGAACTCCAGTGGATGGCCGCACAACAATCGTGGGTCATCACCCAGGCCCGGCTCCGTAGACTCGGCGCCATCGCCGCCCGATCAGTGCACGCAGAGGTGCCCAGCGGTGTCGAAAGCGTGGCGATGACCCTCCAAGCAGCGACTCGCGCTTTACCCCCGCAAGACAGCGAGGAATCCTCCCGGTCATGATCATTCTCACAGCAGTCCTGGTGCTCGCCTGCCAGATGGGTGGCGACGGTTCGCTCGAGTTCAACGGTCGTCAGGTCGACCCGCCACTCAGCGCGACCGAGCCCCTTGAGCTGTCCCTTGAAGACGCTCTGGTCACGGCCTTCGCCAACAACCTCTCGCTGGCCACGACCCGTCTCGATACCGAGGCGGCCATGGACGGTTTCCGCGCGGCCTGGGGCGACTTCGACACGGTCTTCTTCGTGGACGCCTCACGATCTGAAGACAATCAGCCGCCGTCGCCGATCAACTTTGTCGGTGGCGTGAACCTGGGTATCAACCCGGCGTCTGAGTTTGACATCTTCAACCTGCGCACTGGCGTGCGGGGCAAGCTGACCACGGGCACCACCTGGCAGCTCGACGTGGGCCACACCGAGTTCAAGCGCACCATCAGTGGTGTGCCCGGGCATTCGGACAACTTCACCGCTGACTGGCGCCTGAGCTTGACCCATCCCCTGCTCCGCGACGGCTCGGACGACTACGCCATGAGCGGCGTGGCCCTGGCGGCCCATGACGTGCGCATCGCGGCGCTCTCTGGCGAAGACACGGCCAATGACATCCTGCAGGGAGTCATTCAGTCGTACTGGAACCTGGTCTTCGCCATTCATGACGCCGCCACCCGCGAGCGCTCCGTCGAGCTGGCCAATGAGCTGCTGGAGATCACTCAGCGCAAGTTTGACCAAGGCCTCCAGAACCGCATCGACGTGATCAACGCCGAGGCCGAGCTGGCCAATCGTCGACAGGAGCTGCTCACCGCCAGCAACAGCCTGGAGCAGAGCAGCGATGATCTGTTCGAGCAGGTCTTCGCCCCGGGCACTCTCGACGGCTGGCAGGGCAAGCTCATCCCCGTGACGGACTACACGCACCTGCCCAGCGAGGTGCGCTCCGTCGACACGGCCGTGGCCATCGCCCTGGCCAACCGTCCGGACATCCTCAATGCCAAGCTGTCCGTCGAGCGGGCCGAGATCGAGGTGCAGCGGGCCGAGAACCAAGGGCAGTCACGGCTCGATGTGACGGGGACGGTGGGTATCAACTCCTTGAACACCAATACGGGCAAGACCTACCAGACCCTGGGCGACCGTCGAAACAGCCTGACTTCCGTCGTGGTCGCGTACGAGCTGTCCCTGGGCAACCGCAGCGCCGGCTACGCCCTGCGGCGTCGGCGCATCGAGTGGGAGCGGTCTCGGGTGGCCCTCCGGGACGTCGAGCTGAAGGCCATCTCAGAGGTGCGCCAAGAGGCTCGCAACGTGGCTCTGCAGCGGGAGCGCGTGGTGGCCACAGCCGAGACCAGACGCCTGCGCAGCGAGGTCTACGAAGGGGAGAAACGTCGGCTCGAGAACGACCTCTCCACGCCTTTCGAAGTGCGGGAAGATCAGCGCGATCTGCTGCTGGCCATCGACGATGAGACCCGAGCTCGACTCGATCTCGCCACCGCCCTGACCAGCTACAAGGCCGCTCAAGGCGATCTGCTCTCTCTGATCGGCTATGTGCGCCAGGACGCGGACTTGCCTCTCGATCAGGCGCCCCCCGCGCCGTAGAGGCCCGGCCTCACCGATGAACTCCGTCCAGCAGGACGCGGGCCGACCTCTCGATCAGGCGCTCCCTGCGCCGTAGAGGCCTCGCTCGGAGATCGCTGCGTAGACGCTGGGCGGCACATGGTCGGGGACGTCGCCCCGGGCGAGCGCCTCGCGAATAGCGGTAGAAGCTGCGGGGTGTGGCTCCACAGCGATGACGTTTTCGGCGATGCGAGCCACCGCAGCGGCGCCGATGGTGGGGGCCAGGAACTGCGGGTCGAGGGACGAGCCCGGCCGGGTCACCGCGCAGAAGGTCACCAGCTCGGCCAGCTCGGCGATGCGGTACCAGCTGGCCAGGTCTTGCAGGGTGTCGGCGCCCACGATGTAGTCAAGCGGCGTGTCCTCGCCGTATCGCCGTCGCAGCTCCAGCGCCGTGTCGTACGAGTAGCTCGGGCCCTCCCGTTGCAGCTCGACGTCGCTCGGTTCCAGGCGTGGGTCGCTTGCGCAGGCGAGGGAGAGCAGGGCCAGGCGGTCTGCCCCGGAGGCCAGGCGGCGATCACGTTTGTGGGGCGGGATCGCCGCAGGGACCATCAAGACCCGGGCCAGACCCAGCTTGTCTGCCGCCGCTCGGGCGATGGCCAGATGCCCGTCGTGTACGGGGTCAAAACTCCCGCCCAGCCAACCCATGGCAGCTGACATGACGCCCGACGCCTCTGGCTTCAGTTGGCGTCGTAGATGAACGGGTCGGCGTTGCTCGGGCCGCTGGCCTGGCTGCCTTCAGAGAGGATCAGCCATGCCACCAGAGCCAGCACGATCACGATAGGGGTGATCCACCAGGCCTTGTTCTCGCTCAAGAACTTCAAGAAGGGGTTCACGGCGCTTTTCTCTCGGTGTGCTGGAGCCGCGGTCGGTCACCGCATGACGGGAGCATACCCCATCAGCGCAGGACCACCCGCCCGCGCAGGCCCTGTCCGTTGCGAAACAGATTCACCAGCACCCGTTGCCGCTCCGGCAAGGAGCGCACCACCTCGAACAGATCGAGGGTGTTGTTCACATTCTGGCCGTTCAGGCCGTCGATCAGATCGCCCTTGCGCAGGGGCAGCTGAGCGGCCACGCCCCGGGGGTCCACGCTGTCGACCATGACCCCGAAGAAGGTGGGGTGGTCCACGACCCGCAGGCCCAGGGTGCGCCAGAGGTAATGCATGGGGGACTCCTCGGCGGCCACCGTCAACGAGGCGTTGATCGTCTCGCCGCCCCGTTCGATCACGACGGCCAGGCTGTCCCCGGGCTGGCTGTGGTAGAGCACCTTGTTGAAGTCGAACTCCCAGCCGATGCCGTGCCCGCCGAGTGAGACCACCCTGTCGCCGCTGCGCAGTCCTGCGGCGTCGGCTGAGCCTCCGGGGGTCACCGAGTCCACGCGCACCGTGCGCTCGAGCGGGTCGCCGCTGAGGGCCAGCCCCGCGCTCACGTTTGCCAGCACCATGGGATTGAACAGGGTGTCCACCAGGCTCTCGCGCACCCGATCGATGGGGATGGCGAAGCCGATGCCCTCGGCGTCACGGGCGATGGCCCAGTTGATGCCGATCACATCGCCGAGAACGTTCATCAGAGGGCCGCCGCTGTTCCCCGGATTGATCGCCGCGTCGAGCTGGATGATGTCCCTGAAGCGCTCGCCCTGGGTGCCGGGGATCTGCACGTCCCTGAAGATCGAACTGACGATGCCGGCTGTGACCGAGCTCGTGTTGCCCAGGGGATTGCCGATGGCCACCACGGTCTCGCCGACCATGACGTCCGCCGATGTCCCCAGCCTGGCGGTGGGCAGCGGGCTCTCCGCGGTGACCTTCAGCAGGGCCACATCGTTGGCCGAGTCGATCTGCACCACCTGGGCCTGCAGGGTCTCGCCCGTGGTCAGCTGCACCCTGATGCGGCCTTGGGGTGCGATCACATGGGCATTGGTGAGGATGAAGCCCTCTGGGTCGATGATCACCCCCGAGCCCAGGCTGGTGGCGGTGCGGGTGGTAGGCGAGAAGTGGCTGTAGGGCCAGGGCAGCTGCTGGCGCTGGGGGACGTCCTGGTAGATGTTGACCACCGCCGGGCCCACCTCGGCAGCCACAGCCACCACGGGAGTGACTCTCGGGGCCTGGCGCTTGCCGAGGCTGGCGCTGGCACCGGCAGCGTTCTGGGCCACAGGGTTCTGAGCTCCAGGCCCCGGTGACGCGGCACACGGCGGGGCTCCCAGGGCGCCGATGGAGGCGGCGAGCAACAAGATGCGGTGCAACATGAGCGGGACTCCAACAGGGTCGAGGCGGCGACGGCGCCTGCCTCTCTTACTCTGCCGACCCCTCGGGCGTTGGGCCAGCAGCCTGTGCGCAAAGTGCCCCCACCGAGGCATACCCTGCGCCAGGCACGTTACGCACAGGATGCCAGGGCCCGTGGGCAGTACCATGGCGGGGTGACACCCCAGCGCATCATTCTTCACGCCGACATGGACGCGTTCTTCGCCTCCGTCGAGCAGCGGGACGACCCCACCCTTGCTGGCCAGCCTGTCATCGTGGGCGGCCTGGGCCCCCGCGGCGTGGTCTCTGCGGCGTCCTACGAGGCCCGCACCTTCGGCGTCCACTCGGCCATGCCCTCCGCCCAGGCCCGGCGCCTCTGCCCCGAGGGCCATTTCGTGCCCGCGAGAATGTCCAGCTACACCGCGGCCTCCCGGGCCGTGCGCGAGGTCTTCGACAGCTTCACCGACCTGGTCGAGCCCCTGTCCCTCGACGAGGCCTTCCTCGACGTGACCGGCAGCCTGCGCCTCTTCGGGGACGGCGTGACCATCGCCCAGCGCCTGCGCCAGGACGTGCAGGCCGCCACGAACCTCACGGTCTCGGTGGGGGTGGCCTCGAGCAAGTACGTGGCCAAGGTCGCCTCAGACCTCGACAAGCCAGACGGCCTCACCGTGGTGCCCGCCGGCGACGAGCAGGCCTTCTTGGCCCCCCTGCCCATCAGCAGGCTCTGGGGCGCAGGCAAGGTCACCCAGAAGCGCCTGACCGACCTGGGCTGGGACACCATCGGCGAACTGCAGAAGCAGACGCTTGAGCAGCTCGTCGCGGCCCTGGGCCAACACACCGGCGTACACTTCTTCGACCTCTGCCGGGGGCGCGACACACGCCCGGTGCAGGCCAGCTCCGCGCCTCGTTCGGTGAGCCGTGAGACGACCTTCGGCGAAGACGTCAGCGATGAAGATGTGCTGCACGCCGTGCTGCTGGCTCACGCCGAAGACGTGGGCCGGCGGCTCCGTCGCAAGGGTCTGGCCGGGAAGACCGTGCGGCTCAAGCTCCGCTACCCGCCCTTCGAGACGCTCACTCGGCAGACCAAGCTGCACAATCCCACCAGCGACGACGCGTGCATCTACCAGAATGGCAAGAAGCTGCTGACCGCAGCCCGTGCGGTGGGAAAGCCGGTGCGATTGCTGGGCTTGGGGGTGAGCGATCTCTGTGCCGCGGACGCGCCTGTGCAAGGAGAACTCTTCAGCGAGCCGACGGAGGCGCCGGCGCAGTCGGTAAATCGCACCCTGGACGCCATTCGCGATCGTTTCGGGGGGACCGCGGCTGGCCGCTTGGGTGGACGGCCCAAGTCATCCGCCAGAGACCCGGAGAACCGCTGAGGTTCTTCGAGGCAAAGCCTGGTCTGTGGGGCCGACGGGCCGTATTCCCTCGGCGCTTGCGCCGAATGACCTGCTCCCGCTGCCAGGCGAGGGCAGAGATGGTGGGCGCAGCAGGGCTCGAACCTGCGACCCCCAGCTTGTCGAGCTGGTGCTCTAGCCAACTGAGCTATGCGCCCACGAGCGATGCGTTCGAGGAACGGCGTTCGCAGGGGCACACTCATACGTATTCGCAGGCCCGGGATCAACAGCAGGCTCCCCAGATTGCCGCTTTCTCTGCCAGAGAGTCGGTCGTCAGAGCTTGAGGAGATTGCCCCTCGTCGGTAGGCTCCTTCCCCCTGTTCGCCCCGGAAGACCGGCGCGACATCAGGCCAACCAACCCTCCAGACAGAGACCGGGCCATGAAGATCGGCGTTCCCACCGAGATCAAGCCGAGCGAGAACCGCGTGGCCATGGTGCCCGCAGGCGTCGACCTGCTCACCCACGACGGCCACCAGGTGTGCATCCAGCAGGGCGCTGGCCTGGGCTCGGGCATCACCGATGACGAGTTCGTCGCGGCCGGGGCCACCATGCTGCCCCACGCCGACGCGGTCTTCGCCGAAGCCGACATGATCATCAAGGTCAAGGAGCCCATCGCGGAGGAGTACCCGCGCATCCGCACGGATCAGGTCCTCTTCACCTACTTTCACTTCGCGGCCAGCGAGACCCTCACCGACGCCATGATCGCCACGGGCTCGCACTGCATCGCCTACGAGACGGTCGAGGTCAACCGCACCCTGCCCCTGCTCACGCCCATGTCCGAAGTGGCGGGACGCATGGCGGTGCAAGAGGGCGCCAAGTACCTGGAGAAGCCCATGGGCGGTCGGGGCGTGCTGCTCGGCGGCGTGCCCGGGGTGGCCACCGGCCGCGTGCTGATCCTGGGCGGCGGCATCGTGGGCATCAACGCCGCCAAGATGGCCGCGGGCCTGGGTGCCCGGGTCACCATCATGGATCTCGACATGGATCGGCTGCGTTACCTCGATGACGTCATGCCTGCCAATGTCACGACTCGCTTCAGCAACCGTCTGGCCATCCAGGAGGAGCTGAAATCAGCAGATCTCGTGGTCGGCGCCGTACTGATCACGGGCGAGAAGGCCCCCAACCTGGTAGGGCGGAGCGACCTGTCGCTCATGCCTCCGGGTTCTGTCATCGTCGACGTGGCCGTCGACCAGGGCGGCTGTGTGGAGACCATCAGGGCCACCACGCACCTCGACCCGGTCTACGAGGTCGAAGGGGTGGTGCACTACGGCGTGGCCAACATGCCCGGCGCCGTGCCCCGCACGTCGACCTTCGCCTTGACCAACGTGACCCTGCCCTACACCCGGCAGCTGGCCAACCAGGGCATGCGAGCGGCCCTGGCCGCCGACCCCGGCCTGGCCCTGGGCGCCAACGTCATGGGTGGAGCCATCACCCATCCCGGTGTGGCCAAGGCCTTCGACCGCGAGCTGGTCTCTCTCGAGAGCGCTCTCGGCTGATCCACCGGCTCTCGTCGCCCCTCCGGTCGGTTCTCCGCTCGGTCTGGGGGCGACGAGCGCTGGCCCTGACCCTGGTCGCCTTGGCCAGCCACCCTCGGTCGCCGGGGTCGAGCCAGAGCAGCGCCTCGGTGAAGCAGACAGCGGGGGCCGAGTCCCCGACTGCCACCGTGCTCGATGGTGACACCCTGCGTCTCCCCAATGGGGACAAGGTCCGCCTCCTGGGCGTCGACACACCCGAGACGGGGCAGGCCCTGGCCCACGAGGCCACGGAGTTCGCCCGGGCCTACATCGAAGGGCAGACCATCCGTCTGGTCCCGGACAGCGGTGAGCGAGACCGCTACGGGCGCCTGCTGGCCGATGTCTGGGTGGACCGTGGCAGCCTCTCCCAGGCGTTGCTGCGGGCGGGGTTGGCCTGGGTCTATCGCGCCCCGGATCCGGCTCTGCTGGCCATTCAGGCCGAGGCCGTGGACGCCCGGCGGGGGGTGCATGCCTGGGTCGGCGCCGACGATGGAGTCCTCTATCGGCCCACGAAGACTTCGTTTCATCACCCCGACTGCAGGCTCCCCGGCGCCGACCGAGGATCCTTGCCTCTTGAAGAGAATCCCGGTTGTCTCTTCAAGATCGGGCTGTCACCCTGCCGACGCTGTCTTCCGTGGCCCCCTTCGTCCATCGCAACGGGCAGATGAGTCGAAGAAAGGGTCGGCGGATCGCGATGAGAGTGATGGGCATCGACAAGGACGTACTGACCACCGGCGACGTAGCCCGCATCTGCGGAGTCACCATCCGTACGGTGATCAAGTGGTTCGAGCAGGGCCGTCTCGACGGCTTTCGCCTGCCAGGCTCCCGCGATCGCCGCTTCACCCTCGAAGCCACCACCCGCTTCTTGCGCGACAACGGCATGCCCCTCGACCTGCTCGAGCGGCGCCAGGACAGCTCCCGCAGGCTGCTGGTCGTGGACGACGACGTGGCCATCTGCCAGCTCATCTCCCGCTTTCTGAGCCCCATCGATGAGCTGCAGGTCGTGAGCGCCCACTCCGGTTGGGAGGCCGGCCTCAAGACCGCATCCTTCAAGCCACACCTGCTGCTGCTCGACTATCGCCTGGGCGACATGACCGGCGATCAGGTGGTTGACACGATTCGCGGCTGCGAAGAGCTCGAACAGCCTGCGATCATGATCATGTCTGCTCATCTCACAGAAGAAGACGCGCACGACGTGTTGGCCAGAGGTGCAGACGCCTATCTCGCCAAGCCCTTCGATCTCGACGATCTGCGAGACAAGGTCCTTCACTACGTGGGGATGGCGTCATGACCTTCGCCTTTCTGGCCATGTCGGCCCTGGCCAGCCTGCTGATCCTCGGCGCTGTCCAGGGAGCCACCGAGTTCCTCCCGGTGAGCAGCAGCGGGCACCTCGTGCTCTGCCGCGAGTGGCTGGGCTTCGAGGGAGACGGCTCGCTCGACCGGGAGATCGCCCTGCATCTGGGCACCTTGGTCGCGGTCATCGTCTTCTGCTACGACGACATCCTGAACATGCTGCGTAAGGGCTCTGGCGGGCTGTGGCGGCTGATGATCGGCTCGACGGTGGTCACCGCAGCCCTGGGCCTGACGCTCAAGGACACCATCGAGAGCAACCTGAACAACGCCTTCTCGGCGGGCCTTGGCCTGCTGATCACCTCGGCCATGCTGCTGCTCTTGGCCCCGAAAGATGACGAAGGGCAGACCCGAGATCTGAGCAGCGGGACCGTCCTCGATGCCCTGATGCTGGGGCTCTTTCAATCTCTGGCGCTCATGCCCGGAGTCTCCCGAGCGGGTTCGACCATCGTGGCCGCCCTGCTCCTGGGATTTCACCGACCTCACGCCGTGCGCATCGCCTTCTTGATGTCCATCCCCGTGGTGGGGGGCGCGGTGCTGCTCCAAGGCCTGGAAAGCACTGAGGCCGCTGGCGCCGGTTTGGGGGGAGATGCAGGTCTCGACGCGAGCCTGGCCGCTGGCACGGTCATGGCTGGCGTGGTGGGCCTGGTCTGCCTGAAGTTCATCTCAGCCCGGGTCGATGCAGCCAACCTGCGCCGCTTCGGCATGTACACCCTGGTCCTGGGCGTCGCGGCCATCGCCACCTCCTGATTCGCCGCTGGCGGCACCACGGGGTATTCTGCGAGATTCACCGCCCCCCGGAGGAAACATGGCACGCAAGGCACTGATCACCGGCGTCACTGGTCAAGACGGCTCCTACCTGGCCGAGCTCCTGCTCAGCAAGGGTTATGAGGTCTTTGGCGTGGTACGCAGAGCGTCCACCGATCGCTTCGAGCGCATCGAGCACCTCCGTGATCGGGTGACCATCATCGATGCCGACCTGCTCGACCAGTCCTCGCTGATGTCGGCTCTCGAGCAGAGCCAGGCCGACGAGGTCTACAACCTGGCCGCCCAGTCGTTCGTGCCCACGTCCTTTCAGCAGCCCGTGCTCACCGCCGAGTTCACCGCGGTGGGTGTGGCCCGCCTGCTCGACGCCCTGCGCCACGTGCGCCCCGAGGCCCGCTTCTATCAGGCCAGCTCCAGTGAGATGTTCGGCAAGGTGTTCGAGTCGCCCCAGCGGGAGACCACGCCCTTTCATCCCCGAAGCCCCTACGGCGTAGCCAAGGTCTACGGGCACTGGATCACGGTGAACTACCGCGAGTCTTACGACCTGTTCGCTTGCTCGGGCATCCTCTTCAATCATGAGTCTCCCCGACGGGGGCTCGAGTTCGTCACGCGCAAGATCACCCACGCCGTGGCGCGCATCGCCGCCGGTCTGCAGAAGCAGCTCGCTCTCGGCAACCTGGACGCCCGTCGCGACTGGGGCTTCGCCGGGGACTACGTGGACGCCATGTGGCGCATGCTGCAGCAGGACGTTCCCCAGGACTACGTCATCTCCACGGGCCAGACCCACAGTGTGCGCGAGTTCTGTGAGATCGCCTTTGGCCACGTGAACCTCGACTACAACGATTACGTCGTCGTCGACCCGGCCTTCTTCCGCCCCGCTGAGGTCGACCTGCTGCTCGGTGACTCGAAGCGAGCCAACGACGAACTCGACTGGACACCCGCCGTCGACTTCACCCAGCTGGTCACCATGATGACCGAGTCTGACGTGGCCTTGGTCCAGAGCCAGATCGACCACGGCACGGCGAGCCCCACCCCTTGAAGGCACTGATCACCGGGGCGTCAGGCTTCGCCGGTCGACACCTGGTCGAGTGCCTGCTGAGCCAGGGTCACTCGGTGACCGCTACCGACCTGGCGCCGCCGGGCGAGCCCTTCCCCGACGGCGTAGAGGCTGTGCCTCTCGACGTCACCGACGAGCAGGCCTGCTGGGAGGTGGTCCACACGGCCAAGCCCGATCTGCTCTTGCACCTGGCCGGGTTCGCTCATGTGGCCCAGGCAGAGGCCAACCCGCAGCGCTGCCTGGCGGTGAACACCGACGGCACCCGGCACATGCTCAACGCCTGCCTGGACGGTCACGCGGCCGCTCGCTTCTTGCTGATCTCCAGCGCCGAGGTCTATGGCCGGGTGGCAGCAGAGCAGCTCCCTGTCACTGAACTTCAACCTCTCCGGCCCGCCACGGTCTATGCGGCCAGCAAGGCCAGCGCCGAGATGTTCGTGCACCACGCGGTGGCCCGAGGTCTGCACGGCGTGGTGGCCCGAGCGTTCAACCACATCGGCCCGGGGCAGTCCGACGAGTTCGTGGCCGCTGCGTTCGCCCATCAGATCGCGCGCATCGAAGCCGGGCTGCAAGAGCCTGTGCTCAACGTGGGCAACCTGGAGGCGGTGCGCGACTTCTCCGACGTGCGCCACACCGTGGTGGGATACCTGGCCTGTCTCGAAGTTGGCCAGCCCGGTGATGTGTTCAATGTGACCAGCGGTGCGGCGATCAAGATCCGAGACATCGTCGATGCCCTCGCCGCGCTCTCCACCGCACAGGTCACCGTAGAGGTCGACAAGGAACGCTTGCGCCCCCTCGATGTCCCCGTGTTCAACGGCTCGGGACAGCGCTTGGCCGACGCCAGCGGGTTCGCCCCCAGCTTCGACCTCTCAGCCACCCTGGCCGACGTACTCGACTACTGGCGCACCAAGGTGGCAGGCGTCGAGGACGTTGATGCCGACAGGGGCCAGTCGTTGCGGTAGCGCGCCACGATGGGCAACAGCCGCGCCCCCGGGCAGAGCGTGCTCGACTTGAAGAACTGGTGTGGCTGTATTGCCGAGCGGGGCAGGCCGAACCATCCCGAGAGAGCGTCGAGGACCTCGATCAATGACGCCTCCTGGGCCGGGGGGACAGGCCCGAGCTCGAAGTTGCCCAGCAGGCACACGCCGATGTTGCCCTCGTTGAGACCGGGAGACGTGTTGCCAGCGTGCGCACCCTGTTGGATCAGACGCCGCCCCTCCCACACACCACCCTGGGCATCGATCAAGAAGTGGTAACCGATGTCGGCCCAGCCCTGGTTGCCCTGGTGATCGATCTGAATGGCACGCACCTGGGCGGCTGCGGAGCCAGCGGCAGGAGCTGGCAAGGCCGAGTGGTGCACCGTGATGGCCTTGATCTTGGTCATCTTGTTGTAGTTGCTGCGGATGGGGGCCGCCGCCCAGTGCGACCGAGTGCGCAAGCCGGGCAGAATCTCCCTGCTGTCCTGGGGAATGCCCTGGCTCTGACTCCTGGCCACGGTGGGCAAGGGCTTCCAGGTGCCCACGTCGGCCAGACGTGCCCGAGCATCCTCTAACAGATTCGGCGCCCCGCGACCCAGGCGGCCCCGGTACTCAAGTGCCTGGGCCATGGCTCCTACGCTTTCGCAGGCCACGACCAGCGCGGCGGTCAAGCGCTGCCGGCGAGACGGGGAGACGGACTTCCAGGTGAGCAGGCTTTTGTACTGTTTTCGTGCCTCGGCAGCCTGACCCACGCGCATCTGCTCATCGGCCCAGTCTTCAAGCACCGTCGCGCTGAAGGGGCTGTTTTCAGTGGACACCAGGTTGAAGGCCCGCTTGAAGCTGCCCAGGGAAGACAAGCGCAAGCCAGTCGCCGCCTGGGACCGAGCCTTGGCATGCTCACAGACCGCCAGGGTGTGAGCGCTGGGCCGGGGCCGTTGCTGGTCTGCCAGCACCGCCTTGGTGAAGGCGATGATGGCTCGATGATCTCGGCGATCGACGAGATCTTGCAGCTGGGCCGTGACGGTGTTGCCGCTCACACTCGAGGAGGCGTCCTCGAGGGAGGTTCGTGATGGCTGGGATCGCCGGCCGGGGCCGACACACCCCATCACGACCGCTGAAATCAGCAGGGTTGACGCGAGGGTCTGGGTGCGCATCGCCGAACAGCCTTGCAGCCCGTGAGCCCCGATTCAAGCGCCAGGGTCAGAGAGCCGACGGGGGCGGATCCAGAGCAAGGCAGATGTGCAAACCACGGTAGCCACTGCCAAGCCCCCGTAGGTCGAGGGCAGATCCTCGCTCACCGCCTGCTCCCACGAGCCGCCCACCAGGGCCAGGCTGAACGCCAACCGGGCCGCCATGGACTGGGCCGAGAGCAAGGACGCCCGGTCCGCAGAGGGGATGCGATGGTTGAGCGCCGTCCGGCCCATGGGCTGAAGAAACGCGAAACTCACCTGCTGCAGGCAGAACAGGGGAGCCATGGCCAGGGGCCCTGCCACGGCCAGCCCTGCGAAAGAGATCGCCACCAGACAGAGCACAGCGGCAATGGTGCCCTGCTCACCCAAGCGGTGATAGACCGCTCCCACCGCCATGGCGCTGAAGCCGGCCACCAGATTGAGCAGGCTCAGCAGCCCGCCGTGCAGGCGTAGGTCGTGGGCTCCCACGGCCAACAAGGTGGGCTGGTAGAGCTGAAAACCGATGCGTAGCAGGACGAAGATCAAGGCGTACCAGGCAAAGACCCAGAGCACTTCACGATTGAGCAACGACGTGAGCAAGGCGTGACCTTCACGGGGGTGTCCGCCGCGGGCGTTCTCCTGAGGCAGGCTCGGCAAACGCCAGGCCAACCACACCGCCACCACCATGATCAGGGCGCTGAAGTCGAAGGCTGCCGAGGTGCCCCAGTACCAGGCGGCAAAGCCTCCGCTGAGGTCGGCCAGAGAGACGCCGAACAGTCGCCAACGATGGGCCAGCGACTCCTCTCGCAGCGCCTCGGGACGGCGCTTCTCCTGCAACAGGAGTTCATACAGGTAGGCGCTGTCCGCGCCGGAGATCATGGCGTGCCCTGCTCCGGTGACGGCCATGGCCCAGAGGCAGGTCTCGAAGCCAGCAGCTCGACCCAGCACGGCGAACGAGATGGCCAAGGTGGCCGGGCCGGCGATCAACAACGGGCGTTTGCCCAGGCGGTCCGCCACCCAACCCAAGGGCACCTCGGCGAGAACCATGACCAGGTAGTACAGACTCCATAGTCGGGCGTACTGATCGACGGAGAAGCCCCGGTCGATGGTGAACGCCGTGAACATCACCGGCACCCAGGCGAAGGAGAACGCCAGGGCAGCGAACCAGCGAAAGGTGTTCACCGGCGACAGGGGAGTGGGGGAGCGGTGGGCCGTCATGTCGCGTGTGATCGTCGAAGACTTGCAGCGCTCAGAGCATGCGGTAGAGCTCGAACAGCAGCCCCATGTCGAGCTCGAGGTTGGCGTAGCGGGAGAAGCGCCCGGACGGGCTGAGCGGCCTCGGGTCCGCCAGATCTCCCAGGGCTCCCAAGGCGTAGCGCAGCACGAAGCGAGGCTGCTCGTCGGCCTCGATCATGGCCAGCAGGGGTGCGATCTGCCGCCGGTCGCCGCTCAATCCCAGGGCGTGAATCATGGACGCCAGATCGACCGTGCTACGCACATCGCCGAGAGAGCTGGAGAGCGCGTCCAGGGAGTTTCGGGCGCCGAGCAATCCCAGGGCCATCACCCCATGGCGGATCACCTCGATGTCGTGGCTGCGGACGACCAGCTCGCTCAACCCCTTGACCTGCCCCGGTTGCTCGTGATCGACCAGACCAGCGGCCAGGCACAGGGCGCTCTGCAGCTGAGGGCCCGGGTTACGCTCGGCCAGGTCGGCCAGGGCCCGGGCGGCCCGCGGGTCACCAAGCAAGCCAAGAGCCAGAGCCAACGCACCGCGCAGCGAGGTGTCCCGCCGGCGGTCGAGCTCATCGAGCAAGGTCGGCACATGATCTGGAGACCCGTCCAGGCCCAGAGCGAGGGCCACATGGGGGATGGCCCCCGTGCGGGTGCTGCTCAACATGCGCGCCAGCCGCTCGCTGACCCAGGGCAAGCGGCAGCCAGAGAGGGCCTTGATCAGCGAGAGCTTGATGGTCCAGTCGCCCTCGTCAGCGAGCTGCTCCCAGAGAAGCTGGGCCTGCGCCGGGCTGAGCCGTGCGGTCTGCCCTTGTAGTCCAGCTGCCGCCGAACGACGCACCTGGTTGTCTTGTCGTCGCGAGTAGATCAGCAACGCGGGGAGCGCCTGTTCGCTCGGCACCCGACCCAGGGCTCCCGCCACCAGAGCCTCCATGGTGGGCTCCTTGCGACAGAGCTTGGACTCGGCCAGGGTCAGCAGCGCATCCAACAGCCCAGGCGACTCGTTCACGCCCGCAGCAAAGATGGCCCCGGCGCGGACGATGTTGTTCTCGTGGGCCAGCTTCGCAGGAGAGAGCCACCCTGCCAGCAAGCCTGCCGCCTCTTCGCCGGAGACGAGCGCCACCGCTGCCATGGCGAACACACGCATCTCGTCGTTCTGCCGGCGGTCGTTGGCGATGGCCGCCAGGGTTTCCAGCGCGGCGGGACGGCCCGTGGCTCCCAGGGCGATCACAGATTGAGCCCGGACAAAGAGATCGGGGTCTTCGACCATGGTGATCAGCAACGGCACCGAGGCGCCCAAGCCCAGGCGCCCCAGGGACATGGCGGCGGTGGCGCGCATGTCCCTGTCCGGGTGTTCGAGGGCCGCTGACAGCACGGGCAACAGTCGCTGCAGCCGGTCCTCATCGGTGATGGGCTCAAAGCCCCGGTCGCCTGGGCGCAGCTCACGCTGGGACATGCGTCGCCGAGCGTCGACCAGCGCCTCTTCGTTGAAGTCGAACCACCACTCCCAGCTCGTCCCGTCGAAGTAGGACACCGGGCCCATGCCGGGGAGCGAAGGCAAGGCGCCCGGGCCCGGGTTGTCGGGGATGATCACGTTGTCCCCGTCGCCCAGGCCTCCCCCCAGGCTGCCGTCTCCCCCTGCCGGGCCCGGATCAGGGACCACGGGGGCGGGATTGGCCGTGGTGGGCAGAGGGCCTAACGGCGGCTGGAAACGCCCGCCATGGGGCATCAGCGCCAGGCACAGGGTCGCGAGGAGGATCACCGAGTCGGGCTCGTTCTGAGGGTGTCGTTGGCAGGGCTTCGTGGTCGGCTAAGATCGTACGCCATGCAAGCCCTCCTGCTCATGCTCACCATCGTGGCTCAGACCGCGGTGCCTCTTCCCGCCGACAGCTTTGCCCGATCTGACGACGATCTGGTGCTGCGTGCGGGCCCCAGCGACAGCCACGCCGGTGTGCTCACCGTGCCCGGGGGCTCGGTCGTCCGCGCCGCCACCGAAGGCACGGGCACCTATCAGCGAGTGCACCTGGCGGCGGGGTTCCCTGTCTATCTCCACGGCGACTACGTCTCGGTGGACGCAGCCCAGCAGACAGCCACGGTGCTGGGCCAGCGGGTCAACGCCAGGCTCCTGCCCTGCACAGCCGGGTTGCTGCCCGTGGGCAGGGTGGGTGCAGAGTCTGGAGCATTGGTCCTGCTCGGAGTCGAGGGGGCCTGGGTGCGGGTCCTGGCTCCGGTTGAGCTGAGCCTGTGGGCCACGCGGGCTGAGCTGGCGGTCGTCTCTGACGGAGCCGCCGCCGCGGACTGGGAGCGATCGTGGCGGAGCCGAGAGACGGGCCGGATGGTCAGGGTGGCAGACGCGCTCACCACCGATCCCGACTGGCTCGTCCAGCACGACGCTGAACTCGAGCTGAGTTTTGAGGCGCGGGTCGACGTCTCCGGTCTCAACGACGCGAAGCTGTCGTTCAGGGCCAGCGAACTGGGCAAGTTGGGCGCGCGACTCAGCGCCCAGGGTCCTGCTCGGAACACCTGGCAGCTCCTCGTCGATGGAGTCGCGGCCGAACAACGTCGGCGAAGAGATGTCGTCGCCTCCCACGCCGCAGCCCTGGCTGCCCGCTCCCTGCTGGACCAGAACCTGGAGGTCGAGGCGAAAGCCTTGGCCCTGGGCCTGTCCTACCAGGGACAAGGCCAGAACCAGCGCATCGAAGGGCTGATCAAGCGACTCAGCAGGGCAGACGCTGACGGCGCCGTGTTCGCCATCAGCGACGGGGTACAGGAGTTCAAGCTGAGCGCCCCAGCAGGTGTGGCCCGGCTGCCCACTCTGGAGGGGCGCAAGGTCACCCTCGAGGGACGAAGCCTGCTGCTGATGAACGTAGAAGGTCCGGTGTTGATCATCGACCGGGTCATCGAGTCGGGCAGCTGAGCAACCGACAGTGACCGCACCTCTCGCTGTGGCTGGCTGCCTGGTCCTGTATGGGCTGGGCTACAAGTTCTACTCACGCTTCCTGGCCAGCAAGGTCTTTGGTCTCGACCCCGAGACGCCGACGCCAGCCCACGTCCTGCGGGACGACGTGGACTACATGCCCACCCGTCCGGCGGTGCTGTTCGGTCACCACTTCGCTTCGATCACTGGCCTGGCGCCCATGCTCGGCCCAGCGGTGGCGGTCCTCTGGGGCTGGCTGCCAGCCATGCTCTGGGTGGTCTTCGGCGCGATCCTCGTGGGCAGCGTCCACGACTTCTCGGCCTTGGTGCTGTCGGCGCGCCACAAGGGGCTGTCCATCGGCGCGATTGCCGACGACCTGCTGGGGCGGCGGGCCAAGGTCCTGTTTCACATCATCATCTTCTTCGGTGTGGCCCTGGCCATGGGCGTGTTCGTCATCGCCATCTCCGGCCTCTTCGGCTGGGGCGCCTATCCCCAGGCCATCCTGCCCTCTGTGGGGTTGATGGTCGTGGCGGCCACCATCGGCCTGCTGCTGAAACGGGGCAAGGCCAGCCTCGGGCCCACGACCGTGGTTGGCTTCATCACCCTGCTGCTGCTGATCCTCGCCGCAGTGAAGCTCGATCGATTCGGTGTGGCCGAGGCAGACTGGCCCGCCCCCCAGACCCTCAAGTTGGGTTTGCTGGGCTACGGTTTCCTGGCCTCTGTCCTGCCCGTGTGGTCCCTGCTCCAGCCACGGGACTTCATCAACTCGCTGCTGCTGTACCTCGGCCTGGGCGCCATGTACCTGGGCTTCTTCCTCTCAGGCAACGACTTCGCGGCCCCGGCCATCGTCAGCGACGCGCCAGGCTCGCCGCCCCTGCTGCCCTTCGTGTTCATCACCATCGCCTGTGGCGCAGCCAGCGGTTTTCACGCCCTGGTTTCCTCGGGGACCACGGCCAAGCAACTCGACAACGAACTCCACGCCCGGCCCATCGGCTACGGCGCCATGATCGGCGAGTCCCTGCTCGGGCTCCTGGCCATCGTCGCCTGCACCGCGGGCGTGGTCACTCCCGAGGCCTGGACCGACGGCATCTACGCATCTTGGCACGCGATCAAAGGGCCGGGCGTCGCCCTGTCGAACTTCATCGATGGCGGCGCGTCGTTCCTGCTGGAGTTTGGCCTGGCCGAAGACCTGGCCCGGTCATTCGTCGCCGTGGTCGTGGTCTCGTTCGCCCTGACCACGCTCGACTCTGCCACGCGCCTGTTGCGCTACAACGTCGAGGAGATGGCCACGTCGGCGGGACTCAAGTGCAACCGTTACCTGTCGTCCCTGGCGGCCGTGGCAGCCATCGCGTTCTTCTGCTTCTACCGTCTGCGGGCCGAGACACTCGGTGCCGATGGGCAGGTGGTGATCGTGGAACGAGAAGCGGGCATGACCCTGTGGCAGCTGTTCGGCACGACCAACCAGATGCTCGCCGCCATGACCTTGCTGCTGGCCACTCGCTACCTCTCGAAGCGCGGTCCCCATGCCTGGGTCACCGGCGTGCCCATGCTGTTCATCCTGGTCAGCACCTTGCTGGCCATGGGCTCAAACCTGCTGCGCTTCATTGACGAAGGCGAGGGGCCGCTGATCGTGGTGGGGGGCGCCCTGTTGATCATGGCCGTCTGGCTGTGCGTGGAGGGCCTGCTGGCCCTGCGCCGAGACAGGCAGGGTCAGCTCAGCTGATCGGCGGCGGCTGAGAGCCCTCGCCGGGCGAGCAGTTCAGGCAAGGTGCCAGCCCGGATGGCGTCCCGGGCCAGCTCGACCTCGCGGTGCACGTAGCGCAGGTTGTGCACCGAGCAGAGCGTGCGCCCCAGGGGTTCGCTGGCCTTGATCAGATGGCGCAAGACACCGGTGGACCAACCGTCCTGACAGGTGCGGCAGTCGCACGTGCGGTCGATGGGCTCGGTGCTCTCCTTGAAGCGTTTGTTCTTCAGATGCACCTTGCCCTCGGGGGTGAACACCGTGCCGTGCCGCCCGTTGCGGGTGGGCAGCACGCAGTCGAAGATGTCGAATCCCGCAGCGATGGCCAGCAACACATCGTCGGGGCGTCCTACGCCCATGAGGTAACGCACATGATCTTCTGGCAGCAGCGGCGCGAAGCGAGGCAGCGCTGCGGCCAGGGCTTCGGGCCCTTCGCCCACGGACAGCCCGCCCATGGCGTAGCCGTCGAAACCGATCTCGACCAACCCCGCCGCTGAGCGGGTGCGCAGGTCGAGGTCGAGGCCTCCTTGGACGATGCCGAAGAGGCACTGACCGTTCTTGCTCTTCGCGATGTGATGGTCGGCGGCCTGGGCGGCCCAACGAGTGGTGCGCCGCACTGACGTGTTTAGCAGCGCGCGGTCGGCGGGCAACGGCGGACAGTGATCGAAGACCATGGCCACGTCGGCGTCCAAGGCCAGCTGCATCTCGACCGACTCTCTGGGGCCGAGGCGCAACTTGCGGCCGTCGATGGGGGAGCGAAAGCTCACGCCCTGTTCGTCGAGCGCGGCCACGTCGAGCATGGAGAAGACCTGAAAGCCGCCGCTGTCCGTGAGGATCGGGCCGTCCCAGTGCATGAAGCGGTGCAGTCCTCCGAGAGCGGAGACCACCTCGGCGCCCGGGCGGTCGTGCAGGTGGTAGGCGTTGGCCAGGATCATCCCCGCACCCGCCTCTGCCAGCTCGGCGGGAGAGACGCCCTTGACGCTGCCGTAGGTGCCCACGGGCATGAACGCTGGCGTGTCCATGGTGCGGCCGCGCACGGTCAACCGCCCTGTGCGGGCAGCCCCGCAGGAGGCATGGGCCTCGAACTGAATGTCTCCAGTGGTCATGTGAGTTTGATCAGCTCTGTCTGCGGGTAGTAGCGGGCGAGGATGGCTCGGTAGTCTGCGCCACGAGAGGCGAGCCCTCCCGCGCCGTACTGGCACAGACCCACGCCATGGCCCCAACCCCGTCCGGAGATCAGCAGGGCGCCCTGCTCAAGGCGAGGCGCCTCGCCCCAGCGAGCCGAGAGCAGCTGCTCGTCGAAGGGCTGGCCCGAGGAAAGAGAGGCGCGGAACTTTCGGGCCGAGACGGTGACCGACTCACCGCCGGCCTCCACCGTGATCTTCTCCGGGATGGCTGGCAGCGTGTCCGGCTCGAACGTCAACGCGGTGATCGGGCCCTCGGGCAGGCCCAAGGCTGCGCAGACCCGGGGGCCGTCCAGCAGGCGAGTCCAGGACCAGGTGGGGGAGTGCTCGCAATCGCTGCAAGGCACCGACGTCTCGAACACACCCACGGGCGGGTAGGTGAAGGCCAACCGCGCCGGGCTGGTGGCCCCGCCACAGGTCGAATGGAACCAGGCGGTGATGATCGCTCCGTCGTGGGTCAGCACCTGGCTGGCGGTGAGCTCGATGGCTTCGGTCGCAACGTGGGTCTCGGCGGCCAGTCCACCGTAGACCTGACTGCGCTGGTCAGCGAAGAGCCACCCCCGGCGGCCAATCTCCGCCAGGGCGTAGCTGCGAGCCGCGACTGCCTGGGCGGCGAGCGCCTGCAATCCGAACCGATCAGGCATCTCACCAGGGACAACGCCCTTGAGGTAGTCGTCCACGTGCAGTCTGTTCAGCACTCGCAAGACGCTCTGCACCCCATCGATCTGCACTTCGATGCGCAACAGGCCCCGAAAGCGGACGCCCTGGCAAGACAGGACGGAGCCCGCTGCAGGGCGCAACTCCAGAGGGGCCAGCCCCAGGCGGTTTGCGCCGAGAAAGACCTGACCAGCCCGCAGGGTGAGGGCCCCGCCCTGCTCCAGGTCAGTCCGTTCGTCGAGGGCCTCGCCGTTGGCGTCGGCGACGATGTACTTGCCATCGCAGCCGATGGCCAGCTCGTCACCGTGGCCCACAAGCACGTCGACCCAGCCCAGTGGGCGGGCGCCATCGGGCGGAAGGCGCACATCAGGAGAGTCTGCGCAGCTGCCCAGGCAGAGGGTCAAGATCCAAAGGGCCGCGATCGTCGTGGATCGGGTCTGCACCTAGGCTCGCTGCCCTCCGCCAGAACCGTCGGGGAGGCCGAGGTGATGGCGACCGGCGGCGCTGAGCATGCGTCCGCGAGGTGTGCGCTGCAGGAAGCCCAGGCGGATCAGGTGAGGTTCGTAGACGAGCTCGAGCGTGTCTCGCTCTTCGCCAACGGCCACGGCCAGGGTGCCCAGGCCGCAGGGCCCACCTCCCAGCTGGGCCAGGCTGGTCAAGATTCTGCGGTCCATGTCTTCAAGGCCGAGCTTGTCGATGCCGAGCATGCCCAGCCCCTGATCGACGATGGGCAGGCTGATGGTCCCATCGCCCTCGATCTCGGCCACGTCACGCAGCCTGCGCAGCAACCGGTTGGCTACCCGGGGCACCCCACGAGAGCGTTCCGCCACCGCCTGGGCCGCCTCGGTCTGCAGCCTGGTGCCCAGGCGCCTGGAGGACCGATCGAGAATCTGGCGGATCTCATCGGTCTCGTAGGGCACGAGCTTCTCGACGATGCCGAAACGGTTGCGAAGCGGCTGGGTCAGCAAGCCCTCGCGAGTGGTGGCCCCGATCAGGGTGAAGGGCGCCACGGTGAGACGGACGGACTGGGCCGCTGGCCCCTGGTCGATGATCACGTCGACCACCAGGTCCTCCATGGCGGCGTAGAGGTACTCCTCGACCACCCGGGGTAGGCGGTGGATCTCATCAACGAAGAGCACCTCGCCCTCGGCCAGGCCCGTGAGCAGCCCGACCAGATCGCCCGCTCTCTCCAGCGCTGGCCCGGAGGTCACCTTGAGCTGGGATCCCATGGCCGAGGAGATCAGGTGGGCCAGGGTGGTCTTGCCCAGGCCAGGGGGGCCGGAGAGCAGGACGTGGTCGAGAGCGCTACAACGCCGTCGAGCAGCCTCGATCCAGGTGAGCAGGTTGCCGGTCACCCGGTCCTGGCCCACGAACTCGCTGAAGTCCCTCGGACGGAGGGCAATGTCCGGATCGTCGCCCTCTGGGCCAGCCGGATGGCTCGCCAGGGTCTGGTAGAGGCCTTCAGGAACCGGGTCGGTCATCGGCGCATGATAGCCACTGATTCTGTCGTTCCTACTGTCAGAGACCCTTCAAACCGCACGTCCGGCCCTAGACTACTTGTACCGGCCCCCTAAAATCGGGATGGTTTCGCAACGCGCCATTGTCAATGGAAAGCGTGTGGAGCCCGGCAGCGTCCCGAACAAGCGTTACCGAGTTCCCGCGGTACCCCGCACGCCTGGACCTATCCATGAAGAAGCATTTTTCGTCTGCATCCCTGACTTTCGCTGTCGCCCTTACGCTCACTGGCTGCTTTGGAGGAGGAGGAGGAGGTGGAGGAGGAGGTGGTGGTGGTGGTGGTGGTACCACCGGAACCGTCGAAGACTCCGTGCCAGCGGTCACGTCGAGCGCCACTGTGGGCCCCCTGGGCGAGATGGCCAGCGTTGACATCGTTGACACCAGCCTGCTGCCGCTGCCTAGCTCAGCCGATCAGCTGCTCACCACGGCTGGCCTGACCGCATTCGGCATTCCGTCTTATGACTCTGGCCTGGGCCTGAGCAGCGCTGACCGCAGCCGGATCATCGGCGCGAACAACCTCTACGACCTCTTCCAGACGACCACCGGACCGCCACTGCTCTTTCAGACCAACGGCAACCCCGGTGGTCCTCCCTTTAATGGTGGTGACGGTTCTGGCGATGGCCAGCTCGATGGCGGACCGGGTCTGTTCAGCTCTGCCGTGGCCTACGCCCGGCGTACGCCCCTGCCAAACTTCATGGGAGCTGCCGGTCAAGGGCCTTCGGCGTCGGACCAGCACCAGTTCATCCAGATCGAGTTTCCTTTCGACCTCGAGATCGCCAGCCTTTTCGATGCCAGCAAGCCGTTCAACAGTTTCCTCGGCGACTCGGCAACGGGGCTGCCCACGGTCGTGATCCAGAATCACCGCATCGAGCGGCTGAACGGCACCGACACGACGAATATCGTGGACCAGCTCCCTGTTGACGTGACAGGTGTGGCAATCATCGGCGGTGTGACGTCCATCCCCAACCCTGCCGGTGGCTTCACCACGGTCCATGAGTCTTCGCTGGACCCCACGGGGACCAACGACTCGTTCATTCCTGCTGGTGCTCGGGCGCTGATCGGGCGGCCCAACGTGCTCACCTTCATCGCCCATGAGAACCCGGTGGTTCTCGCTGGCACCACCGTGCCGTCCACCCTCGGGCACATTGATGGTGCGGGCAACCTGATCCTTCCTGACCCCACCGCTGCCGGTGGCTTCGGTGGTCGCGTGTTGGGAGCCAACACATCCGTCCCCGGGTCGGTGAACGACTTCAACAGCTTCGGCGGGCCACCAGCGAACCTGTCGGCCCACGTGGGTTTCATCAGCTTCCTGATCTCTTCTCTGAGGACGAGCGCCGGCGACACGGTCGAAGACGCCTACTTCCACTCCTATGAGATGAGTCAGGCGGACGTGGGCAAGGACCCCATGGCCGTGCTCAGCCAGGACCCAGGACCCACCGCGTCCGGCGCCACGGACATCCGCACTTTCAGTCGTGGGCCGGCCATCACGGTGAACTCCGTGGGCTCGGAGCCGTCCATCGACGTCCTGCCCGAATACGAGCTTGGCTCGGTGATCAACCCCGCCAACCTCGCCTCCCTGGGTCCTGTCGACCCGGCGCCCGGCAGCGATGCCACCAACGTGATCTCCACGCGCAGCAAGTTCCGCATCGACTTCGATAAAGAGGTCGTGCCGAACTCAGTGGGCTTCTCCCGCCAGTACACGATTCATTCCGTGCCAGGCAAGGGCATCGTCTTCCCGTTCAATGGCAACACCCGTCCGATCAAGAGTCCTGCGGGGCTCTTCCAGCTCAACCCCATCGCGGCCCCCCTCGCACCCAGCATCTTCCTGGCTGTGAATCAGGGCGCGACGGTGCCGGTCAACGATCTCAAGACCAAGGCTGGCGGCAACAACTTCGATGACGGCAGCAACATCGGCACCCTGCCCAACGGCCTCTACCCAGGGATCTTCAACACCCTGGCCACCCTGCCCCGAGGCGTGGTGCCGTGCGACATCTACCCGGTCAACCAGAACAACCTGCAGGCCTACATCATCGAGCCTCTCGTCGATCTGCCCCCCGGGTCGGTCGTCACCCTCGGTGTCTGCCGTCAAGGCCTGGGCATGACCAACAACTTCTTGTCTTCAACCTACATCGAAGACCCCACGGCCTTGAACGCCATGCCCAGCGCCGTCCTGGCGACGAACCATGGCAACTTCACCCGTTCCGGCACGGTCTTCACTCCCTTCCAAGACCTGACCCCTGTGGGTCTGGGAGACACGGCCGTGGCCGCCAAGCAGGCCATCATCGGCAACCACACCGTGATCAAGGTGAACGCCGGTCCCATGGACCTGGATGGCAAGCTGTTCTTCGGCGGCACCAGTGGCGCTGGCGACACCCTGGTCAACGGCATCACCCAGGATGACAACAGCACGGGTGGATGGAACGTCTGCCGGACTTTCCAGGTGGGAGTCAACCTGCAGGAGGCCTACGTCAACGTGCCCGTGGCGCCCCAAGCGCTCATGGCCGCTTTCGCTGACGGCCTGGGAGTGCTCGACCTCAGCGGCACCGGCTTCAACACCAATGCGCCCGGTGGCGGCCAAGACAACGTGGGCAGCGAGAACATGTTGATCGTCAGCAAGTTCTTGAACCAGGCGACCACTGGCAACTCGACCCACTTCAACTGGAACAACTCCGGGTCGTTTGCCCAAGGTAGCCACGTGCGGGCCTTCGGCATCATCTCCCGCTACTCCAGCGGTGGCTGCAACTGCAACCCCACGAGCATTGAGTCAGAGTTCTCCACGGGTGCGGCCGTAGCCACCGGCAGCCTGACACCCACGCCCGGTGTCAATGAGGGCTCGTCTGGCTATGAGACCATGGCCAAGAACTCCTTCGGCAGCCAGCTGCTGACGAGGCCCTCCGAGCTGACCCAGCCCCGGGACATCGTCTTCGGTGACTTCCTCGACGTGGTCTATGTCGACGACGAGAACCCCTTCTCGGTGGCGGCCCTTCACCGGACGTTCAACACGCCCACGCAGACCGGTGTGCTGACCAACAACATCTCTGATCCGCCCATTCCGAACCCTCCCCCGATGAAGTTCCCCGTGGGTCTGAACTTCACCGCGGTGCAATTTGATCAGTCCGACCTGACCCGGGCTCCCTTCCTGATTGAGTCCAGCGAGGTCTTCGCCAGCGACACCTTCATTCAGTTCGAGGACGGCACGGGCGTGACACCCTTCGGCGGCATCATTCCGATGAACTCGCTGATTCAGCTGAACCCCACGTCAAACGCCAGCTCCACCAGCAACTTTGACGCTCCTCACCTGCCGAACCCTGGATTCCCCAGCCCGTTCGCCGGTGAGAACCAGAAGTTCATCAACTACGTGCAGACCGGGCCCATGCCCAAGTCGACCACGGCGGGCGCGGTGGTGCTGGCCACGCTGAACCAGGCGGCCATCAACTCAGCCCACCCCGGTGGTCTGGTGGCGCCCCTGTACCAGACCCGGCAGCAGATCGGCAACTTCCTGTTCGTCACCGATGGCCTGAACAAGAAGCTCCACGCCGTCAACACGAACAACATGAAGGTCATTCAGTCTCTCGACCTGCCCGACCCGTTCGGCATGGGCCTGAGTTCTGACCTCGATCTGCTGTTCGTCAGCAATGAGGGCGACAACTCCGTCTCTGTGGTCGATGCAGACCCACGCTCTGCCACGTTCATGACCGAGGTGCGCCGTGTGCCAGTGGGTCAGGGCCCCCGTGGTGTGTGTGTCAGCCCCGACAACGAAGACGTCTTCGTGCTCAACCGTCTGGGCAATAGCATCAGCATCCTGGACATGGCCACCCAGACCGTGCGCAACACGTTGACCGACTCAGGCATCGATCGGCCCAACGATGTGGCCATGGGTATTCGCGAGGTTTCTGGTGGCATCGCCTTCCAGAGCGGCACCTACCACGGCTTCATCTCGAACGGTGGAGGTGACAACGTTCTCGTCTACGAGGGTGGCCCGTCAGGCCAGGCGGGCATCGGCTTCGACAACATCCTTGGAGATGTGAAGCCCAATGACCCCATCGTCGTAGGACAGCCGCTGCTTCTGGGCATGGAGGACCCCCGCGGTCTCACCTTTGACCCCGTGGCCCCGCTCGACGCTTTCGGCGGCACCATTGGTTGTTTCGTCGCCCACCAGGATCCCATCTCTGGGCGGGCGATGGTCAGCCGGATCGCCTACACAAAGGACACCCAGCCGGGGCAAGTGACGATCAACTCCCAGTCCAGCGCGCCATCCTTTGGTGAGAAGATCTTCGAGGTCACACAGCAGTACCTCTCGCCCAGCACCGGCACGGCCTTTGACGTGGCACTGCCCGACTACCGTCGGGAACTGCTCCAGGAGTCGAACTTCGGCACGAACTTCAACCTGTACAACGCAGGCGCGACCTTGGTCGTCATCGCTGGCCTCCAGTTGCCCCGCAACGCCAAGTACCCACAGGCGGGTGTGGCCACCGGCGGCGTGGTCAGCAACGTGGCGCGGTGGGATCCCGACCGGCTCTACCTCACCAGTGCTGGCAAGCGCATCGATGTCTTCGACATCGTCACCGGGCAGCTGCTGAAGACGATCCCCACCAGTTCGGACGTCACCAGGCTGACCAGCTACTTCGAGCAGTAAGCCAGCGACTCACGCTGTCTCACCCTGGCCGGTCCTCACTCGTGGGGGCCGGCCAGGTCTGTATTCCGGGCCTCTGGTCGCATAGGCTCGCCGCAGTCGGGTTGCCTTGCGGGCGACCGCTGAGCCAGAGGGCGTGCTGTGGCGGCAACAGAACGAGAGGCATCCACGGGCCTGGCGCTCTACCTGGAGTCCAGCCGTCGCATTGGACCGTCCGTGGCCCTGGTCCTCCCGCTGCTTTTCGCCCACGAGTTGGCGGTCGCCCTGCTCGACCCTCCTGTGCGCAACAGCGCTGACCAGGTGGTGACCACGTTGATGAGCCAGCTGCCCCACGAGATGCTCCCGGCCCTGCGCTGGGTCGGTGTGCTGGGCTTGCTCACACTCCTCGTCTGGCGTCGCCCCCAACGTGACGATCGCCCGGCGTTGGTGCTCGGCGAAGCCCTGGTCTGGGCGGTCTGCCTGGGCCCCCTCGTGGGCACCATGGTCGGGGGCATCGGCCTCTCAGGCGCGGCCCGTTTCGGGGACAGCTCCGGCCCGCTCTGGCAGGCCATGCTGCTCAGCGTGGGCGCCGGCCTGTGGGAGGAGATCGCCTTCCGCTTGGCACTCCTCGGCGGTCTGGCCCTGTTCTTGAGGCGGATCGCCCGCTGTTCGCCAGGCCTCTCCCTGGTGCTGGCTGTTGCCGTATCCGCTGTGACCTTCTCGCTCTACCACCATCTGGGTGAGGGCGGAGAGCCCTTCGCCTTCGGGCCTTTCGTGTTTCGCGCCCTCGCCGGTACAATCCTCGGCGTTCTCTTCGCCCTGCGAGGGTTCGCCGTCGTGGTCTACATGCATGTCTTCTACGACTTGCTCTGCGACCTGCGCGTAGCCTTCGCCTCATAGGATACCGCCATGACTGGTCGCGTACTCGTGGCCCTGACCGGCGCATCCGGCACAATCTACGGCGTGCGGGTTGTGCAGCGCCTGGCTGAGCACAAGATCCCCTGCGACGTCGTGCTCTCGAACGCCGGCCGCAAGGTCTTGGCCATCGAGCATGGTCTCACCTCAGACGTGGAGAGCTGGCTCGATGACTACGACGCGCCTGACTGTCGCGTGTGGGCCCTCGATGAGATCACCGCTCCTGCGGCCAGCGGCTCCACCGCGCCCCAGGCCATGGTGATCATCCCCTGCTCGATGGGCACGGTGGGGCGGCTGGCGGCGGGGCTCTCGTCCAATCTCATCGAACGGGCGGCGGACGTGATGATCAAAGAGCGGCGCCCCCTGGTGATCGTCCCCAGAGAGACGCCCTTCTCGTCGCTGCACCTGGCCAACCTGCTGAGCCTCTCTGAATGGGGGGTGCGAGTCGTCCCGGCCATGCCCGGCTTCTACGCTCAACCCCAGACCGTCGAGGACATGATCGCCTTCGTCGTCGACCGGGCGCTCTCAGCGGCGGGCTTGGAGTTGCCTCTCCGGCAACGGTGGCGGGGCGGCGACCTCCCCGAGAGTGACCCATCGTGAGCACCGCCGCGCTGGCAGGCATTCTCGCCGACATCAAGATCGCCCACTCGATCTTCGCCCTGCCCTTCGCTGCCATCGGCCTGCTGGTCGGCACCCGGGGCCAACCTCCCGGATGGCGGCTGTCCCTCGCCGTGCTGGCCGCCATGATCCTGGCCCGCTCCGCAGCCATGGGCTTCAACCGCCTCGTGGACCACCGCTTCGATGGGAGCAATCCGCGCACAAGTCAGCGCGCCCTGCCCTCGGGCCGAGTGAGCCGTGCGGCCATGACCGCCTTCGTGGTCACCTGCTCGGTGGGCTTCCTCTTGGTGGCCGGCTCCCTGGGCCAGCTCTGTCTCGCGCTGTCGCCCCTCGTCCTCGCCGTGCTCTTCGCCTACTCCCTGGCCAAGCGCGTCACCTCTCTGGCTCATGGCGTGCTCGGCTTCGCCCTGGCCCTGGCGCCCCCCGCGGCCTACCTGGCAGCCAGGGGTTCGATCGAGGGGGACGTGACAGCGGTACTCTGGTTTGCCACCGCTGTGCTGCTCTGGGTCGCGGGCTTCGACATCATCTATGCCTGCCAAGACGTGGAGCACGATCGCAAGCTCGGACTCCACGCCCTGCCTGCCACCATGGGCCCTGACAAGGCGCTCATCCTCTCTCGATGGATGCATGCGGGCATGGTGGCCTGCTTGATGGCAGGTGCCCAGGCACTGCACCTGGGCATGCTCACGGCCCTGGGTATCGGCGCCACCGGTCTCATGCTGATCGTCGAACATGGCCTGGTCCGCGGGGGGCGGCTCGACCGGATCAACGCGGCCTTCTTCACCGTGAACGGCGTGGTGGGCCTGGTGTTCTCGGCCTGTGTCAGCTCTGAACTCGTGCTACGGGCTGACCAGCTGTGGCCATGAAACGGCAAGGCTTCCTCGACGTCTGGGCCGCAGGGCTCGAGGCTCTGAAGGGCGGGGAGCTCCCGGCGCTCACGGTGATCGCAGGCGAGGAGCCCTTCGTCAAGGAGCGGCTCATCGACGCAGCCGTCCAGGGCTTTGGTGGTGACCTGGAGACGTTCGCGCAACGCCCTGGCGAGGGAGATCGGCAGGCCTTGCAGCGGCTGCTGGACACCTGGGCCACCTCGAGCCTCTTTGGCTCAGGCCAACTCATCGTGGCCCGCGATGTCGGCTCCCTGCTGAAGGGCAAGCTGTCCGCCACCTTCGAAGAGGTGGTGAGCAAGGGCAGCCCTCCGAACCGGCTGCTGCTCACGGTCCCGGCCCTCGACGGGCGCAGCAAGCTGGCCAAGCGCATCAAGAAAGAGGGCGGGCTGACCTCCTTGCCGCCCCTGCGAGACGGGCCGCCCCCTTGGCACACAGGGGGCCCGTTTCTCGAGACCGACCTGAACACCTGGATCGTCGCGGAGGCCAGCCTGGTGGGGCTCTCCGTTTCGCTCACCGTGGCCAACGAGCTGGCCTTGCGCATCGGCAATGAGCCCGGACGCATCGCCCAGACCCTGGGCCGCATGGTGGTGCTCCTCGACGGCAAGACCACTCTCGACCTTCAGACCGTGACTGCCTACGTGCCCCGCTCGAGCGTGCGCCTTCTGGCCAGCTACGAAGACGCGCTGCGGACCGGTGACGTGACCGCCGCCCTGCAACTCGTCGATCGTATGAAGCACGACGGTGTCTTCGACCCGTTCATGAAACTGGTGACCGGGCCCGCCGTCGCAGACACGATCTTGCGCGGGCTCACGGCCTCGCTCTCACGGGAGTTGACCGCTCACGAACGCCTGGGGCCAGCACTGGTTGCGGCCCTCCAGCATCCGCCGTGGAAACGCTCCGCCGATCAGACAGCCGCCCTCGACGAGGCCCTGGGCAAAGGCGGGCGCAGGGTCTTCTTGGAACGGGACCTGCGCCGCTCTCCTTCCGAGGCCGTGGCTGCCGCATTCACCACGGCCCTGAAGGCGCTGCGCAACCTGCGCGATGGCGCCGGCCTGTCCCTTCATGTGATCACGGTTCAGCTGGCCCGGGCCTTTCAGACCGGCGCGGGGAGGGCGCGACGTTGATTCAATCTCTGCCTCAAGAGGTCGTCGACCGCATCGCGGCGGGCGAGGTGGTCGAGCGCCCTGCGGCCGTGGTGAAGGAACTCATCGAGAACGCACTCGATGCTGGCGCCAAACAGCTCGACGTGGTCATCGAAGGTGGGGGGCTGACGCTCATCCGTGTGGCCGACGATGGCTCTGGTATTTCTGGTGCAGACCTGCCCTTGGCCTTTGGCTCCCACGCCACGTCCAAGCTCTCAGACGTAGACGATCTGTTTCACATCGCCAGCTTCGGCTTTCGCGGTGAGGCGCTCAGCAGCATCGCCGCTGTGTCCCGCTGCCGCCTGACCACCTCGACCACCAACGACGGCTCGGGATTGCGTGTGGATTGCATGGCCGGCGAGTTGAGCGAGGCCGCCCCCGCGGCAGCCCCCAAGGGCACGGTCGTCGAGGTGCGCGACCTGTTCTACAACACCCCGGCGCGACGGGCGTTTCTGGGTGCCACCAGCACAGAGGCTGCGAAGTGCCGAGAGGTCTGCAGCGCCCTCTCCCTGGTGAACCCGGGCGTGCGCTGGAAGGTCACCGTCGACGGACGCCTGCGCTTCTCCAGTGACGGCGCGGACGCCCTCTCTCGTCGCATCGAAGCGGTCTACGGACGGGAGTTCTCCAGCCAGCTGATCCCCGTCAAGCAAACAGAAGAGGCCCTCTCGGTCGAGGGCATGATGACCTTGCCCGCCGCGGCTCGCCCCCGTCCTCGGGCGCAGCAGCTCTTCGTCAACGGTCGCCTGATCAAGGACCGGGGCGTGCTCGCGGCGGTGCGCGTGGCCTGCAAGGACTTTCTACCCGGGTCGCTCCAACCCGCTTGGGTCTTGCAGCTCACCGTCGACCCCCTGCGCCTGGACGTGAACGTCCACCCCACCAAGGCCGAGGTGCGTTTTCGCGACAAGGACAAGATCTTTCGCCTGGTGCGCAGGGCCTGCCGCCAGGCACTGCTCGCTGCTGACCTCTCGCCACGAGTGCGCGCCGAGCACCTCGGTCTGGACCGCCCGCCGAGCACGGACCCTGCCGCCAGAAACCCACGGGCCGACTCACTGTCGTCGATCCCCACGGCAACGTCTGCGCCATCGCGGTCGCCCGCATCCCATCCCGTCGAGCGACCCTGGCCCGCAGATCAACCGCTGCCTGCTGAAGGAGACAGCGCCCACCATGAGCTGCCCTTCGCCGGCGCAGTGAGCGAGGGCCAGAGCCAGCCCCTCACCACCCAGGGCCGACTCCCGGGCGACGTACGGGCGGCGGCCCGCTTTCTGCAGGTGCTCGACACCTACATCCTCTACGACAGCCCCGACGGTCTGATCCTGGTCGATCAACACGCGCTGCACGAACGCATTCTCTACGCCGATCTGCAACGCCAGCTCGCGGCGGGAGAGATGACGCGCCAGCGGCTGTTGCTGCCAGAGACCGTGCGCCTCTCACCCAGTGAGTTCGACGCCACGGTACAGCTCACCGAGGACCTCCATCGCATGGGCCTGGAGGTCGCGCCGTTCGGCAACGACACCGTGGCCATCTCCGCTGTCCCTGCGGTGTTGCGCGGCGAGAGCCTGACCGACTTGCTGCGCTCTCTGATCGACCCGCCGGACGTCCACGGCGGCATTCCCCATGGCCTCGACCGGCGCCTGTTCACCATGGCCTGCCACGCGGCGGTGAAGGCGGGAGACCCCCTGAACGAAGAGGAGATCGCCGCCATGCTCAAGCAGGGTGAACTCCTGGAGCATGACAGCACCTGTCCTCACGGACGGCCCACGCGCCTGCTCATTGATCGCACCGAGCTAGAGCGCCTGTTCAAACGCAGCGGCTTCTAGCCTGCAGATCTAGCCAGCCTCGGCGTCAGGACGTCAACGCCGCAGACGCCGGCCAGCCGCCCAGCTGGCACACCGGTACGTGCCGGCCCGGTCATCAACCGTCGTCGTTCTCGGCTCGTTCGGGGACCTCGAACATCTGGAGGTCGAGGGGCTTGCCCAGGTCGAACACAGGCAGGCCCTGATCGTCGCTGATCAGTCCGAGGGTGGCCACCAGATCATCCCGCTCGTCGAGCAAGCGAATGGTCAGGGGCACGATGAGATCGTCGGCGTTACGAGCATGGCGCGAGAGCACCATCTGCCAGACCTGCGGTTGCACACGACCGATGGTCGAGAGTTCGATCCGGTGAACGTAGTGGGTCTCGGCGTCGATGGACAACTTGATGTCTACCAGCGGCGCTGGGTCTCCCGGCCTCGGGGGAGGGGCGTTCAGGTCCGGGCCGAAGATCACGTCGGGCAGCGTGCCCCGCACCACGTCGACCTCCCGATCATCACCCAGGCGCCGACGGCTGGGGACGTTCAGGGTCTCACGGGCCACGAAGCGGGCGTCGCTCAACTGCTCCATCAAGCCGTCGACGGAGATCACGTCGAGAATCAAGCGGGTCAGCTCGAGCTGCTCACGCTCCAGGGCCAGATCCGTGTGAAACGTCTCGGGATCGTCGCTGTAGAGGGTCACCTGGCCGTCCCGGTTGTCTCGCATCCAGAAGACCTGCCCGTCGAAGCCCACCGAGCTGTCGCTACGCGCGAGGGTCTCGGTGCGGCGGGTGAGCATGCGCTCGGGAGAGCGCCCGTAGAACCGCTCGACCTCCACGGAAAAAGTCCCGCTGCCCTCTGGCTTGCGCGCGGTCACTGAGAAGAGACCATGGAGGCTGCCAGGCCGCGGCAGGGCCGTCTCGCCCCGCTGGGCAACGGCAGCCGCCGTCAGAATCTCCTGGGCTCGCTCTTCGTTTGAGAGCTCGTCCAGTCCGGGCAGCAGCAAGGCAAGGAAGAGAAGCATCGTCGACATCACGGACTCCACCGTAGAAGGGAAGCCCCCCAGGGGCAACGGCGTTGTGTTCGGTCGCCTCGCTCCCTGGTTGATCGCTGCCTGCGCCTTGCTGCCGTACCTGGCGGTGCGCAACTACCCCCACGTGCACGATGACCACCTGCTCCGCGGCCCCACCAGCCTGGCCGTGGACGAGCGGGTCGACTGGGGCACCTTGCTCAGCGGCGATTTCTTCGGCACCTTCGAGCAGCCCACGGGAAACACGGCCTTCTGGCGCCCGCTGGTCCTGGCCACCTATCGCTGGGAGCACCAGCTGGCTGGCGAGTCCAGCGCGGGTTTCGCCTGGCTCGGGCACGTGGTCACCCTGCTCTGCCATCTCGCCGCCAGCCTGGGCCTGTGGCGCCTGGTTCTGGCACTGGGGCTCGGACCGCCGTCTGCCCTCCTCGCCGCCGCCTTGTTCGCGCTCCATCCCCTGCACGTCGAGTCCGTCGCCTGGATCAGCGGTCGCACCGACGTCCTGGCCACTGCCCTCTGCTGGTGGGGGACGGCCTGGTGGATCGAACGGAAGGGCAGCTGGCCCGCTGCCGTCGCGGCCGTGCTGGCCTTTGCGGCAGCGCTGCTGAGCAAGGAGCCCGCCCTGGTGCTGGTGGGCAGCGCCGCGCTTCTGGCTCGCTGCCAGGGCATGCCTTGGCGTCGAGCGCTGGCAGCTCCCGCCCTGGCCATCGTGGCGACACTGATCCTCCGCGCAGGCGTCTTTGGTCTCTCGCCGCAGATCTCCGAGGCTGGCTACATGGGTCCAGAGTCTCCCGCCCATCGCTGGTGGACCTGGGCAGCGATCCTGCCGGACATGCTGCGCTTCACGGTCTGGCCCGATGCCGCCTCGCCCATCCACCCGGTGGCGGCGGCGACCGGGTGGGGCTCCCCAGGAGTCCTGGCAGGGTTGGCCGCTCTGCTGCTGGTCGTGGCGGCGTCCCTGTGGACCTGGCGACGCCGAGAGGCTCCCTTGGTGCTGGCCGCGACCCTGACCCTGGGCACCCTGCTGGTGCTCGCACCGTGGACCCGCTTTGCCATGGGCTTCGACGACGTGGCCGGGCCCTTGTATGACCGCTACCTCTACGCCATGGCCGCGGCTCCTGGGCTGATCCTCTGTACCGTCCTGGCCAGGTGGCTTCAGCCCGGTGCCTGGCGATCGCTGCTGGCCGTCGCCCTTTGCGCCGTGACCCTGGGACCAGCCACAGCCCGCCGAGCGCAGATGTGGGCCTCAGGAGAGTCCTTCTCACGGGCGGGTCTGGCCGTGGCTCCCGGCTCGGCCAACATGTGGACCCAGCTGGGCTCGGCCCAGCTCGAGATCCTGCGCAACCTCGGCGAGGTGCAGGCTGGGACAGCGGCGGTAGAGAGCTTCGAGCAGGCCCTGGCCCTCGACCCTCAGCACCGCTTCGCAGCCCTCAACCGTTTCATCACCCTGGCCATCTTGCGCCGCGAGCCTGAAGCCCGGGCGGCTGCAGAGGCCTTGCTGGCCCAACGCGGCACAGACCCGGGGGTGCTCCACAACGTGGCGGGTTGGCATGCGTCCAGGGGACGCTTCGAAGCCGCCGCCCAGCTCTACGAGCGAGAACTCATGGGTGGCTCAGCCTTGCCAGGCGCCATGGACGCCTTGAACGCCTGCGTGGAGGCCCTGGCCGCTGAGCGGCAGGCAGCAACAGACCGTTCGCCGAACGCAAACGGAGAGCCCCTTGCTCCTGCAGTGGGTGGGGGCTGATGCCCCGCGCCTCGAGAGATGCTGGTGCCGAAGGGGGGACTCGAACCCCCACTGGGTTAACCCCAACTAGACCCTGAATCTAGCGCGTCTACCAATTCCGCCACTTCGGCACGTGCAAGTAGCAAGCGGCGGATTGTAGGAACCGTCCGATCTGGCGCAAGCCATTGTCCAAACCTTCTGGGCGGCGAGAATGGGGGGCATGAAGCGGACAAGCGAGAAGGTCGCCTGCGTGAACCGCAAGGCGCGCTACGACTTCGAGATCATCGACACCATCGAAGCTGGCCTGGTGCTCAAGGGCTCGGAGGCCAAGGCCCTGCGCGAGGGCAAGGGCAACCTGGTAGATGCCTACGCCTTGCTCAGCAAGGGCAGCCCGATCCTTCATGGCTTCGAGATCTCGTGCTATAGCCACGACAACGCTGGCGACATCCCCAGCCGTCGGTCTCGTGGGCTCCTGCTTCACCGCGCTGAGATTCGTCGGCTGAAAGCCCGGCTGCACGAGAACGGCCTGACCCTGGTGCCCTTGCGGGTCTACTTCAAGGGCCCTTGGGCCAAGGTCGAGCTGGGGCTGGCCCGAGGCAAGCGCAAGACCGACAAGCGCCAGGCCTTGCGGGCCAAGGCGGTCCAGCGTGACGTCGACCAGGCCTACCGCCAGCGCCGCTAGGGTGGGCCTGTGATACAGTAAGGCGCTGTTCTTCGGGGGCGATTTGGCTTCGACCGAGTTGCTGACTTCCCCGGGTGGCGTGCCGAGGTGCCAGGTGGCCTCGTAAAACCCCTGGAAAACTTTAGCTGGCAACAACAGCTACGCTTTGGCTGCCTGAGATACGGTAGCCCGTCGCCCTACTCCGAGCCTGCCGGGGTAGGGGGGCGTCACTTGCAGGCTGGTCTGGCTCACTCTGCTTGCGGTGAGCCAGGCGAGATTCAGCGAGCTGGCCGAGGCGGGATCCTGTCGATGGGAGCCCGGCGAGGCGAGATCCAAACCATCGACTACGCACGTAGAGGCTCTTGGAAGGGCGCTTTGGGACGCGGGTTCGATTCCCGCCGCCTCCACCACATCTTCTTCTAAAGCTGCCCGACGTCAGGTTGGGCGGTGCCCAGGCACGGCGAAGCTCTTGAAGGGCACGATGACGTGCAGATAATGCTCAGGCTGCCGACACCGGATCCACCCCATCGATGCCCAGACTCAGCCTGCCAAGCCTCTTGATCGTGGGCGCAGGCCTCGCCTTGTCGGCCTGCACCTCGCCCAGCGCTCATCGCCAGGCCATCGAGGCCACGAGCCAGGCCTGGTACAGCGAGGTCCTGCCCGACGACCAGGAAGAACTGCTGGACCATATCCGCGGTCTGGCAGACCTGGGGCCGACCGGCGACGACTGGCTGGTGAGCCTGACTCTGCTCTCTCAGGTCGCCTTTGAGAACCCCTCTGGCCTGGTGCGTGCCGAGGCGCTGCGAGCCGCCTGGGCATTGGCGGCCGACCTGCCTGCCGAGGCCATCCCCCAAGAGGACCTGCCACTCGACGTGTACCGGGCGACCATAGAGCGCTTCGACGCTCTAGAACTTGGCGACAGGGCCGAGGATCGCGAAGAGCTGCTGGCCGTTGCCCGTGATCTGAGCAGCTACCGCTTCGCTCCCCATGCCGATCCCAGGCTGCGGCACCTGCCTCTCGACCTGGCGGCCATGGTGGCGTCCAGGGCCAGCTGGGAGGACGACCTGGCTCTGCGCGAGGCCTTCTCCCTCGCCCCAGGGTCGGCCCGCCACGCCCTCTCGCTCATCACGCTCTACGCCGCTGACGACATAGACCCGGCCGTCAGAGAAGAGTCCCTGCGAGCGGCTCGCCATCTCCATGATCTGGCGGCCCTGAACCTGATCACCGGTGCGCTCACCCTTGAAGATCACGCCCAGGTCCTTCTTGCCGCGGTCGAGAGTCTCGACGAGCTGAGCACCAGGGTGCATCGCAGGGACGTTCTGAGCACCCTCAGTCAGGTCAGGCAGGGCAGCGACCTGGCCCTGCGTCAGGCGGCGGATGCCCTGGCCCAGAAGGTGAGCCCTTGAAGATCGTCCTGCTTGACCAGCCCCTGAACTACGACGGTCTCCAGCTGGCCACCTCATTCGTCGATAGCCACTGCCCGGAGTCAGACAGAGACTCGGTCATTCTGTTCGAGGGCGAGGCCGATGTGCCCGTAGAACACCTGGTCGACCTCGAAGACGCCGAGGCAGGCGACGTGATCTACAGCCCCTGGATGGCTCACATCATCATCGAACACCGAGGGATCGACCTCCGTAGCGGAGTGCTGGCCCAGCGCCTGCTGATGCGCCTGCTCGCTCGTTGGCTCGAAGAACGGTCGGGACAGTCTCTGCAGATCCGCGGCGACGACCTCTTCTTGGGCGAGCGCAAACTGACCGTGTCCATCGCCACCACATCGCCCCGGGGCGTGCTCATTCACACCGCCATCAACGTGCGCACCGAGAACACGCCTGTTCCCGCAGCTGGTCTGCGCGATCTGCGCGTCCCTGCCCTCGACTTGCTCAAGGCCATTGCCCGACTGTATGCCGACGAAATGGCCTCGGTTGAGCACGCCACCACCAAGGTGCGACCTGCCCTGTGAAACGTTCGTCCCTGATCACGCTGTTCAAGCTCGTCTTCGCCGCCAGCCTCATCTGGTGGGTGGTGGACAGCGCTGGTGGGCCAGCCAAGATCGCCGCCGTGCTCAGCAGCATGGACCGCACCCAGTGGCTCCTGGGCCTGGGCGTTGTCTTCACGGCCAACTGTCTCTCCATGCTGCGCTGGCACTTCTTGATGCAGTCGGTGGGCCTGCACTCGACGCCCTGGTTGGCCCTGCGCCTCGGCTTCATCGGCGTGTTCTTCAACAACGTCGTCCCCGGCCTGACCGGTGGTGATCTGATCAAGGCGGTGTACGTCACCCGCGAGAACCCCCAGCAGCGCTCGGCGGCGGTGGTCTCGGTCATCGTCGACCGCATCATCGGCATCGTCGCCCTCGCACTCATCGCCGCGGTGGTGATCCCCTTCGATCTGGAGCAGTACGGCCAGGCTGCGGTGGGCATCTACGGCTTTCTCTTCGCGGCGTCCATAGGAGCCGTCCTGGCCCTCAGCCGCCGGGCCAAGGTCAAGCTCCGCTCGCTGCTTGAGCGCTTTGGATTCAGCTCGGCCACCCGGGGTGCAGGGGCACTGACCAAGATCGATGAGGCGGTCTCGATGTACCGCGATCGCATGCGTCAGATCGGCGCGGCCCTGGTCATGTCCGTGGCCGTGCACATGCTGATCATCGTGGCCATTTCGATCTTCGCGGGCGCTCTGATCAGCGGCGGCCGGTCCGCGTTGGACACCCAGCCCGTGGCAGAAGCTGCCGTGCGAGAGGTTCAACTGGACGCCTTTGAAGATCTGGGTCTGGACGCCTACTGCTCGGTGATTCCCATCATCATGATCGGCTCGGCAGTCCCGGTGGCGCCCGCTGGCTGGGGTGTGGGCGAGAAGCTCTTCGAGCACTTCTTCACCCTGGCGGGGGTGGCCAAGATCGACGCCGCCACCCTCTCGCTGACCTACCGGCTCACAGCCACACTGGTCTCACTGCTCGGCGGCATCTTGCTGCTTCTGGATCGAAAACGGATCAAAGAGGCCCAGAACGAGCAGCTCGAGTAACGACAGCACCGAGGTGCCGTCTGCCCTGCGGAGTCGTTTTTCTGATTTCCGCTCTGGAATCCGACGACGCCCATGTTAAGTAGGTGTTAGGTATCCAGTCGGTATGGGACGCAGTGGGGGGCAACCCTCCCTGCAGCGTCTTCGAGAACCCTACGCCCGGAACACTCGGAGAGAATCATCAATGGCCTTCGCATCCAAGCAAAGCAACAAGAGTCCCAGCGGCCGGGGGGGCTTCGGCAAGTCCGGCTCCAAGGCAGCCAAGGCCGAGAAGCCGAAGCTCGACGGCGTCGAGATGACCCTGGCCCATATCGAGAAGCAGTTCGGTGAGGGCGCCATCATGCGCCTGGGCGACGCACCAGCCATCGAGATCAAGGGCACGTCTACGGGTTCCCTTTCGCTCGACATGGCCCTGGGCGGCAAGGGGCTCCCAGAGGGCCGTATCGTCGAGGTCTTCGGCCCCGAGTCCTCTGGCAAGACCACCCTGACCTTGCATGTCATCGGGTCCGCCCAGAAGGCTGGGGGCACCTGCGCATTCATCGACGCTGAGCACGCTCTCGACCCGGCCTACGCCAAGAAGCTGGGTGTCGACACCAACGACCTGATCGTCTCCCAGCCTGACAGTGGTGAACAGGCCCTTGAGATTTGCGAGATGCTGGTGCGCAGCGGCGCCTTCTCCGTGGTCGTGGTCGACTCGGTGGCGGCTCTGGTGCCCCGGGCCGAGCTCGAAGGTGAGATGGGTGACAGCCATGTGGGCCTGCAGGCTCGGCTCATGTCCCAGGCCATGCGCAAGCTCACAGGGGCCATCGCCAACAGCGGCACCCTGGTCATCTTCATCAACCAGATTCGCGAGAAGATCGGTGTGTTCTTCGGCAGCCCCGAGACCACCACAGGTGGCAGGGCGCTCAAGTTCTACTCTTCCGTGCGTATCGATATCCGGCGTATCGGCGCGATCAAGGCGGGCGACAAGGTGATCGGCAACCGCACCCGGGTCACGGTGGTCAAGAACAAGATGGCGCCGCCCTTTCGAAAGGCCGAGTTCGACATCATGTTCAACCAGGGCATCTCCTACGAAGGCGACGTGCTCGACCTGGCCATCGAAAAGGACATCGTCAAGAAGGCCGGAGTCTGGATCTCCTACGGGCCTACCCGCATCGGCCAGGGGCGCGAAAAAGCCCGCGACTTCCTGCGCCAAAACGTGGATATTCTGCAGGAGATCGAGGGCAAGGTGCGGGACAGTCTTGCGCCCCCTGCACCAACGCCCCAGAAGACCGAAGGCAAGTCCGAAGCCAAGTCTGAGCAGCCCGCTGCCAAGCCGGCCGCCAAGGCGAGGGCCTAGGCACCACGTCGAGAGCGAGGTCGTTTCCCGGCGCCCCGTGTCCACGAGTCGGCTGCTGACGCGTTCAGCAGCCGACTCGTGGCACAGAAACCAGTTGCCGGAATCCTCGAATGACCATGACTCCCGACGCACTACGCGAGGCCTACCTGAGCTTCTTTGAGCAGCGCGGCCACAGCCGTCATCCCTCAGACTCGCTGGTTCCCCAGGACGACCCGACCCTGCTGTTCACCGGGGCGGGCATGAACCAGTTCAAGGCGATGTTCCTGGGCAAGGGCAACCTGCCATTCTCCAGGGCCACCACCAGCCAGAAGTGCCTACGCATGCCCGATCTTGAGAACGTGGGCCGCACCTCGTCCCATCACACGTTTTTCGAGATGCTGGGCAACTTCTCCTTTGGCGACTACTTCAAAGAGGAAGCCATCGCATGGGCCTGGGAGTTCCTGGGCAAGGTCGGGCTGCCTGCGGATCGTCTGTCCGTCACCGTCTACAAGGATGACGACGAGGCCGAGGCTCTCTGGGTTGACGGCGTGGGCATCGCCCCAGAACGGGTTTATCGCTACGACGAAGACGAGAACTTCTGGCCAGCCTCCGCACCGAGCAAAGGCCCCAACGGGCTCTGTGGCCCATGCTCCGAGATCTACTTCGACTTTCATCCTGAGCAGGGTGACTACCCACCCGGCGGCCCCGGTGTTGATGGTGCCCGTTTTGTCGAAATCTGGAACCTCGTCTTCACCCAATTCGACCGCCTGGACGGTGGCGCCTTGGAGCCTCTACCCCAGCGGAACATCGACACGGGCATGGGCTTCGAGCGCATCCTGCGGGTCGTCGAGTCCGTTGAGTCTGGGGCCAACCTGCCGAGCAACTTTGAGACGGCGCTCTTCGCTCCGTTGCTCGCGGCCATCCACGACCACGTCGGCAAGCAGACTGATTTCGGCACGCCCGATGGCGAGCGCACCCGGCGCATCGCCGACCATGTGCGCGCGGCCACCTTCTGCATCATGGACGGGGTCCAGCCCAGCAACGAGAAGCAGGGCTACGTGGTGCGCAAGGTCTTGCGCCGAGCCATGCTCGATCGGCACCAGCTCGGCGGCGATTTGCGCCAGCCCTGGCTCGCCCAGCTGGCGGACGTCGTCGTCCAGACCATGGGTGGGGCCTGGCCAGAGCTGCGCGATGCCCGTCAGCTGATCACCAGTTCCATCGCCCAAGAAGAAGAGAAGTTCGCCAGCGCCTTCCTGTCCGGGTCGCAGCGCCTCGCGGTCATGGCGGATCAAACTCGCGGCCAAGGTCAACGGGCCTTCAGCGGCGAGCAGGCGTTCCTGCTCTATGACACGTTTGGCCTGCCGCTGGACATGCAGAAGCAGCTCCTCGATGACGAGGGGCTCACCGTGGACGAAGAGGGCTTCCGAGAGGCCATGGCGGAGCAGCGCAAGCGCTCTCGTGAGTCGAGCAAGATCTCCGACAGCATCTTCGACGAAGGTCCCTTGGCGTCCGTCTCGGGCAACCTGCCAGAGACGGTCTTCGTCCGCGAAACGCTGCAGCTAGACGATGCTCAGATCCTGGCCGTGGTCGATGACGGCGAGGGCCGTGACGGCAGCGACGATCAAGCAGGCGATGGGGACTCCGTGGGCCCCCGTTCTGTCATCGTCGTCCTCGATCGCACCCCTTTCTATGCCGAAGGTGGGGGACAGGTCGGCGATCGCGGCGTGATCGAGGGGCCTGGTTTCCGGGTCGAAGTCGACGGCGTCGTGGCCCTGCGGGGCATTCAGCTCCACCGCGGTCTGGTCACCGAGGGCGACCCCGTCGTGGGCCTGGCGGTCGCCGCCGTCGATCACCAAGCACGAGCTGCCACCGAGCGCAATCACACCGCGACCCACCTGCTCCACGCAGCCTTGCACCAGATCCTGGGCGACGATGTGACCCAGGCCGGATCCCTTGTCACTCCTGACCGCCTGCGTTTCGATTTCCGTTTCCCCCGAGGCCTCACCCAAGACGAGCTTGTGGCCGTCGAGAACCAGGTGAATCAGCGCATTCTCGACAACCAGCCAGTGGGCGTGAGCGAGATGGGCCGAGACGAGGCACGAAGTCTGGGGGCCATGGCGCTCTTCGGCGAGAAGTACGGCGATCTGGTGCGTGTGGTCCAGGTCGCTGGCTGTCACGACCTGTCCGACAGCGTCGAGCTCTGCGGCGGCACCCATGTCCGTCGGTCCGGCGACATCGGCCTGCTGCGCCTCATCTCAGAGGGCTCCGTGGCCTCGGGCATCCGTCGCATCGAAGGCCGCACGGGGCTGGGTGCCCTACAGCACGTGCGGGCAGAATCCGCGCTGCTCAGTACCTCAGCGGCCCTGCTCAAGACCTCCCCTGATGAGATGGCAGAGCGCATCCGAGCCAGCCAACTCGAGACCAAAGACCTGCGCAAGCAACTCGAAGGCCTGCGCGGCCAGATGGCCGATGTCGAGTTGGCGGCCGGTCGACGCGAATGGAACGGCCTGCAGGTCCTGGTCGCACCGGCCAGCGGCGTGCCGGTGAAACAGCTACGCGAACTGGCAGGCCGATTCGTGAAGGACGACTGCGACCTGGTCCTGCTCGCCTCAGCTGACAATCAGGCCACCCATTACCTCGCAGCCGTGGGAGAAGCGGGCCGTTCGGCGGGTTTGGCGGCCAACAAGCTGGTTTCCGCCATGGCCTTGGCCCTCGACGGCAAGGGGGGTGGCAAGCCCGATTTTGCCCAAGGCCGAGGTGGAGCCTGTGATGACCTCCAGGGCCTGCTCTGGCATGTGCTCGAGACGTCAGGATCCCCGTCCCGGTGAGGGCTTCCAAGGCGCCGTCCCACCCGTTAGAGTAACGCGCTTCATCTGAGGCCTAGGATTACTGGCGCCAGAGCCACCGTAGCGCCCGTCCCTACCCAAACGAGAGTGTTCGAACATGGCTGTCCCCAAGCGCAAGACGTCCAAGGCCCGCAAGCGCAAGCGTAGGTCCCATTTGGCGCTGTCCGCCCCGGCTTCCTCGAGCTGCGACCGTTGCGGCGCGGAGAAGGTGCCCCACGCAGTCTGTGAGAGCTGCGGGCACTACCGCGGCCGGGACATCCTGCACCTCGACGCCTGAGCGGGACCCCTTCCTTGAGGATCATCGTGGACGCCATGGGGGGCGACCACGCTCCCCGCGCCGTGCTGGAAGGCGCTGCCCTGGCCATTGGCTCAGGCGGCATTGACCCGGCCAGCCTGCTACTAGTAGGTCGCGAGGAAGCGCTTCGTCCCCTGATCGAAGAGCTGTCACTGCAGCCTGTGGAAGTCGTCCACGCTGCAGAGGTCATCTCCATGGACGAACCGGCGAGTGCTGCGGTTCGCTCCAAACGGGGCTCCTCCATCTCCGTCGCCATGGAGGCCGTGGCTTCAGGGCAGGGCGACGCGTTTGTTTCTGCTGGCAATACCGGCGCCGTGGTCGCTGCAGCCTCTGTCGTCCTCGGCCGCAGCAAGGGCGTCCACCGACCAGGCATCGCCGTGCCCATGCCCACCCAGAAGGGCCCCTGCATCGTGATCGATGTGGGCGCGAACATCTACTGCAAGCCCGAGCACCTGCAGCAGTACGCCATCATGGCCAGCGAGTACTGCCGGGCTGTGTTCGACAAGCCCACCCCGGAAGTGGGCCTGCTCAACATCGGCTCAGAAGAGGGCAAGGGTGGCGGCTTCGTTTCCGAGACCCATGCCCTGCTCCAGGCCTCCGACATCAGCTACCGTGGGTTCATCGAAGGACAGGACATCCTCTCTGGTGCAGTCGATGTGGTCGTATGCGAGGGATTCGTGGGCAACGTCATCCTCAAGGTCGCCGAAGGCCTGGCCAAGTTCGTTGGCCAGCAGGTACACAACGCCTTTGCGTTGCACCCTCCTCGCAATGAGGTCAAGACCGCTGTGAATGAAGCCTTCGCCAGCCTCGACTACGCCGAGTACGGCGGTGCGCCTCTGCTGGGCGTGACCGCCCCGGTGCTCATCGGCCACGGACGCTCCAGTCCCCATGCGGTGATGAACATGATTCGTGCCGCCGGCTCCCTTGTGGAGTACGGGCTCAACCGGCACATCGCCGAGCGCCTTGCAGCCCAGAGCGGAGGGGTTTCACCATGACCGAGGTGAGATTCGGCCTGCGCGGCACGGGCTCCTACACTCCTGAGAAGGCACTGACCAACGCCGAGTTGTCCCAGATCGTTGACACGTCTGACGAGTGGATCACCAAACGGACCGGCATCAAAGAACGGCGCATCCTGGCCGAGGGGCAGACCACTTCCGACATGTGCGTGGCGGCTGCAAAGATCGCCATGGAAGACGCGGGCATCAGCGCCGCAGACCTCGACCTGATCATTCTGGGGACTGTCACTCCTGATCAGCATGTCCCCGCCACGTCGTGCAAGGTGGCCGCAGCCCTCGGTTGCGAGAAGACCCCCGCATTTGACGTGGCCGCTGGGTGCAGCGGGTTCATCTACTCAGCCACCATCGCCTCGCAGTTTCTGCGCGCCGGGACCTCCCGCAACGTGCTGGTGATGGGCGCCGAGTCGCTCTCGCGCATCGCCAACTACAAGGACCGCACCTCGTGCATCCTGTTCGGTGATGCGGCAGGGGCCGCCGTCTTCAGCACCGAAGATTGGTTCGCCGAGGTGCTCTCGAACACCATCGAAGCCGACGGTTCTGGCTACGATGTCATGTACCAGACTGCGGGGGGAGCCCAACAGCCCCTCACGGCTGAGCTGCTCGACGCCAACGAACACAAGCTGGTGATTCATGGCCGCGAGGTCTACCGCTTCGCCGTGAACCGCATGGTCGAGCTGGTCCGCGGCGAGCAGGCCAAGAACCCCGACCTTGAACTCGGTGGCGTGGTCCCTCACCAGGTCAATGCCCGCATCATCGAGTCCGCGAGAGAAAAGCTCGAGCTGCCCCTTGAGCGAGTCTTCGTCAACATTGACCGCTACGGCAACACCTCAGCAGCTTCGGTCCCCTTGGCTCTCGACGAGGCTCGCCACAACGGCTTCTTCGACGGCCTCGACGGCAAACTGGTCGTGATGTGTGCCTTCGGCGCAGGCCTGACCTGGGGCTCCCTGGCCCTGCGCTGGGGACGGGCATGAGCGACGACGGATCACCCAAGCACGGCCTGCTCTTTCCGGGGCAGGGCGCGCAGGCCCTGGGCATGGGCCTGGACATCGCAGCCCTCGAGCCCGCGGCCGCGGCCGTCTTCGATACGGCTGCCGAGATCCTCGACTTCGACCTGGCAGCTGTGATCAGCGGCGACGACAAGGCCTCCCTCGACCGCACCGATGTGTGCCAGCCCGCGATCCTTGTGACCTCCCTGGCCGTCATGGCCGGGCTGGACGCACGGAGCTTGCTGCGCGCCGAACAGGTCAGCGCCTGCGCAGGTCTCAGCCTGGGCGAATATTCGGCCCTGGCCTGGGCGGGAGCCTTGACCCTGCCCGACGCCATTCGCCTTGTGCGCGCCAGAGGTCAGGCCATGCAGGCGGCGAGCGACGAGAGGCCCTCGGGCATGCTGTCCCTGGTGGGCGCCTCGCCCGAAGCCGCCACGGCCCTGGTCGATGAGGCCCGGGGTGACGGTGTGCTGGTCCTGGCCAACCTGCTGGCCCCCGGACAGATCGCCATCGCTGGCACGAGCGACACGCTGGAGCGAGCCAGTGCGGCCTGCCGAGATCACGGCATTCGCAAGGCCGTGCCCCTCGCCGTGGCCGGAGCCTTTCACTCCCCCTGCATGGAATCCGCCGCCGCGTCCCTGGCTCAGGCCATCGCGGCCACGAACATCTCTGAGCCCAGGGTTCCCGTGGTGCTCAACGTGTCGGCACAGGCCACCCGCGACCCGGCGCTCATCGCCGACGGCCTGCGCCGCCAGATCACCTCGCCCGTCCTCTGGCAGGCCTCCATGGAGACGCTGCTGGGCTCCGGGGTGACAGACTTCTTCGAGCCCGCGCCAGGGCGGCAGCTGACCAACATGCTGCGACGCTACGACATTGAAACCACGACTCATGCCTGCGGGACTGCCGACGATTTCATGGCCAGTTCCCCCTGGCCCGGAGACGCTCCATGAGCCAGTTGCAGGACAAGATCGCCATCGTGACCGGGGGCTCCCGGGGCATTGGGCTCGGTATCGTGAAGGCGCTCGCCGCCGAGGGCGCAAGGATCGCCGTGGTGGCCACCAGCGAGTCCTCTGCTGAGACGGGCGCCGACGCGGCCCGTGCCCTGGGCGTTGAAGCCCAGGCCTACGCCGCCAATGTCCGCGATGGAGATCGGGCCAAGGAGATCGTGGAAGCGGTCATCAAGGCCTGGGGTGGGGTCGATATTCTGGTCAACAACGCCGGAATTACCCGAGATGGCCTGTTGATGAAGATGTCCGACGAGGACATCGACGACGTGATCGACATCAACCTGAAGGGCGCCCTGCGCTGGAGTCGCGCGGTCATCCGGCCCATGATGAAGCGCAGGGGGGGCTCGATCGTCAATATCTCATCGATTGTCGGCTTGATCGGAAGCCCCGGACAAAGCAACTATGCGGCGGCCAAAGCTGGCGTCATGGGTGTCACCCGGTCGCTGGCAGCTGAACTCGGCGGACGGTCCATCCGGGTCAACAGCATCGCACCTGGATACATCGAAACCGACATGACGGCCGACCTGTCCGAGCAAGTCAGACAATCCAGCCTCGAGCAGATTCCCCTGCGCAGTTTCGGCGAAGCCGCCGACATCGCCGCAGGGGTGCTTTTCCTGGCCTCAGAACAATCCAGATACATCACCGGCACGACCCTCGTCATTGACGGGGGCATGTCGCTGTAGGGGCCCCTTGTGGCCATCTTGACTTGGTGACGAGCCTCGTCACACTGTCCCGAACATCAGCCGGGTCACCCGGCCATACCCCCGCAGGAGAGAGACACGTGGTTACTACCCAAGAGATTGAGGAGAAGGTCATCGCCATCGTCTGCGAGCAGATGGGCGCCTCCAAGGAGAAGGTCGCGTCCACGACGTCCTTCATCCAAGACCTCGGTGCCGATTCACTCGACACCGTCGAACTCGTCATGGAGTTCGAGGATCACTTCAACATCAGCATCCCGGACGAAGAGGCCGAGAAGATCCAGACGGTCGGTGACGCGGTGAGCTACATCGCCAGCCACGCCACCGCCAGCTGAAGTCGGCCGGCGCTCCTGCGATGAAGCGACGGCGTGTCGTCATCACCGGCCTCGGGGCCTGTACCTGCCTGGGTCTCTCCTTCGAGAAGACCTGGCAGGACTTGCTGAGTGGCAAGAGTGGTGTCGGTCCGATCACTCGTTTTGATCCTGAGGCTTACCGCACAAAGTTTGCCGCTCAGGTCGACGACATCGACAGCAATGCGCTGTTCGGCCCCATGGCCGGCAAGAAGATCGACTTCTTCACGCAGTACGCGTTGCTGGCCGCCGACGGATGCCTCAAAGACTCTGGCATCGATCTTGAGGCCACCGACAAGGAGCGCGTCGGCTGCATCATGGGTACGGGCATCGGCGGCATCACCGCCATCGAGGCTCACCATGTGGTCATTCTTGAGCGGGGTCCACGGCGCGCATCGCCGTACTTCATCCCGAAAATGATGCCCAATGCCATGAGCGGTCAGATTTCGATCCGCTATGGCTTGCAGGGCACGAACTTCGCGACGAGTTCGGCTTGCGCCTCAGCTGGCCACGCCCTGGGCATGGCCCTGCGGGCCATTCAGTACGGGGACGCCGATGCGGTCCTCTCCGGTGGGGCCGAGGCGGCCGTGTCCATCCAGTCGGTCGCTGCCTTCGGCGCCATGAAGGCTCTCTCGACCCGCAACGACGACCCCACCGGCGCCTGCCGTCCCTTCGACAAGGATCGCGACGGCTTCGTCATGGCCGAAGGGGCTGCGGTGCTGCTGCTCGAAGAGCTCGAGCACGCGAAGGCCCGGGGAGCGAAGATCTACGCCGAATTCACCGGCTATGGATCGACCTCCGATGCCTTTCACATCACCCAGCCCAAGGAAGACGGCCACGGTCCCACGCGGGCCATGCAGCTGGCCTTGGCCGACGGCAGCATCAATCCCGAGACTGTCGACTACGTCAACGCCCACGGCACATCGACCTACTACAACGACCTGGTCGAAACCCGGGCGCTGCACAACGCCTTTGGAGCCCATGCTCACAAGCTGGCCATCTCCAGCACCAAGTCGATGGTAGGCCACTTGCTTGGTGGCTCCGCAGCCATCGAAGCCGCGGTCACGGCGCGGTCGATCCACGAGGGCATGATCCATCCCACGTTGAATCACCATGAACCGGGCGAGGGTTGTGACCTCGACTACGTTCCTGGCGAGAAGCGGCCGCTGCAGATTCGGCACGCCATCTCGAACTCTCTCGGCTTCGGCGGGCACAACGTGTGTCTCGCCTTCGGACACCCGGACGCCTGAAGCCCCAGCTGATCCCATGGGGGGCAGAAGACCATGAGTGACCGACGCACCCTGATTGCCCAGGCGCTGGCCGCCGTGGGGCAGGAGCATGTGCTGCGCTACGCAGACGAGCTGCCAGCGGCCGACCTGACCGAGCTGCTCGACCAGATCGAGGCCCTCGACCTGCCTCGGCTTCAGCGCCTGATTCAAGATGTTCTGGCACCCGCCACCGACGCCGGCCAGGGCAGCGGGCTTCAGCCGCCAGAGCTCATCGAGCAGGGCGATGACCCTGCCTCCACAGCGCGCAACGCAGCCGCCCGCGAGCGCGGCGAGCAGCTCCTCCGCGCAGGCAAGGTCGGTGCTTTTCTCGTGGCCGGAGGACAAGGCACCCGGCTGGGCTACGACGGCCCCAAGGGGCGCTTCCCCGTGGGCCCCCTGACCCAACGCAGCCTCTTCGCGTATCACGCCCAACGTGTGCTGGCCAGCTGCCGACGCTACGACGCCGAGCTGCCCTTCTACATCATGACCAGCAAGGCGAACCACGCCAGCACGGTCGCCGCCTTCGAGGAGGCCTCCTGGTTTGGCCTCGACTCGCGTCAGGTGGTCTTCTTCTCCCAGGGCTTGCTGCCCGCCATCGACACCGAGGGCAAGATGCTCCTGGCCACCCGCTCGTCTCTGGCCTTGAGCCCGGACGGACATGGCGGTTGCTTCGATGCCATGGAGCGCAACGGCGCCCTGGCCGACATGGAGCGCAGGGGCATCGAAGAGCTGTTCTACTTCCAGGTCGATAACCCCCTGGCCCAGGTGTTCGATCCGCTCTTCATTGGCCACCACTCTCTGGCTTCCGCCGAGATGTCCACCAAGGTCGTCGAGAAGAGCAGTCCCTCAGAGAAGGTAGGGGTCTTGGCCACTCAGGATGGCAAGCACTGCCTGGTGGAGTACAGCGATCTGTCAGACGACCTCGCGGCCCAGCAAGATGACAGCGGCCGGCTGAGGTTTCGCGCCGGCAACATCGCCATCCACATGTTGCGCCTGTCGTTCATCCGCCGGTTGCTGAGCGAGGGCTCGGGCCTGCCCGTCCACCGGGCCAACAAGAAGGTGCCCTGCCTCGACGCTCAGGGGCAGCCTGTCCAGCCCACCGAGCCCAACGCGATCAAGATGGAGATGTTCGTCTTCGATGCTCTGGGTTTCGCCTCCCGGGTCACCACACAAGATGTGGACAGGGCCGACGAGTTCGCGCCAGTCAAGAACGCCGAGGGCTCCGACAGCCCCGCCACGGCCCGAGCGGCCTTGTCCGACCAGGCGCGCCGCTGGGCCACTGCAGCCAAGCTGCCCGTGAAGGACGGCGACCTCGAAGTGGGCCCGCTCTTTGGCCTCGACTACTCCGATTTCAGAGACACCTTGACCCAGGCCGACGTGGGCCCGGTCTTCGATCGCTCCTGAGCGTAGAGTCCTGCCCATGGCCGCCCCTCCTCCTCTCCGTGTCGTGGTGGGGGGCGCCGAGGGACGCATGGGACGTCTGGCCCGGTCCGCCATGGCCCCATGCACAGATCTGATCTTCGTCGGGGGGCTGAAGAGAGGGGACGACCCGGGGCCACTGCTGCAAACCGAAGTGGCCGACGTCTACCTCGACCTCACCGTGGCCTCTGCCGCCCGGGCCCTCGCTCCCACGGCTGCCCGGGCGGGCGTCTGCCCTGTGGTCGGCACCTCGGGGCTGAACGACCAAGACCTGGACTGTCTCAGCCAGGCCTGCGGCCAGGGCGGCGTGGGCGGCCTGGTGGTGCCCAACTTCTCCGTGGGTGCGGTGCTGCAGATGATGGCCGCCGAACACATCGCCCGGCATCTCAGCTGCACAGGCATCGCCGAGGTCCACCACAGCGGCAAGCGGGACAGCCCTTCAGGTACAGCGCAGGCCACGGCTCGGCGGATCGGCCAGGCCACACAGGCCGAGCCTCCCCAGATCAGGAGCGCGCGCAAAGACGATGCCCTGGCCGAACAGACCGTGACCTTTGCCACCAGCCACGAGCAGCTCGAGCTGCACCACGTGGTCAGCAATCGTCTGGCCTACTTGCCGGGACTCCTGCTCGCCCTGCGGCGCGTGAGAACATGCACCGGCCTGGTCCGCGGCCTCGACTCCCTGCTCGACTGAAGGCCTCGCGGTGCACGCATCCCCGGGCACTTTAGGCGCAGGCTGCAAGGGCGCCTGCTGGCTTCCGTTGGTATCATCCCGCTCGCTGTTTGAAGCCGAGCAGCGACCCAGGCCAGAGTGGCGGAATCGGTATACGCGGCGGATTCAAAATCCGCTGCCCGCAAGGGCATGGGGGTTCGAGTCCCCCCTCTGGCACCACGTTTCCCTGGGCCCAGCGGGGGCTTGGCTGCCTCAGCCACGCCAGGCCCGCCAGTCCCCATCGTTCTCGTCGCCATCAGCTGGGGCGTCGTCGCCCAGACCCGCCTCGTCTGTCGGCTCATCGTCTGCCCGGGAGTGGAGGCCAAAGAGGCGGAAGACGCAGATCTGCAAGGCCAGGAAACCCACGGCGGCCAGGACCATCAGGACCGCAGCGCCTCCCTGGGGGAACAGCACGGTCGACCCGAGCAGGGCCAGACCCAAGGCCACGACCAGTAACAGCGCCGAGAGCAGCACGACGGAGAGGGTGACATGGGAGGCGGAGCGAGCCATGAAGGGACGATATCAGCTGGCCAGCAGACTCCAACAGGCACGCCACTTGGCCGTCTTCTCGTAGAGTAGGCCCAGCGTCTCCTCACCCCTCTCCCGCCGAGTGCCTTGCCATGGGCAGCGTTCTGCTCGAAGCCCTCATCGTTGCCACTCTCGGTATGGCCCTGGCCTTCGCAGCCAACAGCTGGCGCAGCGATGGCCTGGAGGTCAGCCGGGACTACTTCCCCCAGAGCATGGCCGTTGACCAGGGTCAGGCAAGGGCCCCCCAGGACGAGGCGCCCCGGGCACAGGGCAGCGCCGGCAAACAGCCGCCCACCGAGATCGCCGGGCCCTCGGGCAACGAGGGCAGCCAGCCCGAAGGCGCCACGGCAGAGGGCCAGCCAGGCCGGGGCGCCGCGGACGCGCTGGCGCACCACCCTGAGCACGGCGAGGCAGGCGCTGAGATTCACGCCCATGTGGCCGAGCGGCTGGCCAGCAAGGGGCTGAGCGCCGTGACTCATGACGAGGCAGAGGCCCTCTGGCGGGACCCCATGTATCAGGAGTACGAAGCCACGGTGTTCTTGGATGCCCGGCGAGCGGAGCAGTACAGCGAAGGGCACATCCCCGGGGCCTGGCACTTTGATCCGTTCTACCCAGAGCGCACCATCGACGAGCTGCTGCCCTTGCTGGCCTCGGCCATGACCATCGTCGTCTACTGCAAGGGCGGCGAATGCGACGACAGCGAGTCCGCCGCGCTCTACCTGCTGAACCTTGGCGCCGCCGACCCGTCCCGCCTCTCCATCTATGTCGGAGGTATCGACGGGTGGACAGCTGCCCAGCTACCCGTGGAGCGAGGCCTGCGGGGCAGCGGCGAGTTGAGCGACGCACCATGACCGCCGATCAGCCGTCCTTGGCCCCTGGCCCGGGTCCCTCTCCCGCTGCCAGCCTCTTCGCCGTCCTGGTCCGCTGGGGCCTGGGTCTCACCTTCATCACCATGGGCATGGCCAAGGTGGGGGACACGGTGGCCTTTCTCAAGCTGCTGCGGGAGTACGACCTCGTCGCGGCGGATCAGTCGCTGCTGCTCAACAGCCTGGCCATCGTCCTGCCCTGGTTGGAGATCTGGCTGGGGCTGCTCATGGTGGCGGGAGTCGCCGTGCGAGGCAGCGCCCTGACCCTGCTGGTGCTGCTGGTCGTCTTTACCGGTGCCATCGCCTTGCGGGCCCAGACGATCATGGACAGCGAAGGACTCACCCTCTGCGCCATAGCCTTCGACTGTGGCTGCGGCTCGGGAGTGGTCAACGTCTGCAACAAGATGGCTCAGAACACCGGCTTGATCGCCCTGGCCGCCTGGGCAAGCTGGTCGGGCAACACGAGCCTCTGCTTGCGCCACGCCCTCTGGGGCAAGGGCAGCGCTCCCAGGGAGCGGTGAGCCCTGGTCTGCTAGACTCGCCCCAGCTGCCCACACCCCGATCCGCCCGCGCAGCATCGTTCTCGCGTCCAAGCTTCGAGGCCCCATGACCTCCCTCCGTTCACCAATGCAGGGCCTCGCCGCCCACGTGCTCCTGGCCCTGGTTCTCTTGGGTGCCTGGACGGCTCCAGCGGCTCGAGGCCAGACCTTTCCGGTGGTCCTCGATGTGCCCGTGAAGCTGACCTCGGCGACCAGCGCGACGGGTGACCAGTACAGCGGCGCCATCGCCGCCGGCAGCGACATCATCGTCATCGGTGCCCCCCTCGACTCGACGACCCGAGGCGAAGTGACCGTACAGGAGTTCGACGGCAACAGCTTCAGCGAGACGGCCACGTTGGCCCCTCCCGGGTTGCCCGTGGGCGCCCAGTTCGGCCTGGCTCTGGCCCTGGACGAAGACACTCTCGCGGTGGGTGCTCCCGACGTCACCTTTCCTCCCAACGGCTCCGGCCACGTCTACATCTACTTGCGCAGCGGATCGTCCTGGACTCTCGAGGCCAAGCTCTCACCGAGCACGGGCCAGTCCGGCGATCAGTTCGGCCGAAGCCTGGCCTTGCAGGGTGACAGGCTCGTGGTGGGTGCGCCCTTCGATGATGACAACGGCCTGCAGTCAGGCTCGGCCTGGGTCTTCGAGCGCAGCGGCACGACCTGGTCCGAGTCCGCCCAGATCCTGCCCAGCGACCCCACGACCGGCAGTCAGTTTGGCAAGTCCGTCGCCCTCGACGGCAGCAGCCTGTTGGTGGGTGCCTGGCTCGACAGTGCGGTGGCCTTTCAGGCTGGGGCGGGGTACGTCTTCGTCGAGAACGGAGGCAGCTGGTCCGAACAGGCCAAACTCATCGCAGGGGCGGCCGCGGCGGGCGACGGAGCGGGAAGCTGCGTAGGCCTGGAAGGCGACGTGGCTGTTCTCGGCGCCCCCCTGGCCAACAACGCCGCGGGGACCATCTTCCGCTTTGACAGGGACATGTCGGGAGTGTGGGCGGAGGCGAGCTTCTTCACCCCCTTCAGCATCACGTCCGGCGACGCCTTCGCCACGTCCCTGGCCCTCCGGGACGGCACGCTGCTCGTGGGAGCACCCTTCGAAGACAGCACCGGCAGTCCCAAGGGGGCGGTGCTGTACTATGTGGCCGACGAGCAAGGCGTCTTCGCGGTCGACACCGAGTTCGATTCCCCTGGCCCTGTCGGTGACGGCTACGGCGACGCGGTGGCCATCGGCGACGGTTTTCTGGGCATCGGTGCGCCCGTTGCCAATGGGGGTGCCGCAGATTCGGGCGCCGCCTTCGCCATCGAGAAGATCCTCATCGGCATCTGGACGGACAAGGGCAAGTCGCTTGACGGCAGCAAGGGAGCGGTTCAGTTGGTGGGCACCGGGACACTCGTAGAAGGCGAGCCTTTCAGCCTCGACCTCAGCAACGGACTCGAGAACTCCCTCTCAGCGCTGATCATTGGTTTCAGCGAGATCTGCGTGCCCTTCCACCTGGGCATCCTCTCGCCCAGCCCCGACTTCGTCCTCATCGTGAACACCGACGGCAACGGCGCACAACAGCTTGCTGACAACTGGCCCACGGGCCACGGCGGACCGTTCCCGGTGTATCTCCATTGGTGGGTGCAAGATCCAGGCGCCCTGGCTGGCTGGTCTGCCAGCAACGCTCTGGAAGCCCTGACTCCCCCTGGCTAGCCAAAGCCAGAGCCACGGATCTCTGGAGAGGCCACAGTCTCTTGCCCTCTCCCCGGCGCCCAAGAACCCGTGAGCTGTGCCGCGACTCTCCCTGGGCCCGAAGGCGGGAGAAAAATGGTGGGCGAGAAGGGACTCGAACCC